>Ga0123352_10011442_pt1 | contig 13984 bp, 8 predicted proteins | sample TergutLab28metaG_FD_89700 | JGI IMG/M metagenome (GOLD analysis project Ga0123352, IMG submission 89700) | Labiotermes labralis P1 segment gut microbial communities from Petit-Saut dam, French Guiana - Lab288 P1 | ecosystem: Host-associated > Arthropoda: Insects > Digestive system > Gut ...
ATTGTAAGAAACTTTTTAAACTACAAATAAGACCACCGAGCCTAATCCTGTTGATTACTACATCCCAGGACAGGTGAATATTTCCCAGCCAAAGCTGAGAAGTGAGAAATTCGACGATGATGATTATGATAATAATAATAATGATAATAATAATAATATGATGATGATGATGAAAGGAAGATATTACACCGATGTGGAAACAAGCGGTACACCAGACAGAGAAGTTACAGCAAATAGGCCAGATATAATAATTAAACACAAAGAGAGAAAACATGATTGCTGATATATATGGCAATACCCGCAGACAGAAATGTGTTGCAAAAGGAAGCAGAAGAGAAGTTAAAATACAATAGTTTATGTACAGAGACACAACGAATGTGGAACCTGAAATATACGATCATACCACTAATAAGTGGAGCCAACAAGAGGTTTTGGGAAAATTCGGAAGCCGTACCAGAAAAAAACATTCAGTACTCGTAGAATCACCACAAAAGACAGCTGTTGTAGGAACAGCACACAGAATACGGGACGTAATGCAGTCTGAAACGTGAACCCTGAGCGGTGGGGGTCACCGTTGGTTCAAAAGACTTTGCAGGGAGAAAAGGCCTGTGACAAGAGACAACAACAACAACAACAACATAATAAAAATAATAATAATAATAATGCACAGTCAGTCCAATATCATCACAGAATTCTAGCCCTCACGTGTATTTTTTTACTATATCATACAAATTTTGACGTTTTGCTGACCGTTCATCTCAGTATATTTACCTCAGTGATTAACCAATTTGATGCCCAAAATTTTTGTTTTACAGTAAGTTTATTTCATGCCTCTACATGTTTCGAGCACATGTGCTCATCATCAGGAGGTCAAAATTGCATTACACAGCCTCTGGTATCATCACACCTATAGGCGTGATGATACCATGTGGAGGCATGAGATGAACTTATTGCAAAACAAACATTTTTTGCATCAAGTTGGTTAATTACTGAGACAAATATATCATATAAATTCGGTGTCGCATTGACTGGACTTCATCATTTACACTTAGTTTCATATACATTTAAATTATTTACAGATACAAACGTATAACAGTTTTACGTTTGCAAAAAATGAAATTTTCCAGTAAACTGCAGGTTGAGAAGTAACACCTTCTCAACCTGCACACCGGACGGTCACTTACAGAGAATACTATACCACGCTGTATTAATAAAATTCGACCACCTGATGATGTGCACAGAGTTGCTCGAAACATGTAGAGGATTATAATAATAAACATTGTATCTAACGTAATTGTGCACCAAGTTTGTCATTTATCCAGAATAAAAAAATTGTATATATATATATATAAAATACTTTATATATCATATATATTTTGTGATTTGTTGGTGTGGAAAATAAATTTTACAAATTTCACGGCACATACATCAAAATTGTATATTTCATGACACCATTAATTCAAAGAAACCTCATTCTCTTTTACGTAGAATATTTTGTACTTATGTATAGTTTTTTTTATTTTTATTGGAATTTGTAGTAACATGTACACAGAAATGTTAATTTTCTTACATATAAATGATTATTTCCTGATGATAAATTAAAACCTGAAGAAACATAGATATACCTCAGAACGGATGTCATAATCCTAAATTTTATCTTATTATTTTGACGCGAGAAATAAGAAGATTAGACAAACTAAATTCGAGCTGAAAAGGTTACGAATTTCACTACGCACTTGTATAGTTAGAGTTTCAAACTTCCTGCAGTATACGAGTGTAGGAAAACAATACACGCTGTTTCACTATACCGACAAGCAACTCTCCCAAACTCATATTCAACATTACCTCCCCGGAAGAGGTGTTTACACTGTGCAGTATGTGCAGGTTGGTGTACCGTTATAACTTTTTCTCTTGACACCTCAGAACTGGAGGACAGGTTTTAATTACGACACACATCAACTTGTTGCCATGCATGTAAATAAATTGCCTCCGCTACAGTGCGTTTCAAACTGAAGGTGTTTAAACATAATGCGCTAGAATGACAGGAGGCTGCAGTAGAATCCAACGTTTACATGATTGTGCAGGTTTGACGTTCAGGTGACCGTGCGTCGTGAAAAATTCTTATAATAAATCCAACTAGATGCACTAATTTCTCAAATTTATTTCTGGATAAAACTCTACATGTTTCGGACTGTTCCTCAGTCCATCATCAGGAGTTTTCACTGTGCACACAGCAGTGGTATATGCCATACAGGTTTGCTGACAGTTTGCGAGCAGGATCAGGACGGAACATGTAGAGTTTTATTCCAAAAATTAATTTGAGAAATTAGTGCATCTAGGTGGTTTTATTATAAGAATTGTGCAAATGTTTATCGAATTTGAATGAATCTTTTATTAACGTATTTTTATAAAATGTTGTTCTTTTCATTTCAGAGTTCCATTAGCCATTGCCACCAAATAAAGAAAGTAAATACAGAATTTGTTTGAAGCTTTTGAATTTACCCACGCGGTCAATTAATGCGTTCCGTAGCAATCTCATATGAAACTTCAGTTATTTCTGCACACCGCATTAACTAGTCACCCTCCCTAAAGAAGAGTTCCCATACAAGTACAAGCTAAATCTTTCAGTAATGTTTAGAAAAAAATTCAGGTATCTCTTTGCATCCTTTCCTTGACAGCAAATACTGAGTTGTCACACAAATTATGTGTTATGCTGTTTACAGCCCTCCTAATATTCAAGTCATATCCCCCTAACATTGCAAGAGACTATCCATCTTCTCTGGTTTGCTGCATAACCACAAAATGGTCCACTTCCTTTCGCTTTAACCATGTTCCACAGTCTTGATCATTAGAACGGGCGTGCACAGCCTGGAAACGTTCGCAATCGAAACTATTCTGTCACTTGTCACGTAATACACAGACAGAATATCACTGCCTGCTCCCATTTCTCTTCAATATCATTCGTTCACTCATTCTTCCATTCTTTCAGTCTTCAAAAAGTTAATGGCCGTTTCCATCCCATGTATCGTGGCATAAGGCTAGCCTGAAACTCAGAAAACAAAGCAATATAGTTTATCAGCAATAAACCACTTCCAGAAGAGACATACTTGTCGTTTCTACTTATTATTTTAGCGTACTAGAGAACGTAATGCTGGTTCAACGTGTTCCGCGATATTTGCAATTACCGTGTGTTTTTATTACAGTGTTATGTGGTTCTAGTACTGACAGGGCCGGCAAACGTTTCGGAGTTGAGGCAATAAACCCTGCAGCTTCCACTGACAGCGGCCATGTCCAGACCACCTGTTTACACACCAGTGGAGCCAAAATTACTATCTGCATCAAGTCATGTCATCGTTTACTCCAAACGGTGAAAGGTGATAGTGTCACCGTGTTTCATAAAACACAGTATCCAGCTGATATGGGCGGAGAGAAGGTGCAGGTCCACGCACGTTCAAATTCGGCCCAAGAGGGAAGGTGTTAGTGGAAATCGTACTATAAACCAACCCAGCTCATCAGTCGTTTCGCATGCCCTAATCTCAGGGAATCTAAGTGTTCTAAGTAGCAAAACGGGAATAAATAACTGTACACCATAAATTATTTTTTGTGTTATCTCACGATTATTAGAGTTTACATATCTTTACATGTATGGATGCGTCTTTGAAAATTGTATGCACTGCTGGCCTCGGTATCATGTACAGATCTTATCACATCCTGGGTAGAAAACAGACTGCTTGCTTACGTTAACTTTCCAAACTCGCACAGTTCAAATCCATCCCCCCTTAAATATTCTTACGCTTCCCAAATGGCTAACTGTCAAATCCCACTACTGCCTAACAGAATCAACAGTCGCAATTTGAAATACTTCGTTTCTATTGGCTCACTTACGTAACAGTGTTCCTGTATCGCACTGGCATAATCTCCCCGCGTCTTACTGGCCTTCTCTCTCTATCTCTGTCACTGTCACATCGCTCTAAGCTGCTATACAAGTCCGTTACACGCACCATTCCACCCAAAACTCAATTACTAATTTAAACAAATCCATCCAATCAAACAGCTCACAAAACTTAAACTAACTATAACAGTTATAATACACTGGCCGATGTACCCCTATACACATGGTTGTGACACAGGGCTAACTCGGACACTGCAGAAGAGGAAATTATTTATTCCTACCAGGAATCGAATTCCTGTTCGATGTTATTCCATCCCGAAGCAGAATCAAAAACATATACACGCACACAGACCAATACAGGTACGCGAGTACGTCAGTTCTAAAATGCAAAAAGCTTAATAATTTAAAAACCACAAATCACTGCATGGTTGGATGTAGAGAAAGGAGTGTAAGCCCTCAGGGTGTCGATCCTTGTTCAAAAGAATGTCGACAATTTTATACAGCATAAGTGGTCTTAATTTACTCAATTATTTTACCAATTACTGCTCATATATAAAATTTATAAAATTTACACATTGAAACATTAAAACAATAAAACACTCCGACATGTTTCGGTCCTAGGACCATCATCAGGGAGCCATATCGTCCTTGCTAAAGTCACATTATAAAAAGTCACATTAATTTCGCTGTACCAGTTGGGTATTGTGGCAGCATGCTGTGTTGTGCATTTTGTGCTCCGTTGCATGCAACGCAACGAAGCACAGAATGCACATCCGTAGCAGGGCACTCTTCGCAACATAACATTACACAACACGGCATGCTGCCACAACACCCAACTGGTACAGCGAAATTAATGTAACTTTTTATTGTGTGACTTTAGCAAGGACGATATGGCTCCCTGATGATGGTCCTAGGACCGAAACATGTCGGAGTGTTTTATTGTTTTAATGTTTCAATGTGTAAATTTTATATATGTGTTGTAGTTGGTATAATAATTGAGTAACTCAACAACATGTACGGTGTAACAACGAAAATAAAAAATGGTCTTAAGTTGTCTAGTTTTCTAGAGACATTTCACACCCACATGCGGTAAAACATTTTTCAGCAATGTTATTTCTGACGACGACACGACACCCTGCAGGACGCACTGAACCCACACACTACAGAGTAGGGACTCAGTAGTGTTCGAATGTCCCTGGAATATACACACGGCCGATAAGGCATAACACACACGGAATACGCGCCAAGTTACCCTGGTCCACGTCATAAAGACGCTAATTTATTTTGAAGACGGGAGCAGCTTCTTTGAGGGACAGAAACTGTAAACCCTGTGGCACATGTGTACGAAAATCACCCACGAACTGCATGGATGTCAGCTGATTATGATGTCATAATTGCATGTGTGAAAACAGAATGATGGAGAAGCTCGAACGATATCGCACGACAACAGGGTTTCTGAACGAAGGGTCCAAAAAGTACTTCTTGACAGTCGATTGGATCCGTACAACTTTTAATAGTATACACATCTGTCGACGTCACATGCGTGTGACAGTGAGGCCCCATTGGATACTCTGTCCCTTTTGACACCGGCGTGTACCTAGGGCACAAAGCGTCTCAGGACATAGGCTGTATTATACAGTGCGTTCGGAAAGTCGCTGTGCGCTTAGGCTACGGTAGAGTCCAGTTGAAATGTGATGGCACACGGTGACACACAGGAGGGGAAGTTCGGAAAGTTGCTCTGCAAAAAGGTGTTGGAAGTGATGTTCACGAGCGTCTATACAGGTCTGAACCCGTTTAATTTTATTCGCAAACACTTTTTGCAGATCTGCTTGTGCCTAAGTGCACAGCGACTTCCCGAACGCGCGGTATTTTCGACCTACTTAGTAACAAGAAACGGAGCTATGGACACTATGTGAGCCAATTACGTCTCATTCTGTAAATTTATACTCTCAAGGCTTGTGTTCAAACTCTGCTTTCTTTTCGCATTCTTAGGGCTAATTCGCGTATAAAGGACTATTCCCTTCCTCTTCCTTGCCATGCCTCGACCGTATCGGGTCGCTAGGAATTTAGATTTTGTCATTCCATTTCGAATTACACAGCGCGACCGTATTTGATTCAAACACAGGACTGTACCGCTGCCAGGATCCGACCATATTGTCACGGACCGCTTTGAAATTTATTTCTCAAGGTGACAGCGCAGCACAGTCGGAGCATAGAATTGAAATACGGCGGTATGTGGGCGAACCGTGAACGTCCTGTGGACCATGCATCTTCGGCGTCTTCGGTTACCACTCGGAATCTCACGAAGGTTGTTTCCAGATGCCTTTATCCGTCAGAAATAAAACTGCAGCAGGGGAGAACTAGGAGTTCGGATTTTGCCGGCTACTACGCATATTTTACGAAGGACGCTGCTTTACTGAGTTGAAACGCCGACAACACGAACTGGTCTATGTATGGCAGGGGCGTATTCCTGGAGATGTGAATTAGCCTCTAAATTCCCATTCATTAAGCTGCGAATACTCATCTGTCATTTATGCCTCCAATTCACTCTCATCTAGTAATCTGACCCATTGTAGTCGAAGTCGACTGATTGATTGATTGATTGATTTGCATTTGGGCTCGAGCCTCTGGAGTCCCGATGCACCTAGGCCATAATTGATGGGCCCTTTGTGTCCCATACCAATTCAAGGGAGCCCTGTTCCTTTACTAAGGTTCCACATGGTCCCCAGACTTATTCTCCTCATGTCTTCTGGATCCAAGAAGAAGAAGAAGAATCCCACATACACGTGTCTGAGTGAAGCCAAACCTCATATTCACAAAGAATGTGGGCCGAAATTTCATCTTCTGCACCACACCTCCTGCGTAATGGACTGTTTGACAGTCCACCAAGTGAAGAAGTTTTCTCAGGGTGTTATGTCCAGTACGAAGGCCAGTAACGGCCCTAGACTCTGTCTTATTAAAGGACAAAAATTTAGTGCTGGCACCCGGACAGGGTCCCGAAATTAATTCTCCAGCATGGCTCTGAATATTACCAAGACGTATTCGGAGTCACTGACAGATTTTTTTTTAAATTAACGGCAAATAAAAGATATTTTAAAATTTAAATATAATCGTATAACTATCTCACAAATCAGCTGATAAAATATCTGCAGAATAAAGGCGTCGATAAACAATAGTTAAACAACATGTTCACACAAGGTTTCTTTCATTTTTTGTAAAAGGCACAATTGGGCCTAGCTCTCCTCTGTGCTACGCACACAATAAAACACACACACACACACAAACACACCCAGTATGACGTCTCTGAAAGACAAAGTGTCGTCACGCCAAATAGTATTTGAGGCTTGCAGATCTTACTTATTTTACTATAGTGAAGTATGACAATAAAAACTCCCTGTGACCATCTTTCAATAGTAATATAAAAGATTATCAGTCATCAGCCAGTCATTCTTGATATTGATACTAAGTGGAGTGCATGCTGCAGTTTACGATTCACTGGGTAAAGAGCATTGGTGAACAGTGGCAAAGAGTTTGTACGGACGCAACATCATATCTGGGCGTGGTGACCAAATAAATTACATTTCTGAAATTGAATAAGGAAGAACCAATCTGTATCGAGTTGCTTGACTGAACAGAAAATACGGGAGCTACGACAAACAAATGGAACAAACATAAACATATTCTTTCAGTAACAAAATGTATTCTTCAAATTTTCAAGATGGAAAACGTTTTGACGTGAGGAAGAGAGTGCGGGTGCAGAGTTGTGGTATTATGATAAAGTGTGTTAAGACAGAAACATGAATTGGTGATATTTTCAGTTAGTATTAAAATGTTTGTAAAATTAAATACGGAGTGGGGGGTACGGGGGCGGAAATACAGATGTATGAAAATCATAGAGAAACAATTTTGAACGTGGAAAACACTGACTGTAATAAATCTAAACATTATTTAAATATTCATTTCCTACCAAGACAGAAACAACTCGTATAGTTCGTCTTCATTACAGCAACAAAGAGTTGTTTAGGGATGTCATTGCTCTATTCTGTGAGGGTACCACGAAACACTGTACGGGGGAAATTTCAGGGTGTTATTTAATATTAAACAAAGGGCATAAACCCCATATATAGGCTCTAGTAACTGTTGTATTTTGAAAGGTTAACTGATCCAGCTCTTCCGACAAAATCACAGGTAAGGACGCAACAGAATATTTTAGCAAATACTGGCATAGATATTTGTGCAGCGAACAGATTGTATGCTTGTATAAAAGCTGAAAGTGTTTGTTTCCTGTTGGCCCATTTGCCAAGCTTTACAGTGGGCTAGTGAGGAAATTCTGCTGAATCAATGGTTACTTTCCAGCCGAATGACTAAAACAAGCCAATTACGTAGCCACATAATTTTTTTGAAGGAAGCAAAATTAAGTTATTTTATGACAAGTCAGCGGAAGAGAAATAATTGTTGTTCCTCGCTAATTGGAACTATTCGCGAAGCGACAGACAGACAGACAGCTGCGTAGCTGCGAGCTCGAAACGTATTTATATATTTCTGGGGTAACGTATATGAGTAGGCCTCATAAGGCGGATTGTAGGAGAACAAAACTTTTTTTCACTCATCTTTGCAACAAGGCACGTAATGTATATCAAGTAAATATTTCTTTTCGCAGCCAAAAATGGCCGCTTCATTAAACTTTAGATGCCTAACGTCAACTATATTTGACGTACCGCACCGCTAACCTCTAAAGTTGCATTTTATATATTTATTCAACAAATATAGGTACCGAATATTTTAAACATGATGTATACTCTCCGTTTTTCTCTCTCCAAAATGCAGTGTGTTTCATAATTCTAACGTATTTGGTTCCCGTATTATTCACATTTTATATACAGGGTATGCTAAAATTAAAAATAAAAAATTCCGGCGCCAAAAGAGTAATGATGGTAAATTAACCAGTATTGTTACGTCTGGTCACCTACATCTACACATTTCAAGGATATTTCTTAATTTTTAAACTCACTAAATATTATAATGTACTGAATCTTCACAACCTTAATCTTTTATAAAAGGACGATGGGCGCAATTCATTAAATTTTTATTAAAAATGATTGTAATATAATAAGATATAAAATTATAGATATATTCGAAATCATAATTTTTGTATTTTCATAAGGTTTTTTTTATTATATTTTCATAGCACGTGGAAGAAAACAAGCTACAGTTCTTTCATAATTTATAAAAATATCGAAAAATAAAACGAGTCTATAACGTGAAACAACGTACAAAATATTTTTTCTCAGTATTTAACCAACTTGATGCACAAAAGTTTTGTTTCACAATAAGTTTATTTCATGCCTCTACATGTTTCGAGCACATGTGCTCATCATCAGGAGGTAAAAATTGCATTACACAGCCTCTGGTATCATCACACCTGTAGGTGTGATGATACCACAAAAATTTTGTGCATCAAGTTTGTTAATTACTGAGATAAATATACTGAAATGCACGTCAGCAAAGCTTCAAAAAACGTATACAACCTATTGATTTATACTTTCGTGGTGAACTTGTAGTAATAATGAGGTAATAAAATATGACTCAAAATTGTACAAAGTGTATTATACTTTACTGGGAACATTAGTCTACATATTTAAATTTAAAAACTGTCCAACAAGATGTTGCTGTATTCAGTTTATTATATTTCTGTAGGCAGCTCTACATCCGCTCCCGTTGTTAAGTTGCAACGCAACTCAACAACGGGAGCGGATGGTAGTAGACCCGGTTGACCAGTGCCAGAAGCTTTAATTACAGTTGTACGAGCTCCTGACGATGGGTGTCAACACCCGAAACATGTAGACCTGCAACTCAACAACGAGAGCGGATGATAGTAGACCCGGTTGACCAGTTCCAGAAGTTGCAATTACAGCTGTACTAGCTCCTGATGATGGGTGTCAACACCCGAAACATGTAGAGCTGCAACTCAACAACGAGAGCGGATGATAGGAGACCCGGTTGACCAGTGCCAGAAGCTGCAATTACAGTTGTACTAGCTCCTGATGATGGGTGTCAACACCCGAAACATGTAGAGCTGCCTACAGAAATGTAATAAACTGAATAAAGTCGCATCTCGTTGGAAAATTATTAAATTTGATTCACGATGCACGGTCCCATGCATATAAAATTAGTCTACGTATTTAGGTGCTTCAGGTCCACGTAGTAAATATTAAGAAAAAATTGCAGTGCTTCCCTTTTGTCGTGTCCTTCAGCATGGCAGGTGTCGCAGAATGTCCTAGCATTTGCACCGTCTCTTCTCGACAAAGCTACCGTATACGGAACACGACATAAACATTTGCTGTATGTTGCGGGTGAGGTGCGGTTAGTGTCCGGCCTGCAGCCCGGACACCACTCCAGCCTAACCGCACCTCACCCCCAACCTACAGCAAACCAAGAACGACACGACCAATGTGGTAAACAACAACGCAGTCGCGAGCTCATGATGATGGGCATAGTATTGCTCGAAACATGTTGAGCGCATAAGAAGTAAAATAAAATATCAAGTGGCATCTAGTTGGTTTTTTTATTCTTCAGTTATCACAATGATGCACGGTCCAATAAACTTCAGATTCCCATGATTTCCTCTGCAATTTTCTACAGCATGTGTTTCAAAGAATTCAAAGAATTCGAAATGGAAAGACATCCTTTTCGTTATCCACAAAACTCTTTGGGAATAATAACAATAATCATATTACTCGCCTGAAGCTTCGGTGTATTAAAAACCGTTTTTAGAGTTTATATATTCAGTTATAACTGTAAGTGTGTTTAAGCGAGCGGGAGAGAACGAACTTAAAACGCTTGTATTCAAACTCCTTTCTTGAACTCGAGAAAAGTTTTAATACAATTGCAGCACTTAGTGTCCTCAACTCCCAAGACTTCATAGTTGTTATTTCTACGCAAAGCAGAATACTTCAAGCTAAAAACGCTTCATATTAGATATTGAGACTACGTCCTTCATAGCTGCTTCTCTATTTTGACACTTGGAGGACCGTGTATTGTGATATATTCTTACAATAAAACCAATGAGATAAAGTAATATCTCAAATTTATTTTTCGAATAAGACTGTACATGTTTCGAACAGTTCCTCTGACCATCATCAGGAGTCTAGCACTGTACACACAGCAATAGGTATAGGTTATGCTGACTGCTTCTCACCAAGCAGTCAGCATAACCTATACCTATTGTTGTGTGTACAGTGCTAGACTCCTGATGATGGACAGAGGAACTGTTCGAAACATGTAGAATTTTATAGTTTTATTCCAAAAATAAATTTGAGAAAGTAGTGCATCTAGTTGGTTTTATTACAAGAATGAACTACTTCTTTATGTTCACTTCACATGTGGCTGCGAACTTATTCTTGGTTGACTTGACTAATACATACTTTGGTCTTACGTCCGACGATTCCTCTCGTTTCGCGGTTACTGAGTTTGGATTAGGCTTCCGTAAACTTCAGTCCTTGAAGAAAAGAAATGAACAAATACGTGAATATGACATAATTTACGGCCAGGTTATTACATAACAAGTAATCTCCTGATTGGTAAAGATCAATAATAATTCTTTCGAGTAATCAAATATAGAATTGTACACTGTACCATACAAAAAATGTACACTTTATCTTGTTCATATCCGTGCACTAGTATCACTATATCAAATAAACACCGAAATATGCAATCATATTTTATTAAATCACCGCTTTATTAAGACTACACCTAACATCAGCCTGTTTCCACTTTAGGGTTCAACTTCAGGGAATAAAACTGATATATTTTAACAGCGTTGGTCAACAAAATAAATCACCAGGCGTAAAATTCCACGTAGCGTGTAACGTGTACTGCGTTCAGTAATAAAGTCATACAGCTGCTACATAACACAGCGTACCCTCCACATTTTGGCTCAGTTCGCCTTCCAGACAAATTCTACTCATAACAATGTACGAAGTTTATTCAGAAAGTAAGTATCTTTTCGCTGTAAAAAAAAATTGAATAAGGTTTCGTATAAAATTTTATTGCTATCAGATTCTACATTATTCAAACTATTTTTCCACATATTCGCCGCCATTATTGAAGCACTTATCGTAGCGGGGCAAAAGTTTTTGTATACCCTCCTCATAGAATGCGGCCGCCTGCAATGTTAGGCACTACTGACAGTGTCATAGAGTAGAGTACTTGAAATCTGTGGAAAGTGCAGGGACAGATCAGAAATTGTGAAACGTCTGTCATCACACACACTTTCGTTGACCTTACGCACCAAAAGCATCATTCACTAAAGATGGAAGCCCACTTCGCGCCTCATCGTGCACGTTCTTTCGTCCTTCATTGAACATCCGAACCCATTTCCTAACCTTGCCATCACTCATCGCATTGTCATCATACACTTGACAGATCTGGTGATGAATCTCACTTGGTAACACATTCCTAGCATTCAAAAAACGAATTACAGAACCGTATTTCACAGTCGGCGGCCCCTTCGATTGTCTTAAACATGTTTAACACACAGGAACAAACATAAACGTAACACGAATTTCACAAAATGGCGTCTGTGGCTTCTCAATTGATAAAGGAAGTCACTGCACATGCGCAAAGTGACAGTCTCGAGGATGCGCGAGAGATATGCGCAGACGGTACTTACTTCCCGAATAACCTACGTATTTGTTTCGTACGAGACTACTCCTTAACATGTAGGCATATAAAATACTGTCTTATATAATATCCAGAGAAATTATTTTATCTCGCAACATGCACCACTAATTGACGCTGATTATTTAGCGTAACGGTGGGCAGCTCAGCACTCGCCGCTATTGTAATTTGCTATGAGTTGAGGTCCACGCATTTTAGCTAAAAGTATTAAAGTTATTACTAGGTTTATTTCTCACCAGCTTTAAAGTAGGTGCTGGAAATATGTTCCTTTGGCTCACAGACAGCTGCCGAACGTTTAGACGTATGTGTTAAGTGAAGCGACCGAAAGCAACTACGCATAGTTTTAGTTAGTGGAAGGTAAACTATGTCTTCCGAAAGTCAATGACAAGTTCATTTCTATTTGACGAATTTTAGCTTAGCAACTTTGAAGAAAAGCATTTATTATACAGAAAAAATTGAGTGAATTGCCACCTCATGTAGTTTTCTCTTGATACTTCTAGACTCAGATAAATCAGGAAGCTATTTGCATGTTTACGGCACAGAACTGGAACACCAGTCAACAAAGCAATACAATATTGTGATGTCGCGTCTTCGGTCTCCAGGCGGTAACACCGGGCTTCCACAGCATCGCGATTAAATCTCACATTAGCCCCGTGATATGTGAAACTCCCAGGAGCGGGATATTAACGATCATGAACCAACCGCCAGTGTATTATTTCCATTTGCCTTACCTTAAAGATCTATTGCTCCAGGAACACAAGAACGACGAAGCAGCCTGCGGTATCTGGCACCACAGCAGTGGTGAACCTACAGTCCTGGACCAGCGCGTTTCACAAATATTTTAGACTTTATTTTAGACTCCATGTAAATAAAAATTAATTTGTATTGTTATTTTTTTTTTTATTTGTGTAAAGTTGGTTCCAACCCGTGCTTCACCAGTGGGTATACCAAGGGATATTTGCAGAGATTGAGCACAGATTAAATCTAATGTACCATATTACCTTTAAGGTTCTAGTCAATAATTTAGTCAGTAAGTTGTTTCGGAGTTGCTACGAAATTTGATTGCCTTTCAATTGCTCTAGAAGCGTGTGGAAGTTGTTTCTGAGGAAGCTTGTGACGCCGAAAGTATTTATGTGATACTTCAGAACCAGAGGTGGGGGAAGATTTTGAAGTACTGTATTGTTATTTCGTTCACACCATAATAGTCAGCTAACAGTCACCTATCATAACAATATAAATTAAAATATACAACACAAAACAACTAAATGCAAGATTTTCTAAACCTTTAGACGCCTAACGTCAACTATACTTGACGTACCGCACCGCTAACCTCCAAAGTTGCATTTTATATATTTATTCAACAAATATAGGTACCGAACATTTTAAACATGGTGTATACTCTCCGTTTTTCTC
>Ga0123352_10011443_pt1 | contig 13984 bp, 11 predicted proteins | sample TergutLab28metaG_FD_89700 | JGI IMG/M metagenome (GOLD analysis project Ga0123352, IMG submission 89700) | Labiotermes labralis P1 segment gut microbial communities from Petit-Saut dam, French Guiana - Lab288 P1 | ecosystem: Host-associated > Arthropoda: Insects > Digestive system > Gut ...
AACAAATGCACTATATAAAATTTCACATTAAAACACTTAAAATCGCTCCGACATGTTTCGATCCTAAGATCATCCTCAGGGAGCTACGTTGTTCCTTGCTAAAGTCATTTTAAAAACATTCACGAAATAGTTCCATTATATTAACAGGGTGTTGTGGCAGCATATCGTGTTGTGTAAGTTGTTTGGAATGTGTCTGGCTATGGTGTGAGTCGTGTGTTACGTAGTGAAAGAGTCTTTCACTACGTAACACGCGACGCACACCATAGCCAGACACATTCCTAACAACGTACTCTTACATAACACCCTGTTAATATAATGGAATTATTTTGTGAATGTTTTTAAAATGACTTTAGCAAAGAACAACGTAGCTCCCTGAGGATGATCTTAGGATCGAAACATGTCGGAGCGATTTTAAGTGTTTTAATGTGAAATTTTATATAGTGCACTTGTTGGTTAATAATTAAAGTGATTCACCTTTCTGAGTTTACGCAGGCCTGCTCTCCCAAACATTGCCTTTGCATGTACTTAAATTGTATATAACGCGTGTCCCGTAACATACCCAGAAGGCACACTGGGGAGGAAGGGGATATGGCTTTACCAGGCCAGTGGCCAGACCTTGAACACAGTTGGTGCAGTGGCTTCCATTGGGGGTGCTTATACTTACGTAAGATTATATACTTATATAATGCTTTATTATACATATACTGTGTATATGTATAATGTATGCGTAAACGTACAAAGCGCCTTTCTCAGGACCAATCAAATAAGCACTTTAATTACATAATGTGCTCTATAACATTGCACAGAACATCTAGCATATACATACATTTTTGACAACGAGTTTTTACCCAGTATGGCGGTTCAACAGATGCAAAATGTGGATGCGGTAGGGTGTCGCACGTTCCTTAGGTGTTGATCAACATGTTCGTCTGTGATATTCTGTAAATTCCTACTGGGTGCACCCCGCTGGCTACCGACCTGAGCTCTACCCATACTCGACCCCGGCGGTAGAAGGGATGGATGGTCAAAGCTCGGCCCCGGCCGCTTTACCTGCGGGAAAGAGACCTAGTGCGCGTTGTACAGGAGGTTGGGTGGGCTTCGGTGCTGGTCTGGATGGTTCCGGAAAATCTCACCTTACACCGGGGTTCGGAACCCGCACCATCCACCCCTAATGAGACGCTACTTAAATTGTATGTGCTTCCCTCAGAATAAGAGATCGAGCTTCATACCAGTAGAGAATAAACGGCATAGCCTTATTTTCTGCATCCCTACATAAACGTTGTGTAAATGTTACGTAAATTTGTGTAAATGTTATGTAACATGGGACGATAACAGTTTTCGAAAAATAATACAATAATATAAACAGCCAACTAGATGCAACAATAATAATTTTATTAATAATTTCAATCAGCTCAACATGTTTCGGGCGATAATTTCGCCCATCCTCAGGAACGCTAGACTGTGTTTACAGCTTGTGGTATAAAGCACCGATGATGCTGCCTGTTGGTCATCAGCAGGCAGCATCATCGATGCATGTGACCAGCAGGCAGCATCGTCGGTTCTCTATACCACAAGCTGTAAACACAGTTTAGTGCTCCTGAGGATGGGCGAAATTATCGCCCGAAACATGGTGAGCTGATTGAAATTATTAATAAAATTATTATTGCTGCATCTAGTTGGCTGTTTATATTATTGTATCAATGACGCACGGTTACACATACATCAAATTTTCGATAAATTGTACGAGTAACTTTAAGCATTTCCAGACTGTTGTTATTCTCATAGTGTGAGCATAAACCTAATTTTTGTTGGTTCCTTTAGTTCCCGTATACAAGTATTTAAACTGTGAAATTCCTTAAAATTGCGTACTGTTTGTATTATGACCTGCTGGTTTTGGTTTCGTGGCATTTTAGTATATCTTGGCTCATTTTCGACTTCTCTTAGGCGCGTTCACAAACTTGCAAAAAGCTACTGGTAGCTTTCTCGTGTCTGTCCGTCCGCCAGCGTGGAACACCTCGGTTCCCACTGGACGTATTTTCATGAACTTTAATATTTGAATATGTTTTCGAAAATCTGTCGAGTGTTGTATCCGTTGCGGACCCGATGAGGAACGTATCTTAGATGTTGTTCCCAGGGAGGACGGAGCTCGTAACTCTGGTTAAGACGGGGAGTCGGGCAGGTCGCACACATTCTCAATAATCCCCAATCAGAATATATTGGAGTTTTATTGTGCAAGAGTATGGAGTAATTGCATTTACAACTAAAATGTATCAGTGACTCTTCATTACCGTTCGCACTCACTGACTGTCCAGCCTCGTAATCTGCTGCTCAGACACAGTTTGAGCTACGCAGCAGACTGCTCCCGCAAAACAAAGCAGCTATTGTTACATGTGTTGCTCCACACACTGCTCGCGCGATACACTTAGTGAGCCCAGTTATAAACAAAAAAAGTGGAAGGAAATTATATCCCTCCCATGCCTGGTCTTAAGAGAGGCGAGAACTAAGCATGAGTAAATTTAGCTTATGACTAACATACAGTAAAGTAAGAATGCTAAAAGGAAACCACAATAAAAAAAATCAATGTGTGTCAACTGCACAACACGAGAAAATTCACGTTTCACTAAAATCTGACAAGAATAACGGGCACTTTACATGAAGACCTATATACATTTATAATAGTATCTCGTTCAGTTCTTCGTAGAATGAGAAATGTTTCATACGAAAGTTGTAGACAAAATCAAAACACACATTTTACGTTCTATAATTATTTTTTTGGAAAATCGTGCCTTTTATGGGATAATGTGGAAAAATGTGGTACAGCCGGAAAATGCCACACGTGACATTAAAGTACAGTACATGCCATTTGGGTGCTGGATAACTGTGCTACAGACACGCGCGCCCACACACATAATATGTAATACTTACTTATTTTCCACGGCAACAGTAGTCACTCGAACGTTATGCGTACATTGTCCCGCGGATGGTTTGGTTTCCATTTTCGTAATGTACTGGCGGTCGTGAGCAACCAGTGCAGTGTGACTTTATACACATATTAACCTACGAACCATATGGCTTATAGTTGGGGTGCCAAGTGTGAGATTGAAGGGACCGCTGGTAATGAAGTGCTGCAAGGCGTTTCCTGTGTAGGTTAGACCCTCCTAGAGATCTGCGTACCTTGCGGTCAGTGAAGGGCGCCTGTCATATTGGCTGGAGCAAACAATTAACTGCTGAGCTGTGGTAAGGTAGGCAGTGTGTAACTGTAAACTCGCTGTACAAGAACAGCCGGCCTTTATAGTGTTAATCGCTTTGTATCGATTAAGAGAAGGTGTTCTCGTTACTGAAAGACATCTCGTGTGGCTATGATTGAGAGGTGATGTTAATCGATTATATGTCTTGCGCTAAAGAGATTTCCGCAGTGTCAAGCAAGTTGATGTATCCCACGGGTTTCAATTTTACGTGGAAAACACTAGACGTGGGTCGATTTACTGACGTTTTCCGTACTGTGTATCGTTATGACTCGTGAGAAATGTGGACAGATCTGTAGGCGTATATAAGTCCGATCGAAGTGTCCGCGCGACCTAAGACGTGGGTCTGCGGCCGCTCGCTTGCTGGTATTGTGGGTTCGAATCCCTCCAGGGGCATAGTTGTTTGTTGTGAGCGTTGTGTGATGTCAAGTAGAGATCTCTGCGACGGGCCGATTACTTGTCCAGAGGAGTCTTACAGTGTGTGCATGTGTCCTAGAGTGTGATCTTGAAGCCTCGAAAATGGGAGGCCATGACCCGAAGATGGGCCGAAAAACCACTGTAAAAAAATGTATATAAGCATTTTATTATGAATTATTTGACGATGGTCATTAAGGAGTCGTATAATATGGTTTTTATCAACTGAATGGTTTATGGCAACGTGGTTATGAATGCCGATTTCAGAAGGATATGATAGAGAGCAGTAGTCATGATGTAATTTTTGTTAGGGATGTCATTTGATCTACAGACGCTATACCATTGCGTAGAAGAAATTCGATATCGATGCAAATTTAGCTTCTCAGTACCATCGTTTAATTTCTCGGTGTCCTATTACTGTTATCTATAAAAATATCACAGTATAAGTATTTATACATAACAGGTCTGTATATCTTTCCGTTTCTTCGATAAAAACGGAAGAACATGGTCATGTATCCGTGAAATATTGCCTTATCTGATATCTGAACGGGATCTTTTAATTGGTAGCTGCTGTACGCTGTCTTGTAAATTTATGTACAATCTGTAACACAAACATCCACAAAGTACCATGTTTAAGACAGAAATTACATACATCCTGGAGCAGTTAAGAGTTTTATGAACCAGTGAAATGATTCAGTATCGACATGGCCACCTTTTGTCAATATTGAAATTATATATCGGTCGGTATGTGATATTTCCTTCAATTAATTGAAAACCCTACTCAAAATTTCGTTAAGGCCAGTCTCCTGGCCGGGGATCGAAGTAAGGTTTTGATATGTGGTTAGTAGAGGTCGGTTGCATGAATACAGAACTGAAGAAAATGATGTTCAGAGTTCTGGATATTCGATCAACGGAAATCGCGTATGCGAGTCATGGGCTTGAAATTTGGATTTTTTTTTACTAAGGTAGCATACAGTCTTATCTCTACACTCACAGAACCGATAGCAAAATTTCTTTGTAGACTGATATAACTTCATAAACTGAACTGAAAACTTCAGTTACCATTGAAATATGGAGGGTAATTTGCCTGCTCTGAAATATGATCGAGTTCCCCCTTAGGACCCACTCTATCGGTCGATAGTTGGGGAAAAGTTCCCTGGGCTGGCGCCAAAACTTTGCTGAAGCACGCGAGAAAATTACAGAATACGATGTGAAGTGAGTTTCTTGTGCTTCAGTTTATTATTACAGATTCCGTGCGTTGGAAGAGTCGGACTGTCATTGAAGTATATAATGAGAGTTCGTTGTGTTGTGTGAAATATGATGATGATGATGGTGATGATGATGATTTGTGTGCTGAGTGGAGTAGGAAAAGCCTCGACCTTCTCCGAAACGATAACGTGTCTGAAGAATAGAAGAACTATATTTTGCACCAATACTTTATAGTGAATACTGGATGTACCGTTGAAAGTCCATTGAGAAATTTGACAGTTTTTATTTCCAGTAACAGTTTCCACAAATGACACTTGTATTCATCCACTGTTATTTAACCTTTAGTCGACGGGGGTGGATATTTAAATTTTAGCTCATGGTTTATAAAAAATGGGTATTATTTGAACACAGAAAGATAGAATTATGGAATAAATGGCATTTTCTGTAAACTAAATCACAGATTATGCGGTATGCCTTACAACTTCAGGAAATTTCCTTGCTTCCTAAATATATAAAATGAATTGTTAGGATTTTTTTTCGAAGCACATTCGCTTGTGTAAACATATTTAGCCATTGAGGGCCTTTTGAAATCACGACCGTATGATATGCGTGTAAACGTTGTGGTCTCTAAACCCCAGCAGCAATCTTATATCAGAAAGATATTTTTTGACCAATTTGACTGACCGCACTTGAAGGGACATTTCGTCCCACAGAAAATTATACTTTATTTGGCCACGTGTCAGGAATAGTAATAATAAATTTCAATCAATCATAAAATCATGCACCAATTTTTAAACCAGCAGGTTTTTATCGCTGAATGTTGCTTAGACTGAAACTGTTAATGATAATTAGCACAATCTTATCGTAAACAAAGTCGCATTCCTCTTTCTGTCTGTGTTTGTTGTTTTATGATCGTAGTTGATTATCTGTTGGATTACGAGTAAAAATTCTTTATTATGCCTCACTTGCCAGTTCTTAAATTTGACGATTAGACGTACTGGTTTCCCAAATAAATATCCGAAATTCAAGCCATATAACTCTCTGCGGCAAAGGATAAAACTGTAATACCGACTGAAACATAAGTGCGTTCTCTTTGGTTTATTGCTGCCAGCCTTTTAGTTCAGAAGTAGAGAGGCGTCTTCTTACGTCGAAGATAAATCGCCGGACGTGCTCAGTTATTTATCAGTGTTATCGTATTGGTTTATGACAGTCGTTGGTCACTCTGAAGACTACAGCATGTCCGTTTGTTAAGAGTCGGACATTTTCAGGTGGAGTTAACCTTGTCAGCACGATCAGATTACGTCACCAGAGACAGCGTAAAGCAGCTTTTTGTCACTTTATTTCTTGCCTTTGTTAGACGCTTTCACATGTCATGTCTATTCATCCGTCTGTCCGTTTATTTGTCCGCATGAAACAGATCGGCTCCCACTGAACGGATTTTCAAGATAATTTGACATTTGAGCATTTTTCGAAAGTCTGTCGAGAAAATTCCATTTTCTTTAAAATCTGATAAGCATAACAACTACTTTACTTGAAGACCCCTGTAATCTAGGAAGTGTGTCATCCCCGTTGTGTGTGTGAAACTTGGAAAACTGTATGTAGTCAAACAAAACCGTGTCACATGAGGTGTATTTAATGACTATATAATGGACAACTACATGTTTCGGCCTGTACTGGCCATCTTCAGGTTGTCTTAGGGCAACTTAAGATCTTACTATAAGTGTGTAAAGTACTCTTTATTCTGGTCAGATATTAATGAAACTTGAATTTCCTGGGCAGATTTTCGAAAAATACTCAAATATCATTATTTCCTGAAAATCCATCCAGTAGGAGCTGAGTTGTTCCATGAGGACAGATAGTCGGGGGGACGGACAGACATGACGAAGCTAATAGTCGCTTTTCGCAAATATGCGAACGCGCCTAAGAAGGGAAGGCGTTATTGTGTTTCCATGGCAGCAATGGTTACTCGATCGCGCCGCCATGTTACGTTCTACGTACATAGTCTTTTTTTATACAGTAATGAACTTCAGAATTTACCTACTAGAAACACAAGTGTTGCATGTGTGCTTAATAATTTATGTTCCAAGAAGAAGGCAAACTTCGTGTTTGTGTCTGTGTAGGTGAGCGTGTTCGTGCGTGCGCGTGTATGTATGTATGTATGTCAGTATGTATGTCCCTCCTATAGTTCATCTATACAAGAGGGTCATGAAACTTGGTGCACGCATCATGCCATTAGAAATCACCCTATTTAGGTAGAACACAACTACCATTTAACACTTCAGTGATTCTGGGGTTTAAATTCAAACTTCTCCCCAGGATGAAGGCCCTTAAATTAACGTTACTTTAAAATGTATTGCACGACCACCTCGGCATGGAAGCTGGCAGCATGTGAGGGATTAAAAGTCCATACAGGACACAAAGCCCGGCTTTAAAGGGCTAATTTGTTTGAAAATTTCCAGTTTAGCGACACAGGAGAACTCTGAGATGAGGTTGACTTTGTTCATTGTCGGACTTGGAATATTGTGGGTTTTTGCGAGGAATGTGTGACTTTTCTTTGGAGAAAATAGCAAACAACCTCGTGGCTGTGCGTGATAGTTTGGTCTGTTCAAAATAATTTTAAAAATCGGCATAATTTATTACGCTGGCATTCATGTGCGACGCCTGAGGTAAAGGATCAGAAACCTGTGGATAACTTACAATGTATGTTCAAAAAAAGACCGAACTTTTGTTATAAAGACTTTATTGCTAATCTTACGGCATTTTAAGCACTGTTCAGTTCAAAGTAGTCCCCTCTACTGGCGATACACTGTTCCCAACGTTTCTTCCATTGTTGGAATGCTTACTGAAACGCACTTTCTGTGATGACGCGCAGTTCTCTTATCGCATTTTCCTTAATCTCCTCTATGGTTTGGAAACGACGTCTTTTCAAAGTGGTTTTAAGTTAGAGAAACAGGAAAAAGTCTGCTGGGGCTAAGTCCGGAGAATAGGGTGGATGGGGCGCAACGGATGTCTGATGTTTTGCCAGATAACTGCGGATGAGGAGCGACGCGCGTGCCGGCGCATTGTCGTGGTGCAACATCCAAGTCTGGTTTCCCACAATTCAGGTCTCTTCTGCGCACAGCATCCCTCAAACGTGCTAAAACTTCCTGGTACAACTGTTTGTTTACCATCTGATCACGTGGTACAAATTCATGATGGACAATCCCTTTCCAATCAAAAAGCACGACCAACATCACCTTGATTTTTGACCGACTCAACCGTGCTTTTTTTGGTCAAGGAGACCCTTTCCCCATCCACTGCGATGATTGCATTTTGGTTTCAACATCATACCCATGAACCCACATCTCATCTCCTGTTATGATGTTCTTAAGAAAGTTTTCATTACCATTTGCACTGGTAAGCATTTCCTGAATGATTTCAACACGGTTCTCTTTCTGATCGTCAGTCAAGAAACGCGGCACGAATTTTGCACTGACGCGACGCATCTCAATTTTTTCAGTAAAAATTTGATGAGAAAATCCTATGCTGATTCCCACTTCGTCAGCAACTTCTCGGACAGTTAAACGACGATTTCCACGAATCACAGCACTAACTCTCTTGACATGGTCGTCGTTTATTGATGTGGAAGATCGTCCAGGCCTGGGATCGTTACCGACCGATATTCTGCCCTCTTTAAAACGCTTAAACCACTCACAGCACTGCGTTCGTGTCATACAGTCCTCCCCATATTTTTGGTTAAGCAATTGAAATGTCTCTGTAAAATTTTTACCAAGTTTCCAACAAAATTTCACACACACACACACACACACACACACACACGTTGTTCTTCAAACTCTTTCATTGTCACTAATCCGACGAACAGCTTGTGCACGTGCTCAGTTCAGCGGATGTAGCTCGACGACTAATGCTCATAGCGAAACGGAACAAATGGCAGTTTGTTGTCAAAACCTGACGCTAGGTGCGCTCAGTAGCCGCAGCGCGCTCTCTATGCTGGTTGGGGCGCTATTTAAAAAGTTCGGTCTCTTTTTGAACACGCCTCGTATATTCCGAATGCACGTGAAGATTTGTGTCCCCTGAATAAAACCCTTATGGTTCAGCTGACGTGGACGATAAATTCTACGGTGTACAGTAGTTCATGAACTGGCTGTGAGCAGTATCTTGGCGGTGACTTCCACTGTGCAGCAAGTTCGTCAGTTCAGCAGTGTTCCGACATCAGAGAATTCGAGCATTTTATACTTCGAAGAGTGCTCTTTTCTGAGAGGTGAAGCCACGTAGTCTGGTGTAAGTGTAACGAAATTTCAAAGAAATCAGCTGCCTCTGTCATCAGGTTACATGATTCTGTGTCAGTGTAGTACTGATAATGTCGAACGTTTGCTTGTTACAGGTAATGGGGGAAACACCGCGACCTTCGACCTATTTGACTCCGAGAGTGGTCAAGACCTCACGCTTTCTCCGCAGACATTCACCAGTTCCACTGAGGCTTTCATCAATGACAATTCTGACAGCCTTGGAGTACCAGGAGACACTGACACAGGTAAGTTGTTTAATGATTCATGGACTTGTGTAGACGTGAGCGTACCAACTGCTTTGTCGACAGTGTACCAGATACAAAGATCTTATTTAATGGGAGGCAGTCCTTCTGCGCCAGCAACGGAGGTACTGTCTGTTACAGACTGAGCATATGTTAAACTTCTCATAACCAGCTTTACTTCTCATTCGATGCTGTAGAGGCGCAAATAACCAAAGAACCTTAGAGTGCTTGACTCTCAACTTGAAGGTACCAATAGCGTTCGAAATATCTGTAACTGTTTACCAGTAGACACGGCGTAACGTTCAGAACACTTAAACCTTCAACTCAAAAATCCATCAGCCTTCAGACTTAACAGAAATAGTGAGTTTAACATTCATAGGTCCCTACATCGCTAATATATTCACAGAGTACAATCAACAATTGCAGCTTTTCCCAATTTCTTTATTTCTGTAAGACGCTCTACATGTTTCAGACGGTTTTTCCGTCCATCATCAGGAGCTCAAAACTGCACATACAACGTCAGGCATTTGTCAGATCAACACTGCTACCTGCCGCTAGCCTTTCCGTCCATCATCAGGAGCTCAAAACTGCACATACAGCGTCAGGCAATTGTCAGACCATTACTGCTACCTGCTGCTAGCCTGGACGGCTAGCGGCAGGTAGCAGTAATGGTCTGACAAATGCCTGACGCTGTACTCGTATGTGCAGTTTTGAGCTCCTGATAATGGACGGAAAAACCATCTGAATCATGTAGAGCGCCTTACAGAAATAAATAACCTGATAAAATTTGCATATTGTTGGTTGTACTCTGAGAATACACCTAGTGAGATTTAAATTAAATGGACCTTGTTCTGCTTCTAACTCTGACCGGAGCTTTTCACAGCGGATGCGTTTTTAAACGGCAAAAATTCGAACTAACAAAGTTGCATTTTCTTCAGAAATTTCCCTTGCAGGTTTGTTACATTGTAAAACAACACATGCACACACACTGTCAGAATTACATTAATGTTTCAATACGTCAATTCGTCCATATTTCGGGTCTCACTGGCCCATCATCAGGGAGTGGGCAGTTGCGCAAAACAATCGTTAGACCTTATTACCTTATTATCATCTCCAGTAGTTGGATATGTGCGCTCTACATCAACTGTCAATCGTACATCGACAAACTGGCGAGAGTTGCGCTACGTACTGGAGGTGACAATAAGGTCTGGCGATTGTTTTATGCAATTGTGACTGTGCACTCGCTGAAGTTGGGCCAGTCAGGCCCTAAACATGTAGGCGTTTGTGTATAGTACAACATTATTGTAATTATAAAGAAGTGTGTGCGTTTTGTGGGTTACATTGTAACAATTGAATCTTAATGCACTAAATGTACGAAATAATGTAAAAAAAAAATCCCCTGTGGGTCTAAGTGACATCCAGAAACATTCTGAGGCGCCCACAAAATAAAATTATTGAATCACACCATCGTCGCCTATGGAGCACTGATTATGTTGGTCAGACCTCTTTCAGTGATGGTGTCTCTTCTGTTTGCCGCTGCTGGCGATGTTTCCTTTGGATCAGGGAAAGGTTTATTTCCGGTGCAGTAGGAGAATGGTAGGGGCGGAGGGCTGCATCATTAGTCCCTAGACGCTCTGGGAATCGCAACCCAAGCCGGTTTATTGAATTCCTGTAGCGGGCAAGACTTTCTTCCTGCAAGCGCTGACCCTATGTCCTATATTCCAAATGTTTCGTGTGAAAGGTATTAGTGAAGGAATACAAGTTAGCGGTAAACAGTATACTGCCATGTTTGATGTGTGGAGGGAAACAGACGTACAAGTTGTGTTCCATGTGGGTTCCGCGCCTTTCGTGTCTACGTGTTCTGTGTTGTAGGAAGAGATGAAGAGTGGAAGATCCTAACCGCGTCACATAAAGTGTAAACTTTCGACAAGTAATGGGTGCAAGAAATCCATACCTTTTAATATCACTACTACAATACTGATTAGAAGAATGAGTTGGGCTGGGCATGTGGCGCGTATGGGTGAGGATAGGGGGGTGTATAGAGTTTTGGTGGGGAAACCGGAGGGAAAGAGACCACTGGGGAGACGTAGGCGTAGATGGGTGGATAATATTAGGATGGATCTCCAGGAGGTGGGATGTGGGTATATTGACTGGATTGGGCTGGCCCAGGATAGGGACAGGTGGCGGACGCTTGTGAGTACGGTATTTAATCTTCGGGTTCCGTGAAATTCGGGGAATTTCTTGACTAGCTGCAAACCAGTTAGCTTCTCAAGAAGGACTCTGCACCATGGAATGAGTGAATGACTATAATACTGGTTGCTTTATCTGATAATACCTCTTCCCAGTTTCGTTCAGTTTAATTTTAAATATAGGTTTTCAAATTTCAGCTAGTGACATGGTGAAAGCGGGTAAATTCGACTTTCAGAGCCGTGCTGGTTCAACGTGTTAGTGATTAGTTTAGTGATAATGTGATTTATGTACAACAGTGGTCTTGCGAAGGCAGAGACGGTGAAGTACAGAGTGATCCTGCACCAATTGTAGGCGTTATGGCTTGAACAGTAAAAGGCGCCTCAACACGCCAGACAGTTGGTTGCGGTATTCCAAGTTCTCTGCTCGCTCTACGGGTTGACTTGCGTGGGCTACGCTCAAAACTCTCTTGAATTCGTCTCATGTTCTCCTCTGATACACGTGGTCGGCCGGAGCTTTTTTCCTTTACACAGACAGCATATTTGCTCAGATTGGTGATTCCAACGACAAATGCTCTTCCTCGTTGGACAGTCGCCGACTCGGTTTTAATGAACTCACGAACGCAAAAAATCTTGTGCTGCATAGTAGCCATTTTGCTCTCAACTGACGCTGCTGCACGGCTGTGCGCTAGGCGAGAGCTCTAGCGGTGGTATTTGAAACTTCAAGACGTCCTCTTTCAAATGTTTTATAGATGATCACATACCATGTATAATTCAGGAAATATAGACGTACGAAATTGAGTCCCTCTTTTTTGATCACGCTGTATTTCGTGTGCCGAATTAAGCTACAGTTCACGAAGACATGTTGAGAGCTGAGGCATAGCTTTACACATTCGTGACTGAACTGGGTGAAAGTGTGCGGTCTGTTTCACGTTCCGACTACTTTATCCTCAGGAAGATTGGATGGCCCCCAGAATCGGTCCGGACGCAGGGAAGAAGAAAAAAATATCTCTTGCCACCTACCTGGAGTCGAACTTCGATTTTGTGATCTTTTGACGTGTAGAATAGTTACTATACCATCTGAGCTGTAGTCTTCATGAGCTTAAAATCAGGGTCAGTGAGACACACAGAATCTCCAAGAAAGCGTTTGGCAAATGTGAGAGGGTCTCCTCGGAACTCCAGTTGGCCTACTCCTGTGCAAGCTTGTTAGATATCCTATCACTTCTGTCAGTATATAAATACGTTTCTTTATGTGATGTAAAAACGTGCAACAAGACACTCGTATTCATAACGTACGATCTCCAGAGTAAAGGTCAATGCAAGCCGCGCAGTTTCCGATAACTACAAAATAAACTATATCATTGCATGTTTGTTCATTGTGTGGGGCTAATTTTGCACGAAAGGTATTTCAGTGAGAAATTGAACTTTTTGATATTCTGAAGAGAGTAAACGTTCTTAAGTAAAGACGAGCCTTTTCTAAGTCCCTGCTTTTGAAAGCGTAGCATGCGGAGGAAAAGCGAGACGTACCTACCTGAAGATATGCACGTGTTTTGAAATCGTAAGCATCTAGATTTCCATGAAATGCTCTTTGTACATTTAATACTCATAAGCTGATTCGTAAACAAACAAGGAGCACTTGCCCGATTTTGATGTAATAGGCGCGGAATATTTGGCTCTTTTACATGAATGTACTGAAGAAGGTTTTTTTTAGATGGAGACGGCAGAAACTGGGTTGGTATTTTCCACAAGACTCGACATGTATGCCGTAATGAAATAACAATTACGTACAGTAACTAGCTCCGTTTCCTTCTTTGTTAACTATCTTGTCCTTTTTTGTTGTATTAGTAGTAAGAAACAGACTACCAAAACAAGCACTGCAATATAAACAAAAAGGACGAAGGAACGTAGGACGACCGAGGAAGAGATGGAGGGACCAACTTTATCTTGAGGATCAAGGAACAGGAAACACGCCTAACCCTTCAGGAATATGATGATGATGATGAAGTAGTAAGAAATATCATAATTGCCACTGATATTGCAATAGAATCTTAAGTTTCTACACATGTACTTACTCCATTTAGCTCTGTTCAGTGGATTTGAGGTTCTCCCTGTCACATTGCTGAAGATTCAAATCTTTTGGGATGTTACGACATATAGAGTGGTTATTATGGACTGTTATGAACATTGTGGAATTACATGCCCTTTGGTGTTTTAACACTGGTTATACAAATACGGCAAAAGTGTGAAGTTGTCAGGTCGGATATTGCTAGTGCCACATGAAGTGCCCAGACTATGGCGTGGTTATTGGTTTTTTTTTTTAACTTGCGTCGCTTGCCTTTAGAGCATGTATTTGTGTAATCCAAAGCAACATGTCCTGCGCGCAAATATATATATATATA
>Ga0123352_10011444_pt1 | contig 13983 bp, 6 predicted proteins | sample TergutLab28metaG_FD_89700 | JGI IMG/M metagenome (GOLD analysis project Ga0123352, IMG submission 89700) | Labiotermes labralis P1 segment gut microbial communities from Petit-Saut dam, French Guiana - Lab288 P1 | ecosystem: Host-associated > Arthropoda: Insects > Digestive system > Gut ...
ACCACACACGCTGCCACACACGCAGCCACACACGCAGCTACACACGCAACCACACACGCTACCACACACGCTGCCACACACGCTGCCACACACGCTACCACACACGCTGCCACACACGCCACCCCCCACGCAACCACACACGCAACCACACACGCAACCACACACGCTGCCACACACGCAGCCACACACGCAGCTACACACGCAACCACACACGCTACCACACGCGCTGCCACACACGCAGCCACACACGCTGCCACACACGCTGCCACACAAGCTGTCACACAAGCAGCTATACATGTTCGTCGGCCACTAAATTTCTTTCGTTAACCGATGTTTTGCCTTAGGTATTATTCTCAGTGAAAATATTTGTCATATGTTTTTTAATTGCTATCAATAGTTTTGTCCTTACAATGGATACACATCATATTACAATGGAAGTAGGTTCTAACTTTTATACGCTATATACATGAAACTCGTACTTCAAAATGTTCTTATTTTTCTCCTTCCTTAAATAAATTAATGCACAGTCAGCAAAATGAAGATGGGACAGAGAATACGACACTTTGAACATGCTCGGGGTAACTAGGAAAATCTTTGAATTAATGTAAATGCGTTTTTTTATAAGGAAGAGTCTATAAACTTGCATATGTATTGGACAGGACACGTGTTTCAAAAACTATTATGTTCGTAACAACCAGGAGCCCAATCATTGAACAGCAAATAAAAGACATTTTTCGACTTTCTAAATGAAGTCCTTTCCGACGTTTCTTTAAAAAAAAAAGCAATATAAAAGTTTCTATGTAGAATTTACCGAAGTTATTAATGTATTATCACAATTAACACTTGTTATTACAGTGTTTATTACCATCGCCAGTGGAACTGTCATGCTTATTACATGAAAGTTTTCCATTATGAAATTAACATTGCAAATATACAAGAGTAATTTAATTTAATTTAAAAACTATACTTTGACATAAAACTGCGAAGGAAGAGACACATAAAGTTACAGTTAAAAGTTTTGTCTTGGTCCGTTAGGATGTGTACTTTTATAATCTGCCAACATCGTCCATAAATGATAAGTTTAATTTTGAAACCTGAAGTACTTCTAAATAATAAATAAAGATACATTTTCCTGCCTAAAACACAACCCCATTAGGAAGGCCGACTGATTAATGTTGTTAAGGCAGTTCGGTGCTCTTCATTCTGTTCAGGCTGCGATACACAGAACTACAATACGTGAGCAAAAGGGAGATCTTTGTGATGTTGATTGCACAAGGTGACACACAACAAATATTGTGCTTCATGAGCGTCTAAGAAACGCATCATTAGCCTGTATAGAGACTGATAAAACAGTGACATGTTTTATGGTTGATATGCTATGCAAAACCATATGGGTGAGGAGAGGGGGGGTGTATAGGATCTTGCTGGGGAAGCAGGATGGAAGGAGACCACTGGGGAGACCTAGGCGTAGATGGGTGGATAATATTAGGATGGATCTCCAGGAGGTGGGATGTGGGTATATGGACTGGACTGGGCTGGCCCAGGATAGAGACAGACGGCGGACGCTTGTGAGTGCGGTAATGAACCTTCGGGTTCTGTGAAATGCGAGGAATTTCTTGACTAACTGCAAACCAGTTAGCTTCTCAAGAAGGACTTTGCACCATGGAGTAAGTAAGTAAGTAAATAAGTATGCTAAGACAAGATAATCCTTAGTAATGAATATATTTTACATAAACCAATCAGTTTTAAAAGTTTAAACCCACCCTCCCATGTACATTCCCCATTATACACTTTAATACAATTGCGAAGAAATTGCTGAAATAGTATATCTGCCCTTCACTTCTCTGTCGATGACTTTACAGTGAAAATCACTTTACAATTGTAATATTATTAATAATAGAGTGGATTTCAGTCCAGACCTCTCGGCTAGAAATAACAACAAATTTTAAAATTCACGTGTATATTACATCTCTACGTCTACTGTTTTTAGAACCCAACAAGGAACTCGTAACATAGTAACGTGAGACTAATATTCATGTGATGCATCTTATATTTTGGCACAATTGTCAGAGGTAGAACTACTTGCTATTTCTGTGTTTTCACGATTTCATTCAGTCTGTCCTGTTAAATACTACGAAGTAACTTTGAAATGGAACACGGCCAATCCCATCTAGATCCTTGCCTAAATACTGTTCATGGGCATCGAGCCGAACAATTCAAAATTGTCTAAAATCTTCTGTTGAAGTACTCTTTCAAGTGGCCTAAGAATGGATTAGTTAAAGATTGTGAATCTCTGATTATGGTTTATTTACTTTATTTTAGTAGAGTATTTGATACTACTACGTTTCGCAGTACTGACTGGAATTTCTGTTAGTGTGAGAGACTGCAGTGTAGTGAAGAAGACATTGGCACTAGTATGACAGGCTGCAATGTAGTGAAGAAGACATTGGCACTAGTGAGACAGGCTGCAGTGTAGTGAAGAAGACATTGGCAGTAGTGAGACAGGCTGCAGTGTAGTTAAGAAGACATTGGCACTAGTGAGACAGACTGCAGTATAGTTAAGAAGACATTGGCACTAGTGAAACAGACTGCAGTGTAGTGAAGAAGACATTGGCATTAGTTGAGAGACTGCAGTGTAGTTAAGAAGTCATTGGCACTAGTGTGACAGGCTGCAGTGTAGTGAAGAAGACATTGGCATTAGTTGAGAGACTGCAGTGTAGTTAAGAAGTCATTGGCACTAGTGAGACAGACTGCAGTGTAGTGAATAAGACATTGGCATTAGTTGAGAGACTGCAGTGTAGTTAAGAAGTCATTGGCACTAGTGAGACAGACTGCAGTGTAGTGAAGAAGACATTGGCATTAGTTGAGAGACTGCAGTGTAGTTAAGAAGTCATTGGCACTAGTGAGACAGGCTGCAGTGTAGTGAAGAAGACATTGGCATTAGTTGAGAGACTGCAGTATAGTTAAGAAGTCATTGGCACTAGTGTGACAGGCTGCAGTGTAGTGAAAAAGACATTAGCACTAGAGCGACACGCTACGATGTAGTGAAGAAGAAATTGGCACTAGAGTGACGGGCTGCAGTGTAGGGAAGAAAACATTGGCACTATTTTAGTAGAGTATTTGATAATACTACGTTTCGCAGTACTGACTGGAATTTCTGTTAGTGTGACAAGCTGCAGTGTAGTGAAGAAGACATTGGCACTAATGAGACAGGCTGCAGTTTAGTGAAAAATATATTAACACTAGTGTGACACGTGCATTGTAGGAAAGAAGCCACTTTTGAGATTGTTGTAAGACCGTTCTCTAAAGTAAATCTTGGTTTTGAAAACAGGCACAAAAAATTAACCTGGACTGGAGAAATCGTCAAATGTAGAACTCTACGAATGGGTTGTACAGCATCGGCTCGGGTATTGACGAATTTGACACACAATTTCAGCCGGAAACCCAAAGAGAAGAAACCACTTGGAATATATAAATGTAAATTGAAAGGAAAGTTTAAAAAGCCTTCAAGTGGTGCAGTGTAAATATCAGGACTGATGTCAGATAACTAAGTTACGACCCACGGGCAGGCTTTCGTAATGGCTCCACAGAATATCTGCGTTCCATGAAAGGGTGAATTCTTTACCGACTGATCGAGTGTCATTCAACTTATCAACCAAAAAATAAGCTTATTAAAATACGGTTCATGACAGACATAAAAATGCTACATTTTTCGACACCGGGTTGCCATGCCTAGACACCCTGAGAATGGGAACCCAGTGCCGAAATGTGTAGTAATTTGGTAATTGTCATGAAATATATTTCATTAAGTGCATTTGTCGACTGATATATTGACTTAAGAATGTGCACGGTATGAGTAGCATATAATGAGCGAATATAATCTTAAACTTTATAAGCCTAAATTTAATTTCAGAAATATTAAAGAATCCATTTCCTAATCCAAAAGAACATACCACTCGTACATCTGCATTATAAAAGCGGGTTGATGCTTGTTGTTTAGGGGAAGTTTATGATTATTGTGATAATCATACCACACCCACATAGCAGGTATTTGGCCTATATAGTATGGTAATGTTTGTCCTCTGACACTTCGAATGACAGTGGTCATTGTACCACTTACTTTAAAATTCAGACCTTGCGCACTTTTCCCCACACGGTGTGTTTACGTGTTTTATGTGATCCTCAAAGTGAAGAGCAGTTATCCCCATAAACAATTTTAACAGACTGGTCTTTGTAATGGAGATGCTTGAATTTACTGTGCGGTTTAACCTGAATTTCGTATAACATTTCAGTAATTCTATCTGTTGACAGGGTTGATATACAGTTTTGCAGTAACACCTGATCTTAACAATTTTCATACGTTCATTTCCACACCGTCAGATAAAAATACATTGTCAGAAGGATTGCAGAAATAAGGATATATCAATTTCTGTAATCCCCGCCTACAGGCAGAGTGACAGTCGACGTGCATGTACTTAATGACCTTTCTCTCATAGTAGTGTTTATACATTAAAGTCTTCACATTCCACGTCTACCGTCACTTCTGGGCATGTAATAGATTTATAGTTACACGACAGCCATTCCTCATCTAACCCTCCCACCAAGCTCTCCCTCTCGGCATGTGCCCAAACACAAACACACAAACACGCAGCTGCCTCCAGGGCAACCTGTAATTCGATTTTCGGCGAACACAAACACTGCCAAGTTCATTTGCAGGGACGAAACTGCAAAAACCTTTATTGATGATTTATTACTTATATAGTTGGAAGCAAAACTTGAAATGTGTGACCAGCGATGCAGTGTATGTACACTTCAAACAGTTTCTTCTTTCAGTAGTCTCAAATAAATTATCTTTCACATTTTGTCACATGAGCTGTGCCAGCGCATTTCAAGATGTAAGAGTCTGTTTCGCTTAAACATCATAAAAATCTACAATCATTCACGAAATGACTAATTTTGAAATTGTTCCTTATTTTTGTATATTTGTGATGTCAGTAAGCCAGGACAGCATATCAAGTATAATGCCTACTCTCCGCAATGGAAAACCAAGGAGTCGTGTCTCGATTCTCAGAAGGGAAATCGAAAAGGAGCCAGTGTTACTGTAACACCATCAAGATGTATGGTTAACTGTTAAGTTGTTACGCATCGGTCATACATTAAGCTACGTTAGGCAGAATATCTTTAAACAATATCAAAGTTTTTGTTGGATGTAAAACGATCAGATGTGACAAAAACATACAACATGTGGAGCTAGCAGTTAAGATTCTTGCGTGGAAGATTCAAGGGGAATTCTAACCGTGTTGGCTAGTAAATATTTGCTAACGTTTAGAATGCGCGTGCAGTTGTCGTCCTTGGGGTCAAAGAGTCTAAGGTGGAGTCTCAGATTTGACAGGTCCAAAGGAGTTTCTTGCTTCACACAGCAGACTGTCTTCGTTTTCGAAGAACAAATAAAATTGTCAGCCAGGATTTAAATATGATTCCTTACACACGTGGAGTAATCACAATAAAAACTTCGGATAGATCCATCGTCAAACTCGGGACCTCATTAAAGCAAGTTCCACTATCTGAATATGTTTCGAGATAATGTATATTTTCTGTTGTAGTCATTAACCACCAGAAGGTTGCAATATGGGGAACAGAAAATCCAAACGTCCACTTCAACCAGTAAAGTGTGCAAGTTGTTGCTCTATGTGTGCTGTTTTTGTGGGCCCAGCATTGCTGGAGGGTGGTATGAACTGGGAAGTTTATAGGGCACTTATGGAAGAGAACTTTCATTTCTGTTTGCAAGGTCTAGGCAGTTTGACCTCAGTTAAAAGTAACTGCAGCAACTGCAGCACGGGCATACTCTGTTAATAGTGTTGCAGACATTTTGAAGACTCGGGCGCTTTCGAATAATCGCGAAAAGCGCCTGTTAGCTGCCACAGGACGGATTTATGTGAAATTTGACATTTGGGACTTTTATAAAAATCTGTCGAGAATACCAAAATTCGGTTAAAAACGGGCAAAAATATCAGGCACATTACATGAAGAGTTAAGTACGTTTTATTAGTGCCGACGACAGAAAATCTGCATGGAAGCGCTCCGAGTGAAACGGGATCAGACTCTTAGGATAGCCGAGAAGTTATAAATATTAGGCGAAAGGGCCACATCATTGTCTTACACGTAAATTTTCTGTCTTGTTTTTATGATGGAATAATTTCTAACCGCTATCCTGGTGGGTTTGCAATAATACGGACTTGGCCACCATCCACGCCACCATCCACGCCACCATCCACGCCACCATCCACATCTGACATTAATCAATCCATGCAATTACTTTTTTTATACGTTTTCCATCCCGAAGTGTTATAACATACAAATAAATACCACACGTCAGTCATCAACACAATATTTATTTTACATACAAAGGTATATATGTCAGGGCGACATGTTTCGACCTAGTAGGTCATCCTAAGGCCCCCCAAGAAAACAGATCCAAGAGTTGGATCTGTTTTCTTGGAGAGCCTGAAGATGACCTACTAGGTCGAAACATGTCGCCCTGACATATATACCTTTGTATGTAAAATAAATATTGTGTTGATGACTGACGTGTGGTATTGATTTGCATGCAATCACCGTTCGTTGTTCTTGCTTTTGGATAACACGTATAAAAACTGTCCTCAAAATAAGTCACACCTGAAACGTAGAATATGCACTGTACAGAAAATATTGGTTAATGGTGTCAGGCGGAGATTTCAAACATTTCCTTCTGCTTGTGTCTGTCCAGAAAGCCGGTGGACATACCGAGCATATGAAATAGCGTGCAGATAAACGGAGCTCATACTGAACACCTAACGCTGCACTCACAACTTTCGCTGAAATGGCTGCGATCTTATTTTTAAATGTTTTTAATTATTAGTTTACGTAAAACGTAAACTAATAATTCCATTCGCGAAGGCCCTGTAGTACACGTAAAATGTTACTTTTCGCTTTCCTGTTGCTGTCTTTTCCGTTTTGTGCCTCCTGCCGCAGATCGAACAGGGAGCACGTGTAGATATCGTGACGTCAACTTTGAATCTCGTCGCGATGTGCCGCAACTCAAAATGTCATAGCGACGTGCTGCAATTCCTGGTAACGGCTCGAATCTTCTTTCTTTTTCTGATGATCTTCCTCTGAACCGGCCATTGCTACTGCACGACCAAAAACAATATCGCTGCTTACCTGTATTTCAGGACTTTCCGTAAAATTCTCGGGTACATTAGTGAAACGTCTCTCGAGTTAACAATATTTTCTTATTATATTTGTCGTGTTATTCTCTACAGTAAATGATAGGACTGTAAATAAATTGTTTACACCTGCACGCACAGATTTCTCCAAAAACTTACAATCTGGTCCATGACAAACAAAGAACAATTCTAGTGCACACAAACACGTACACACATACGCCTGCAACACCTTACAAAAAACAGCGATTATATTCGGAATTAAACATTCGCAACTGTTACAGGAAGTGCAATGACTACCAACCATTGTTGTGATGACGGAAACAGGCACATTACTATTTCCCAAACTATTGCGGGAAATACGTTAACAACACAAGGTGCCAAATATTGAGAAAAGCATACAGGATATTTCGCGACGTACTGTCCAAAATTCAGGAGCATGTTCTATGGGCCATTTTGAGCAAAAAAGCCTGTTAAAGTATATTTGCAGGATATCCAATTGAACTGTTTTCAGGATCATGCAGTAATGTACCCTACTCTGTCCTGATATTTCGGTTCAAGCAGATAAGAAACTAATGTTTAGAGAATGCTAGCAAGAAAATCTCGTGGACAGCGGGATCATAGAAAGTCTAGAAGAAGGTGGAGAATAGTACCTGGTGTTGCAGCGATCTTCAGTTTTCTAATTTGCGTAGTATTCTGGCGGCCCCGGAGAGGGCATTCAGCTATGTGCAACATAGCGTTCAGCCAGGGAAACCATTCATAAATATGGATCACTGGTCGGCTGTTCACCATACATTCACGTTAGAGACGTTTTTAATCAATTATTCTGTGATAGCAAAGCACCATATATTCATAGGACATTTTAACAAAGAGATATTTTAATTTAAACGGTTCCTCATTGCAAACACCAATAACTGGGCAGGGGAGGAATAACTCGCGGCTTCTGCTACAAACATCATCAAACATAGAGTCAGTGTCAATACTCCGCTGACACATCAAAACATTGGAACAGCACGAATATCTCCAGATCTCTGCCCCTAGAAGGTCAGCACACAGACGCTCTGTTGCCCTGGAAGTATCAAGCAGCGCCTACAACATGGCAAATTTGAAACTTTCGTTTTTTTTTTTAGATATGTCATCCCCGTTGTGTTGGTTCAATAACAAAGGCTTTTTTGTGTATTACACATAACAGTCGAACACAATTATATTTTACCTAGTAGTACAGTAGGAATACAACTACATGTTTCGGCCGTATATGTGGGCCATCTTCAGGTTATGATTTAACTTACAGAGCAGCTACACAAGATGTGTGGAGTGTTCTTTTAGGGTATTGGAGGTTGGGTGAGGGAACGAGAACATTATTTCAATAGTGATTACCATGACCTAGGGCTGTTATAAGTGAATTATCATTAATTGTTTATGTACATATGTCACATGTACATAAACAATTAATGATAATTCACTTATAACAGCCCTAGGTCATGGTACCCACTATTGAAACAACGAGATCTCTTTCCCCACACCCAACCCCCAATACCCTAAAAGAACACCCCACACATCTTGCATAGCTGCTCTGTAGGTTAAATCAAAACCTGAAGATGGCCCACATATAGGGCCGAAACATGTAGTTGTATTCCTACTGTACTAGTATGTACAATATAGTTGTATTCGACTGTATGTGTAATACACAAAAAATTCTTTTTTATTGCAACTTTCGTGATTTTACTTCAAGACGATATTTTTATAAGCAGTCTGGTACCTCAGTGAATCAACACTACGCTGCTATACATGACTTTATAATGTCCGGTAAAACTCATTTTGAAATGTCTAAGTCTGTAAATAAACGTAACATGCGGTTTTGGAATGAAGGTGGTCTTTATGAATTGCACTTGAAACAACAAAACAATCAGAAAACAACATTAGGCTACGGTGCAGGATATAGGCTGTCGACGTCACCGTACCTTTTCGAATATTAAACTAGCATTTTAGTTACTGTGTCACCTGACCAATGTACGTGTGTTGACATTTCTTACTCTCAGAGTTACGCCGTACTGATATCGACCATGCGACCGTTGGTTCCAACCAAATGTAGCTGCAGCACATACTGCTGTTTAGTCGATGAACGCTGTGAGGACTCTCTCCGAACATCACATAATTTCCTGCTAGTGTGTGGTGACATTTCTTGGCAGCACGTACAGTCGATCTGTCGACTTGCGGTTTCCTTTTTTATGGTACTACTAGAAGCGAAAAGGGTTCCAAACATGTTACGTAATCTCAGACAGGGAATTTCTGAACAAATCAGTGCCGTTTCATTGGCGTGATGGAGAGTGTCACGAACAAAGTGCATCAATCTATATGAACGAAATATGAGTGGTATTAGTTTTAAGAATAATTAGAATTTATCTTAATAATACAAATATTTCGACTAAATTTTAATAAACCCTAGCCAACCAACTTGTCTCTCGAAATGAAGTATAAAACCTGATTATTATAGAAATACGTTGGCGAGCCTGCTTCCTTGAAAAAAATCTTAAAAATTCAATAAACTGCGTAGATTTACTTGAATAATTTCACTGTAATCTCAAAATTAAATTAGAATTCCAAACGTTTATAGAAACAAGCTGCAAGGTTAAAGAAATGAAACAAAGTTCCCAAACCTCAAATTGAAAGCACGAATTTCACAAAAAAATATATATAAAAACTTTGTAGAATAAGGATTTCAGTGTAATCGGAGAGAAGCGGCTGGAACCGGCTCATTATCGTATCCTGTGGTTGGCGCTGGTGTTGAAGCATGGAAACTTCGGTTTCCAATACCAGGCACTTAGTCATTTACTCATTATTTTATAAAATTTGTAATGCAAGGTTTTCAGTACAGGTCCTTGTCTTATGGAAATTTATCCCCTTCTGTGTGCAACAAACTCACGAAGATATATTCGGTAAAATGTTCACTCTTTGTCTGAGGACGGAGGACAGTGTCTGATAAACATCACATGCGTGGTGTGAAATTCAGTTACACAGTTACAACTTCATACTCTGCCCAGGAATTTTCTGCGAATGAGATCCTGCACAAAACACTCACCCACTCAAACTTTTCTTGAAATACTCGAAAATAGGTTGAAATCCTTCACTTAATCTTTGATACACAAGAGACTGTATACGCCATATTACACTTATTATTTCCCAGCCAATAGCAGATCTCACTCGGTAAAAAAAAAAAAGTACAAATATAATGAGGGTTGCGTGCTGCGGATTTTCTCAGGCGCTAACGATGCAGCGATTCAGTACCAAAAGCCTGAAGCAGGTGGTTTACTCATCGCAGTTTGTGTTGTGTTGTATAATTAGTATCAGGATGATGCATAAGACTTCGTATTGTGATGCAGGTCTAAGAACATCATAAGTATGATTGCATGTACCATTTTGAAAGAATCGCTTAAAACATAAACTTCAGACAGACAGACAGCAGTTACCTTCTTTACTCATATGGCTTTCTGCTTTCCATTATTTTTATTTGAGAAAAATGAAATTTGTAAGATTCTTGAAAGATTTCTAAGAAAAAATTCTAATCCTGAGATTTTACACAGATATTGTTAATGTTAATTGAAGGCGGTATAACTATGTCCTCTTTTTTCGTAAGTAAGATATATTGTACTAACATTCACTAGGCTGTAGTGGTGCACTTCTCTGTCCAGTTTCCGACTTCGCGACTTATTTTGAAATACTCGTACAAGAAGCTTCCCCATTACAGCCCTGGACAGGATGTCCAGGAGGTTGAGGTTCCAAGAATTTCTAGACAATCGGCATTAAGTTGGTAAGTTTGTCGGCCCTACGCACCGGCCGTCTTTGTCCCCCCTCCCCAGAAGATACCCCTGTTACTCTTTTGTGTTAGAGACTGAGTTGACCGGAGGGCCACAGTGCGACCGAATAATTGTATAGCCTTCATTATATTTTCAATCAGGAATAAAATTTAATACGCGACTAAAACTTATGAAAGAAACTAAAATAAATGTAGAAATTCGGAAGCCCTAAGATATAAGCCAATTACAGTCACACGATTTAGTATGTATGGGGAGTCATGCCACATATCATTAGCCCAGTAGCTTTATTCAATATCCAATGGGAAAATTGGTGCCATTAGAAAGTTTCTGTCTCCAGCTGGCTAAAATCTTTGCTGGTTACTTTCGTAATTATTTAATAACTCTTCGAAGTAAGTTTTGTTTCATGGAGCCTGAATTATTCACCAGGTGACACCGTTACATAACATTTGCCCTACTGGAATATATATTAATTTTAATAATATTTACATTGTTAATTGTAAAATAAAACACATAACAGAGAGGGATAAGTTATTTAAGAACCATAATTTTCCACACAATAAAAATTGCACATTAATCACCATGTTCCAGTCATATTTTATGATATGCGTTTGAAGTTACGTTAATATCTTGTGTGATTTAAGGAGGCTGTCAGTTGCTAAGGAACGGCGTCGATGAAACATGGATTGAAGAGTAGGAATCGTCGGTATCATTATAATGACAAAGGAAAAGGAAAGTGCTCAGAGCAAAACCGGTACTAATGCCAGTTTCTCTACCAAAAATCCCACATGGACTGCACTAATCTTGGTTTTTTAAATTCTCAGGGCACTGCCGATAAAAATATTCACCCTCTTGGGTATGTTTTCATGTATTCTGGTATATAAGGGTCAATATTTTCTTAATTTAAAGATTCAAGTCTTCTGAGATGTTACTCCGCAGACCGGTAAAATTATACTGAAGTTTAGAATGACTATAATCCCTTCTTCAGGTTTTAAGAAGTATTTCTCATACTTCCTGCACGTTTCACCTGTAAACATGCCCAAGGTACTCCCATAGCTCTGCCATTACAGTTGACCTTATCCTACATAATACCCATATTTTCCGCAAATTGAACTATTCCCGAACTGCTCTGAAGATAGAAATGTTAATTGCCTGCGAAATGTTGGTACCTATACACCATGTATATCATGTCTAAAGATCTAATTCTACATTAATCTGCTTTTAAATAAACAATTATTACTAGGGTTCATATTTTTCTTTTAAAACTATAAATGTAGTGTGGTAATGCTGCTTTCTGCTGGTCCCTAAAGCCGGCGGTCCAAGGCTTAGGTCCACGGCCGCGATGGAATCCATCCGGGGGCAAGAATGTTTGAATGTTATGAGTGTTGTGTGTTGTCAGATAGAGGTCTCTGCGACGGACTGATCTCTCATCAGGAGGAGTACTACCGAATCTGTTGCGTCGATGTGTGTGATCTAGAAACCTCATAGCATGGTCCGCTTTGGGCCGTACCGCCACATGCAAAACATTCTGCTTTCTGCTGCTCAAATTTTAATAAATGGAGCCAACTTTTGAGCCAACTAGACATACAAAGTTGTACCTTTGTGTGCAGCTGGTTTTAATTTGATTACTGGTTATGAATTTCATATTTTGACGGCTAAAACTATGTAATGTTTCAGTTCGCACAACACGTGGAGAAAGTCTCCAATTTAAAAACGAATTCGTGAATGTTCCTGAGGCTACTAATAGACTTTTTGCGGGTATCGTAGAAACACAAAAATATATGGTATCGGCATAGAGTTTATAGTTTTGCTTTTGTCAGCCCATATATTGGCGACAAAAATTTTGCAGGTTTGAAACTTATTTCGAAATGAATTTAACGATCTGTTTGCAGAATTATCTATTCTAGCTAACTGTTAGACGTGGACTGGGTAGCTCAGTCGGTATAGCGACTGAGCTACGGGCTGGACGGTCCGGGATCAAATCCCGGTGGGGATTTTCCGCCCGTCCAGACCGGACCTGTGTTCCAACGAGCCTCCTGTAAAATTGGTACCGGGTCTTTCCCGGGGGCAAAGTGCGGCCGGGGCGTGATGCTGAACACTCACCCCTTCTAGCGTCGCGGTCATGGAAGAGTAGAGCTGTAACTCTACCCACCCTCTGGGCCACACCCGACCTGTAACGGGATCACTTTTTCACTAGCTGTTGGACAATGAATAAGAATGATTTCTGCAACATTACTACATTATGCAGCCAAGATCCAGTAGTTTAAAACTTTCAAGACTGAAGGCACTCAAATTAAAGTCTGAAGGTATATTTGTGTAATTAAGGAACGATTGGGAATGAGACCCAAACAGCCTACAGAAAAAACAGCAGAACTGTTTGTAAATACTGAGGCGCCTAGGAAATAAATTTTATAACTCAGTTGGGTCAGGTCGACAGAGAAAAAGAGGAAAGAGACAACAACTGACAAAGAAGTTACAATTTAATTTAATTTAGATAATTAAGAACAAGTCATTTTGGATAACATTCCTGTGCACGTGGTTCGGCTCCGGTATACAAGATTTACGTTCACACATTGTAACAACTTTCAAAGTGTTTTGAAATACGGTGCTTCTCTCTCACACTCTTATGTTTGTACGGCGTTAAGTATTGAACACGTTACAACGTAAACCCGTGCAGGCTATTAAACTGCTTTGTTTCTCTGACACGTCGTTTAGCATTTTAATCAATACATCGGTAAGAAACAAAATAGTTGCTGCACCTTGACAAACCGTACCAGGGTCAACCTTCTATCATTTATTCTTACAACTGTTTCTCCTTTCGGTACGTTATAGATTGTGTCTGCATAAAAACTTACTTACTTACTCCATGGTGCAGAGTCCTTCTTGAGAAGCTAACTGGTTTGCAGCTAGTCAAGAAATTCCCCGCATTTCACGGAACCCGAAGGTTCATTACCGCACTCACAAGCGTC
>Ga0123352_10011447_pt1 | contig 13982 bp, 9 predicted proteins | sample TergutLab28metaG_FD_89700 | JGI IMG/M metagenome (GOLD analysis project Ga0123352, IMG submission 89700) | Labiotermes labralis P1 segment gut microbial communities from Petit-Saut dam, French Guiana - Lab288 P1 | ecosystem: Host-associated > Arthropoda: Insects > Digestive system > Gut ...
CTCGGGCCCCCCCCCCCCCCTCCCAACGGCATGGGAAACAAACACAATTCTCCTAATTACCCCAAGTTATACGGTCTTCCACACAACATGTCCAGATAATTTACATTACAGATTCGTCCCTGTTAGTTGTGGGTTCGGTTACAGGTCAGAAGGCCGGTTACCTTTACTTTGAAAGTCTGCATGTATCGCATACGAGGAGGTAACTCCTTACGCTTAGAAAGTTTACTGGAAGCATGAGCTTGAAGGAATTAAACTAGAGGCTAGCCAGTCTTTTACACGCGAGAAGCAAAATAGTACAGTGACTGCAAGACAAACCTGTCAGCATTTGGTCTTCACACTATCAAGATGTGAATTCTAGTGGGCGTTACGATGTGTTGCTGCTTTATTTTATTAGTTACTGTCTGGAAAACAAAGCAACAAGAGAGGCAGTGTATTATAACGTGACACTGCGGCGTGTTTGCGTAACCACTGTTGCCGTAGAAAAGCAATAATTATTAAATATTACGAGCGTCCGTATTCCTTCCTTAACAATCCGTCGTGCAAACCGTATGCGCTGCATTATGCTGTCATCTGTGGCCTGTCTGGCTATACTATCTTTTGCCATATGTTCTCACACACGGCACAAAAAAAAATATGTGTTTTCATTTTCTCTACAACTTCTGTCCGAAATATTACTCAGCCTAAGAATAAGTCGGCGAGGTGTATACAGCTCTTCACGTAAAGTGCCAATTATTCTTGACTGATTTTAAAGAAACTTGAATTTTCCCGACGAATTTTCGAAAAATACTCGAATACTAAATTTCACGAAAATCCGTCCAGTGGGAGTCGAGTTGTTTCATGCGGAGGGACAGTAAGACATGACGAAACTTAAGAGTCGCTTTCCGCAAATTTGCGAGCCCGCCCAATAACTAAGTGCATGGGTAAGAACATGGATTTGCAGGCCACAAATATATGGTACATCAATCCCTCTCTTTCGAGCATCAGCGAAAGATCTCTTTTGACCTACAGAACTCATATGAAAGTGAGCAACGAAAATTCTTAAAAGCTGCTCGCAATGTGTGACTTGAAAATAACAAAACGAGACACTGTAATAAAAATGTCAAATCAGACAAAATCGAAGTCAAAATCAGCATTAAAGTACCTTATAAATGTCAACAGTTTTAGACCTCTCAAAACTTACTCCTGCTACTATCAAGCACGATGAACTGTTCCACAGCACAAGTACTTTCATCACTGCTACTTGTTCTTAAATCGTTAACAAAAGGGATTTCCGAAACGCGTGTTGTTGTTAAACTGTATTCCATAATTCTCAAAAACCCATCAGAATTCCACGTACAACTTTTTTGTCACGTTGCCAAAACCTGGTTTGAAGAGGAAAACTTCATACATCTCTGTTTTGTTCTGGTTTATTACCAACAGTATCATGTTCACAAAAACACGTCCCTTTAAAACTAAATGGAAAATAAGAAACATTATTAGAAATTATCATTGTAAACCAGACACTAAATGTACCTGGTGTAGTGGATACTGCAAGCTTTGCAGCTATGCAGGAAATTATATATACTATTGTGCTTGGATTCTGGTGACACTTTGAAATCCGTGATCCTTCAGTATTTATTAAGTAAAAAAATCGATTCCCTTTTGTTATTGCTGAAGCAGTCATCACGTTTAATATTACAAAGAACTTTATAACTTTCACAAAAGTCTAGAAACGTCTCTGTTTCATTACTGCTCTATTTTGGCACTCATAATACGATAAAAAGTAATATATTACTTAAGCCGAATTAACAGCACGAAACTCGGTGTAAAAAATAGTAGCAAACGCAGACAAGGCATAATGCGAGCGTTAATACAGCGATACGAGGCGAGTCAAGTTAGTCACGTGACGAGCAAGTGGACGCTGGAGGAGTCGGATCTTCAAATTAACTTTCCACTTGAATGCCAGTCTCAAGTTCAGTAGAAATGTTATTTACACTATGAATGTGATGGCTGCAAGCGCTTCACACCAGAAATCTTTCTCAATATAAACAGACGAACTTATTTTGAAAAGCACTATATCCTCTTTGGTAAGAAGTGAGTTATCTATGAGAAAACGTGCACGATATGGACTTCGAGACGTAGGCACAACTATCACAGCCAAAGGTCGGTTAGTTCTCCTTTTCTTGTTATACACACATATTTGTCCCTCAGCCGAAACTCAACTCTTGACATAGTGGGCGCAAGTATTTTTGTAAACGAGCTCTTCGATAAGCCTTTATCACCAGCTATTATCTATTATTATTTCATACTTCCATCTTCAGTCTTCTGGAAGTGAGCGTCCAACAGAGAACTGCGCGTCACATAAGAGCATTGTTTTATCTGACAACTGTCGCTGTCACTTCTCGGCTCAAGTCCGACGTGCAATGAACAACGTATTCGTTACCTGTTACACGCATCTGCGAGCCATGACAAATATTTCGAGCGCCTTTTTTTTTTTAAGTACGGTAACAACCTACAACAAACATTACAGTGTAAAACTTATGCACACAGACCGCCCGTCACCTTGAGATCTGTTTTGGGATTCCATCCGTTATTTGTTTCGAAAAAGTGGCTTTCGCAAAAGAAAATTATTTCTGGGAAATATTACAGGAGATTCATTCACTTACTTGGTTAACCATCCACTTACAATTCGGCGGCCACAATATGCACGAAAACACAGTCCCAAGTCTGTTCTGCGATTTGTACCACATTCCAGCGGCCCGTCGCAAATATTTACCATTACGTGTCTGAGAAATAAATAATTGTATAAGAAATACACTGTCGCGTATGTCGTATACATGTGACGCGTGGTATTTTACTCTTAGTGCAGAACATAGGCTTAATTGAAAAATAACGGAAAAATAAAGTGTCGATGAAACATCGGCAAAGGGGGGTGGGTAACGTAGCCTAGGTGTGAAATTTATTAACTATAATATAACAAATGTTTCAGTCAAATCACCACAACATACTGTATATCCATCAAGGACACGGCCACATGTTTCGGGTATAAAAGGACAGCCATCATCAGGTCTGAACTACGAGACACAAAAAGGGGGTTAATTACAACTTTAATTAGGTTAGAAATATCAATTACAATAAAAATGTACATACACTGCAAAAATATATAAGGATATAAAAGGTACAGAATGTCTGTAGATATAGTTTGAAAGTATCAAACAGTAAAAATATTGAATACAATAGGGCAACAGTATATAAAATATTGTTTTCAGAAGCACCGTGTAAATGTTGGTATCGTATCATCGATGTTGTGGAAAAGTGCGTGTGAAATGTTGTTTGCTTCAATTCGTACTACAATTATCCGACGTTGTGCTTTTGTTGTTAGGTTTGACGGTGATAACGGGATTATTTACTTATTTAACACTGTTCAGACTTTCGTATACATAGTATAAAAACATGTCACTTTTTCAGTTCCGAGTACAGGTCTGATTAGCTTCGTATTTGAATGCAATATAAACAAGATCCTTCTAAAAACAATATTCTACATTCTACTGTCTATATTGTACCCAAAACAATATATTCTATTGTCTACAACATACTACTTAATTCAATACTTTAGTGTTTTATACCTTCAAACTATACTCTGCACAAACTCTACAGCTTCTATATACTTACACATTTTTTTTACAGTATACGAGTAATTTTATTGTAAAGGCCGAGATCTCTAGCCTAATTACAATTGTAACTAACCCCCTTTTTGTGTCCCGCAGTTGTCCTCATAACGGCTATCCTTTTACAGCCGAAACATGTAGCCCTGTCCTTTCTGAAGATAAGATGTGTTGACTGAAACATATGTTGTATTTAATGAAGCAAGTGGGATGTGCTACCTTAAGATATGCATCGTGATAGATACCAATCATTACTAGATAAGCCACAACAGGCTATAAGGTCTTAACTCCATCTGAGGTCCACGATCTGGCGCGGCTACATTCCTGTTGGAAACGACATCCTGCAACGGCTATGCACAAACAACCTGATTTTAAAATAGCACGTATTGCTTTCATCACTGATCCGAACGAGGGCAGCACCGCCCTTGCGCCATTAGAATTCATCTCGTTTCTGTAACGCCTCCTGATACACCAGTCCTTCACGACCCTTGCGAGAATAAATCAAGGGGTGTATGGTCTGGTGAACAGTATGGACGAATATTCGGACTTCCATGGCCAACTCAACAACTTCCAGAGCGCCGATTCAACAAGTCGACGGAACGGAGGAGCGCTGTCATGTCGCAGTCACGAGTTTAAGCCGAAAGTAACGTCTTCAAAACAAGTGGCAGCTCATCCTGCTGGAAATGCAGGTAAAAACACTACTGGACTGAGGTAATTTCAGATTTACACAATTTTTAAGTACTAAATTGAAATAACGGAAGACTACTGCGAGCCGATAACACAGGCGAAGTGGCGGCCACGCTGAGGCCGATCCGGTTTCAGTGTGTGTACTTGTACTTCAACTGGACCCCTTTGTATTTACACATATATCTGGCAATACGTACATTCAATCCCCACTTGCGCAAAATTCGACTTCCGCCGGACTTCCCAGAACGTAACTGTCGTTAAGTCGAGGAGTATCTGTATTTGCCGTTAGACGTCCCTCAATAATGACGACTCAATCAGCTGCTTGTCGATATGACCACCCGTTCATTGAAAACCAAGGTTAGAACATTTCTTGCAAATGAATGGTGTAGGTTACTAGGGAGGGCACATGGATTTTACGGCAGTGTGATAAAACGCAAGTTATTCCGCAAGCCGACGCTGTCCCACAATCCAGCAACAAAAATCCACTCAAGCTGCGTAATCTTCGCGTCGGAGACGTTGTGCACATAAGCAATGAGAAGTTCGTCATACCTGCACCGGTAAACTCGGCGAACACCCACTCCCGGAATGCTCTGGACCCATCTCATCAATTATTCTTGCTCACGAGCGCTACGTCATAATCCACGCTCCCTGCTACTGGTGGTAGTCAAGGACCCCTCCGCCTAGTCACAAAGTTACGTGCGCTACTGAATAACTCTCGTGTCGGCGCCAGATGGGAAACCCTCCACCTACATTCTTCAACCGCTGCCCGTGCATTCGCATAAGAACATCCGTAAAGAAAAATGAAGACGTACTCTTCATTTGTGCACTCAGTATTTACTGACGCTCACAACCCAATGGACAACTATCGTTTCTGTGCCTAAGCACAAAACTGCCAACTGATAACCACGGAAATGCTACGATGTAATGGGGCGACCTGTATACTCTGGTCTCCCGCCATGCTAAAGTATCGCATCTAACAGCCTGTGTGTATATGCCAAAGCTTCTATGACTTTTGCACTAACTATAAATGTGCACACCCCTTCATAGTATTATGAACCATGGTCTCAAAAACGGTGAAACCAAAAAGGGAAGCAAAATGCCTAAATGCCTAGAAGCCGTATTTCTTTAAACAATCGGTGCAACAAACAAGAACTATAAAACTTACAGCTTTACATTGGACAGGCTGTAAAAATGTCCACGTCGTTGGAAACCTGTGCTAGATATAAAAAGAGTTCGCCAGCATTTAAGTTGAAAATAGGCAGAAAACATCAAATAGAATTCTCGAGATAAGAGAACCAGATTAATCTAAAAACAATTTCCTGGCAGAAGAAGAAAATAAGAAGGATCAGAATTAGGAGGAGGAGGAGGAGGAGGAGGAGGAGAGGGAGGAAGAGTATGAGAAGGCGGAGGAGGAGAAGGCTGAGAAGAAGGCGGAGTATGAGGACGAGGAGGAGAAGAAGGCGGAGGAGGAGAAGAAGATGGGCAAGAAACCTCCTACACTGTAATTTCTGGAAACAAAATGTTCCAGACTTAAAATTAAGTGATATGGATGAACTTGAAAACTGAAATGGAAGAAGCTGAGACGCAGCCGACTACAACGCATTAGAAGAAATGGAAATCGAAACCTTTCTTACAGCATATCTCCATGACCTAGAACGGTCAGTAAAAAATCTATCGCTGCAGTTCACCAAGGTCGAGTACAACGCAGCATCAGCGACTTGGAGATCCGTTGTCAGTGCATAAGTTACTTAAACCAACCACTTCCAGTAGGTTTTTTCCCACACGCACACATCGCTTTCTATACCTTACTGTTCCTGTGAGTTTACCAGATCAATCTTCTTCAAAGCTGAAGCTCGCGAAAAATTGATATCGCTCCATGTTAGGTGAAAGTAAACAGACCGCCTTCATGATTCCGTCAACAGAGAGCGACTTAATATTTTAGACGCATTTCCGCCCAAATGTGTCAGAATTCGCCGACTTAGAAAGTGAGTGGAAGTTCCGTTTCAACCGTATAGCATAACGTATTTCCATTCTACAAGTACCCATTAACTTGGCTTCGTTATCACCGCCAGTGTGGGCACAGTTATTGTCGACTGATCTGCTGAATAACTGTGTTGTCTGTAATAAAACAGCTTTTCAATGCTAGGTGCCAGTTTGCGTAAGTATGCATTGGGCATCCCACAAATCCAACCTCTCATCTGTACCTCAGGGTTACGCGCAGATCCGTACCCTGGGTCACGTGGGAGGTGGTAACAGATGTGGAGGAGACACCTGTAGAGGGTCACTAAGACACACATTGGCTACGGGTTCTGGCCTCCCAAGCCACGGTGGAAGGTATCGTGCTGAAGGCTGCACGGTACTAGTGTAGTAAGAGCAGTTCCGTAAACGACACCCTTGGGAACCAGGCCGAACCCCATTGTATGCAGTAATTCTGAACGCGTGGGGCTCCGTGGACGGTGACAGTACGTATGTTTCCTCTCTGTTTCGTGGGACAGCTCGTTAAGTGGGGACTCTGAGAGAATGAATGAACCACTCGATTTGGAAACGGGGCATCTTTCTCCATAGGGGACCCGTTGGGGGACTATGGAGGGGGGCTCCTATATCGGGGACTTTGAGAGGATAGTAACAGTTTATTTTATCGGGAAACCTTATTTATCGGGGACCCCGCGAGATGTCAAAGAAGGCTCTGCAAACGGACATCTCTCTCCATAGGGGCCCCGTTGGGGAACCTGGAGAGGGACTCGTTTTATCGGGGACTTTGAGAGACAGATGAAGGGGCATTCCGGAAACGGAGCGTCTTTCTCAATGGGAGTTCTGCGAGGGGTACCTGTAAAGAGGGCCGTGAAGGATATGTAAAGGAAAGCTATGAAAACGGTCATCTCTCTCCACAGCGGCCTCGGGGAACCTGGAGGGCGGTTCGTTTACCAAGGACTTCGAGAGACAGCGCTATGTAAACGAAGCCTCTGCGAGGCGAACATGAAAGGAGGGCTTCTTTACTGGGAACTGTGCAAGCTACGTCAGACATGTCAAGGAAGGCTTGGAAAGTGGGCATCACTCTCCTTATGGTAGGCTCCGTGAGGGGAACCTGGAGGGAGGGTTCCTCTACCAAGGACTCTAAGAGATATGAAATGGAAGGCTCTGGAATCCAAACGTTCCTTATAGGGCTCCTTGAACCTAAGGCACTTAGCAAGGTACGGGTCGGCCAATATGTCTATTGGACTAGACCACTGTCCACAATCCAGGGTTGTTACTGACCTTATTGGACATAATACCCGAAGACATCTCCACATAATAGGGCTGATCGACAGTCACTTAGGTACGAGGTGTGGGGCAGAGGACGAAACCTCAGCTCACGTTTTGTGTCTGCGTGAAGCCTTTGCGACACTGACATACCTGTTTAGGTTCATTTTTCTTGGACCCTGAGGATGTTACAAGTCTAAGTCTGGGGATAATCTGGACTTTTATTCAAGGAACAGCGCTCCCATGTCTTGAGTATCAGTTTAAGGGGCACAAAGGGCCTGTCAAAAAGGACTTGGTGCATCGGGACCGATATGGCTCCAACCCATTTACTTTTCTAAGTAGCCTCTAGGATGTGCCGAGTAGGTTAAACGCCAATTTCGTACACTTGTATTCGCGTACAAATATGAAAAGGGCCACAACCTTCCAAACATCCTAAATTGGACCCACTTAAAATTGCGACACGATTTATTCATACAACACCCCTGATGGTTAATCTTCACTAGCATCCACTATTTTCTAGTGGATGCTACCTTACATCGTGACCATACACAAACTATTTTACTAAAATTCAGATTAATAATGACCCTCCATCTGCTACAGGGTCGTCCCAGTATCTTCCATACGTCAAATTTCGTTACCAACATTCCGTACAGCATACTGTGCATTTAAAAAATTCGAGTCACAAGTCCAGTACGTGCACTATCTCCTTGATTTTACTACACAGTACCAAATGGGCTGTTATCATTTTCTCCCTACACAGGAAGTTCAAATGAAAACAGCACCCAGACGCACGGCTAGCTTACGGGACTTGCATTTCCTCAAATACATGTTACGCATGTAACTCTCAGACATGCTTGACACCTGGCGAACAATTTATTAAAGAATGTTTGGTTCTTGTTTAGAAATTGCTGATATTACGCGTTAAGTTTAACGGCAGCTGCACGACTCACGCAGCACGCCAGTCATACCGGCGTGTGTGAGGTACAATTGCATCATCTTAGTCACACAGTCCAGTGTAATCTGTCGTCTTTAACAGGCGTGTGAAGAACAGTGCAATGTACACTTTTTTGTTCGTGAGTATGAAGTACAGTTGACTACAGACGATTTTCATTTGGTAAAACTATATACACAAGAAATCACATGAAAAGTATCAATGGAAATTTAGTATACGGTTTCCGGACGTTAAAATTACATCGAAACCAAGCATGTCTAAAAGTGTGAGAGTAATCAACTGACCTGCCTGTACACATACTATTCTCGAGTCCACTTCGTCGCCTTTCACCAACATATTTTTCTGGCCACTATGTTTTTCAATACTACCTGACGTTCGCAACTTCGTAACAAAATAGAATGAATTTTGCATATTGTTAGTTCACGCATACTGAGATCAAATATTGTGCTCAGGAGTTTACTAACCTCAGTGACAAAGAAGTTTTCTTTCCCTGATGTTGAACAAATCGCCTGGGACATAGCGAGGGCGAAGTCCGAGGTGCAGAAATTCGTATTCCGAACATTGTGTTTTTGAGTCCCGATCATGAAAGCAGCCATACTCAAGGGTTAGAGCAGCGAGACTCACATTCCTCTGGTAGGCGGTTCAAATCCTGCAAATGCTAATATACCTTAAAACACGCGACGATCGTTTCTTTCCCTAGTCACTCTGCCATCCGGTGTTACACTGAATTTTAAATTAATTGTGCAGTTTATATAACGTCACTAAATAAACCGAGAAACACAACACAACACCGAAGATACTGTACACCTATTTATATACACTTGTTATTACTTTCAGGGGCCTGACGGCCAGCCTCTTCGGGCTACAAGTACGTAAACACTTATGTCAAGCAGTGGAGTAAACCATCGATTCAATAGGTGGGGGAGGGGAGAGATGTCCGTTAAACCCCAATGTCCGTTACTTGTGGAAGTGTGTTTAAAAACCAATAAAATACCCGTATATTACAATAAACTGAATGTTCATATGCTTGGCCACTATCGGCAGCACACTATCTCTGAGCCTCCTACGGTCACGCCGCACGAATGTTGCTCTACATATCATTGCATCATAGCTTCGTCTACATTTACTTGTTTCATAGGCTGCGTATGTTCGTTTAGGTCACATTTTGAATAACGTATATTTCTGAACATCTGGTTTGGTTCTTATAATATCAAACATTTCTTGTTTTTTCTCCCCTTACTCCATTTTAATATATATGGCTGCAACATTTACACAAGATTCCAGTCTTTCCATTAACTCTAGCTTTTGTTTTACACGTAACCGCACTCGAGACTTCTTTTCGAATTTCTTGGGCCCCATATTTTAACCCAAAACACCAAAACTTCCCAATATAAAATGAGTAATGAAGATATCCTGCGAATGCGTCTGGTAATAACGGAGACAAAGACTAAACTGACGTTGTGAAGAACGGCAGTTCGCGATTCATCAGTATGCAAAGAAATTTTCTTATTAAAAACTAAGATTTTAAAAACTTCTAAGAAAATTTATGGGAAAAAGTTCAAATTGTTCTCACAACTGGCACGTGTTTACCATGTATTCACCCAAGTGGCCAGGCACTTGCAAAAAATCCCGACCCCAGAATTTGAGCCGTTAAATCCGAGTTCCGCTGAATGGGGGTCCGTTAAATTGCAAGTCTATTGTAACTCAGTCTGTCGACGTTGAGTAAGGTTCGGATTACACTGGCTTTATGACGAGGCGAAACATTCTGTCCAGCCACATTACTTAAATCCTAAGCATGCCTTCTTCCCCTACGACGGCGCGATTCCTAGTTATCTACTCATGATACATGTGATGTAGACGTCATTTCAGAAATTCACTCCACTGCCTTCTTCATGAGATTTGTGGCACAGCATACTTATTGTAAGTATAAAGACGCCAAACAACCATGTCATGTGGCGTCGGCTGAGGTGTGAGGATGACAACGAACAGTGAAAAATATGCAATAAAAAACAGTCGTGGGCGAATTTAAGATGCTTGATCGAATGGCAGTGTGTATTAAAAACTTGTCAGGATATCTGAAGGCAACCGGAATTCGAAACTGGAACCTGCTCTATGCACAGTCGGACGAGTTACGCACTCTCTGGGTTCTTTTACGGACCCCACACATACGAAAATTCCTAGGGGTATGATTCACACTGTCCTGAAAGCCGAGGTGAAACGCCCATCGTGTCGTCTGACATCGAACTGTTTCAAATCGTGTACAGGCATTAACCGTCGCGGTAGCACACATCTCACGTATGATACCAGCCGTTACACCGTTACCACTGAGGCGTGGAGGTTCATTAACTTGTTTACTTTAGCACTCCGTTCTGGTACCCAATGACAATATACCAAAACCTGGCAAAACCACAACACACCCGGGTAGTCATTGACGGGGTCGGAATGTGAGACACCGTCTTCCAAAAGAATATGATACGTATTAAATCAACATACACGCAGTTCATCAGCAGACAGAAAATATGATTGCAAATGGTGTGCTTCGTCACGAAGTACAAGATTTTACCAAGGCGTTCCATACTCTCAAAATGGCATACGGCTTCAAAGTACATACGTACAAGCAATGTCATTTACGCCTATTATAAAGTACGACCTCGGGTCCGCCGATTTTCACGAATCTCACAAAGGCACCAACGCAATACGTACAAGTCTCTTATACCAAAATTCACTCAAATCGGACACTACATGTGGAAAGTACAGACACAAATTCACTTACGCCCCTGAGCAAGTGCTGCTGTCACAGCGGCGATTTTTACCAAACTCACAATCACTCCACCAAATTTTGCGAACACCAATACCAATTTTTTGTTCAAATCGGCTGCGTGTATTAAAATATGGGAAAATTTTCATTAATGCCCTTAAGTAAAGTATGCCTCTCACTGAACTCATTTTCAAGAAACTTAATGCTCAAGGACATGTAGCAAAGTTTCATTTGCGTCTTTAAGTAAAATATGGCTTTCAATGAGCTGTTTTGTATGGAACAACTGTTCGATACATCACATTGTAAGTAAAGGATGACTGTTACTGAGCCCGTTTACGCGGAACTCACGCCTGCTCGGCAACTTTTTGTAGAGAATTCCGTACCAGATTTCACTAAAATCTGACAAGCGGTTTAGTCGTTAATACCGGATAGCCGGCACGCGGGCGAGCAAACGGACGGACAGACGTGGTCTCCGCATAAGAAGTTATTTTTCTTTACTCCGTAAATAATGCCTTGAAGGTCATCTAAAAATTCAATGGAAAAATAATACGCCAACACCAACAAAGGACACGACGAACGTATATTGAGTACGAAATGACATAAAAACATCGTGACCTCAATTCTGACTATTTAAGGACGAAACAGCACTAAAATTTGGTACGAAAATTTCAACTCAAGAATACAAAATCGTAGTCTCGGAGGTCAATGAACCAAGAATCCTCTGCCAAATTTCAGCCAACGAATACACGAGTTAAAATGTACAAAATCCTGTTTCAGAACAAAATGTCATTTCACACCCTCCATGCCCAACATATTTAGCACCGCTTGACTCTCTTTTCCCAAAGCTCCGGATGGCGCTAAAGTGAAGGATATTTCTTGTATTACCACGATTTATGCAAAATCACTGGACGCACTTGGTTCAAACGGTGGTGCGATCGCTGGGCCCACTGTAGAATGTCTAATGAAAACTCCTCAAAAGGGGGCACTGATGAGAAGATAAAGAGTTATGGAGAAATGCATTCCGTTCGGGAACTATTTGATCCCACCACGTACAGTATTTCATACAGCGTCGAACTGGTGGATAATTATGAAAGAAGATTCGGAATAATTAGGGAAGCAGCGATCATGGCCTACTTGTAGGTATTATTCCGGTATGTGGACTACGCAAACACAGAATCACCGGTCTCACTCATTGTTAGACTACCAAACGCCCAGGCCGCGAATCTAACTAGAAATCAGTCGAATACTAAGCATGTACTACAGCTTGGCGTTAATGAAAGCATGTGGTAGGAAGGGAATGCAAGGAACAGGAATGCTATGTGCATCCCAGGCGGGATAAACTTTCCCGGCATAGATTCCTGAATTTCTCGATTCTCTCTTGCCACTGGTTTTGAACCATGAGAATACAAAAATTACATCATAACAGCAGTTCAAGGCTACTAATGTGCCGCATTCCAAAACTGAAGAGAGCCGGCCACTCTGGAGTCTAGTAAAACAGCTACTACCACGTCTTTTTTTTTTTTTTGGCGCAAAACACCCTGCATTGACGTCAATGGAGTGCAGTTCTCTTTTTGTCCACTCACAATCCCAATTAAAGAGAGTGGTAAACAAACCCAGGCACACTAGCATACAGAAAACAATTACAACGCAGTTCCCGCAACGCAAAGTGTTTCATCGCGATAGTTATGGGCGTCAACGCGCAGAGGTGCTGTATGTGGGTGCCAAACTGATCGCAATTGTACGATCAGGTATCAGCTACCAAGCAGGTTACGGATACAACGTGTACAATAACATGCAACAATTCAAAGGCTCGGGTGGTGGAAAACAAATATTTAGTAGCCTATCAGTTAACAGACGGCGTTAGAACGCCGGTGGGGCAAGAGATGTCTTCTTCACATTGCCCAAACCGGCACTGAGGCCCAAGCAGCCTGCTGCACAATGGGTACAGAGGTTCCTTCCCGGGCGTAAAGCGGCGAGTAGCGTTGACTACATCCCCCCCGCCGCCTCCCACCAATCGTTGAGATTCAGACTCCTTCCCTGTGTCTTCATGGCATGTTTAGCGGCAACATCACGTTATTACCACTTCACAGCTGGTCTGCTACCGCAACCGGTTCAGAAGTTTGTCCAGTTCCCGTCTTTTCAACCAATTTTCGTATTATCCATTTACTTTCTCTTCTCAGTATCCCACTGACTAAATGATTGTATGTTACAAATTATTCCCACGACCGGCAGGAGAAACGTGAAGTATAGAGGCCCACGAAATAAAGATCCACACATAGTGGCCAGTGGTGGGTACCCAGTTTCACATTCCGGCTATTTTACCCCCCACCGCCCCGAGTCTCTGGTAACAAAATGTCATAAGGATGGGTGGACCCTACAGACCAGTGACGAACGATGAGCACGAGAACCATACGCGGCATGCCTAATAATTACTGAACACATGTTGTAGCTCAACATTTAAGTATATGGTATGTCACGAGAGCTCTGAAGGACAGTACACATCCAAAATTTTCACTGAAAATTCACAATTCGCAAAAACCACCGAGAACAACCATCTCTCTCGTACAGTATAGCTTCTTGCAACTTTCCCGAATGTAAAATGCATCCTTCGGGGGGGGGGGGGGGGGGGGAAAAAAAATTATTATACAACTAACAGAAACATTCTTATTGTGAAGAGTTACGACAAAATGGTAGTAACACC
>Ga0123352_10011448_pt1 | contig 13982 bp, 4 predicted proteins | sample TergutLab28metaG_FD_89700 | JGI IMG/M metagenome (GOLD analysis project Ga0123352, IMG submission 89700) | Labiotermes labralis P1 segment gut microbial communities from Petit-Saut dam, French Guiana - Lab288 P1 | ecosystem: Host-associated > Arthropoda: Insects > Digestive system > Gut ...
AGTGTACAAACATGTACACAGGCAGTGCCCTACATACACAAAGTTTCCTTTCCTGACAGTTTACGTAACCTCAAATACACGTCAGTGTGCATTGACCGCACTACTCACTTATTTATCACACCTTGATAATTGCATTTATATTGGTAAAACGTCAGCGGAAATGTTTAGAATATCATTTATATCAGTTTGTCAAATTAAACATAACAGAATATATATTTAATAATTACAGCATGAATAACTAATATTAGTGTAATTGTTACAATTTTATTAATTTATACACCGTTCTTACATAAATCACTCTTTACATATATATATATATATATATATATATATATATATATATATATATATATGTATATATATTACGTAACTCAAAACTCCCTTGTATAAACACATAACAATATTTGAATTTTAGTACATAGATTTGGAACACTTTCAACGAATGGTGTTTGCATGTTCCTGTTTGCCGTGATCTGTTTCATACTGTCTGTTTGATAACGTTAAATGTCATCTTTCAAGTAACCAAAACATAGGAGCAACGGTCGACAGAAAGCTTGTGTAATGTTAGACCAGCAGTGCGTTTTGTGACCTGTGTAGTTGGAAGGAATATTTTTTTTCCATATTTCTTTTGTTATTTAAGACGAATTCATAGAACCAATTTATTTACAATCTAAACTATAATAAGGAAATTTGTATAAAACTACAATGTCATATTTTTCCGTATCATCATCATAATGATCATCATAATTATCCGTCACGTGTTAGACTTTGATATACCGTTTCTGCCTCGTTTAATAGTCCTTTCATAGGTTTTCCAAACCATCTTCCTCTTTTCGGTCTATAATCTACACTTCACCATTATTTTAGGTGCAACCTTAATTGTTTCACAAAGTGTGGAATTTGCTTGTCACATTTGGAGAAAAGGTTCATTTCTGTTTTCATTTTAAGGCTGAAATAATTGTCAATTCACAGTACGTCTACATGTCAACAAGCACGGGCTATTGCAGAATTGTGGTCTTGTTGTTATTTACTGTAGATTTTTTGAATATCATATGTTCAATTGTGGGAAAAATTCAGAGTGTTATGAATGAATAACTTTTAGCCATTATCGTTTATTATGTATTAGGCTCTATTGTCTCTATATACGCAGCAAATATGCAAGATATGACGAGTAGTAATATTGCCATAATCTACTTCATAAATACTGGAGCGACAATAATCCTCCGAAATTATGATCTCCATCATCATTTGGAATAATCTGATCACATAGAGTGTGCCTACGTCCATACCTTCTGTCGCAGTAAGGATTCAGCCTGGGCATGGGGAATATATTTCTGCAACGAAAGAGCCATATTTGACTGCGTTTCTGACGTAACACTCTCTTTATGTATGTGATTTTGTGGGGCAGCGGGGGAAATGGAATAATATAGAATGAATTTTTGAGGGAAATTCGAGGAATGGAATTTTTGAAATCACAGTTACATAATGCAACAAGGATTCATATATGCTGTAATCAATGATTTGAATAGAATAGGGGCCAACTGCGTCAGTATGTGTTCCCTGAACCTTACGTCCAGTTTGCATAAAAAGAGCTGAATTTGTTGCGAAATAGGGGATGGGTGTGAATACAAGACAAATTCACGGGCAATGCACAATAATAACATTTGTCCAAATTAAATAACATATTTATTACTTAATGCGTATTTGCACCATTCTCCATTCGTATCCCAGCCAGCCATCAAGTCCTGTACGTTTGTCCGCAGTGTATAATACAGGTAGAGAATTTTCTTGACCTTCTCAGTGCTGTTCTTACATCTGATTAAACAGCGCTCCAGTCTGTCATCATCTGAAACTTGTATCACATGATATTGCAAATATCGTGGTTAGGACCTTTGAGGTCAGAAAACTTTATACGTTATCCTGAATTGATGTTGCCTGTATCACTGCGTGTAGCCATCTCAGGAAATGAATAGTCAATTATGTGGTTGTGGAGAGATGATTATGCTTCCGGTTGAGTGTCTAATTATGTTTCTATTGATAGGTGATTTGAAAGGATGAATAATTGATAAGATAGACTAATGGAAAGTGTGGCAGAATTGAGAACGCAACTGTGTGAGGAAGAGCACAAGTTATGTGACTGGCATGGCGAGATGTCACAACGTCTTATGGGTGGATATTATATTATGGAATTGAAGGCAAAAATGGATGGAAGGAGAAGTGGATGAATTTTAGAAAGAATAGGTGGGTGAGTAAATGGTTGCTTGAAAGAATATGTGAAAGCATGTTTACGTGGAAGTATGGATGATATAAAGTAGGTTGTGTTGGAGGATGGACGAATGAGAAATGATAATGTGAATATATGGACCGAGAAATGGACGGTTGAAATTGTAGCGTGACTGTATCGAAGGCTATAATTTATTAATTTGCACGTTATTAGAGTTTAGTTTGAGGAATGGATGGAAAACATAATAATGTATATAAGAATGGATTGACTGATCAATGGAAGGATGAAGATTAAACTGACGAATAGTGGGATATGGAATTAATTGCAAGAATGTATGTATGATATTTGGTTGTGTAGAGGGCGGAATGGTGAAATGGAGGTAACAAGAAAGAAGGAAGGGAAGAAGGGAGGAATGTAGGAAGGTAGAAAGGAAAGAAATAGGGAAGACGAAAGAAGGAAGGCATGCAGGAAAAAAGGAATGAAGGAAAGAAGGATAAAAAGAAGAAAGAAAGAGGAAACGAAGAAAGGAATATGAGTGGGAAAAGATGGAAGGGAGGAGTGAAGGTAAAAAGAACAGAATGATGGAAAGAAGAAATGAAGAAATGAAATAAGGAAGGATGGGACGGAAGAATGAATGAAAATAGGAAGAAATGAAGTAACGAAGGAAAGAAAAAGAGTTGAGGAAGGAAAAAGGGAAGAGGAAATTCAGAAATTGAAAAGAGGAAGGATGCAGGAGGGAAGGAAAGACTGAAGGTACTAAGGTATCAAAAAAGGAATGAAGGAAGGAAATAAAAAAGAAAGAATGAAAAATATATAAAAAGAAAAAGAAGAAAGGAATAAAACAAGAAAATAGTTAGTCAGGAATTAATGGAAGAATGAAGAAATTAAGGAAAAAAACAAGTAATGAAACGAAGAAGAAAAGGAGGAAGGGAATAAGGGTGGACGGAAGGAAGGAAGGAAAGAAGGAAGGATTCATTTTTGGGTAGATGAAGGGATGAATGGAAGAACGACGAAACTTTGAAGATGGACCTGTTTAAAGAATTGAAGACGGGACACCTTAAAGAGAAGACACAAGAAAGTTTTAGTGTAGGTCTGTCTCCTAGTGTTTATATACGTAGGCGAATATTTGAATGGCCTGACATCCGCAAGTGTAACAGAGACAGGATTTCATGACGCAGACTTTAACTGCGAAAACTAGTTGATATGGACAGATCACTTTTATTTTATGTCGAGAGTCTAACATAAAAAAAGATTTCTTTCAATTCAAATGTCTTTTTTCAGCACCATGTTCTGTGTGATCGAAAGACTGGTCCGAAACGTCGGTAAACAACAACCAACGTAGGCTGCGAAACAACCCAGAAGAGCGAAGGCCTCAGCCTATCACAATATCTACAGTTGTGTACATTGTGGTTGAGTTCACAGTTTCTTAACCAAAACGTACCGATTTCTTTGGGCAGTTGAGGCTGCAGTCTTATCCAGTCCTTCAGATGTTCTACAGCATCTCTCACTCGCTGTTCGGTCATACCAAACTCACCTCTAACTTTCTGGAGTACCTCGTTAATCGGAGGTTTCATCACACTAAGAGACATCTTGTGTCTGGGAACACAAATCAGTGTGCTTTGTTCAAAAATCCTCAATTTTTCTATTCTAAGACGCGTTTATATATTTCAATTTCAGTAAGTCTGAAATCTGCATTTATTAACTTTTATTGAATTGTAAATGTAATTCTTATAATAAAACCAACTAGATGCAATAATTTGTCAAATTTATGTTTGCAATAAAACTCTACATGTTTCGGATAGTGGCTCTGTCCATCATCCGCAGTCCCAAACTCTCGGTAAGACACACAGTGCCACAGTACCGGTGACTGCAATGGTCCAGTAGGAACATGGATCTACCTGTAGACTAGTAACGGGATTGTTAGTGGGTACGTGCAGAAGACGTGATCTGTTATTGTTTAATATTGCATAAAATATATTCCACAATAAATGGGTTTTGTAATTCAAGCACATTTTTTGTTTGAGTGTTTATGGATAAACCCTATTGTGTTACCACAATATATTTTTTAAGTATATTTCAAAATTTATTGCTTTTTAAGACGCATGATAATTTTAATCAAGACAAAATGTGTGTGTTACCATGTCTTATAAACAAGAAGATATTATGATTGTGGTCACCATGGCCTTCCAATATGTATTGAAGATTCTTAAACATATGTCATTATTACAGGGCTATAAGAAGAAAACTCTTTTTGTTACAGGAAATTTTTCACTTCCAGATAATTTACAGGTGTAGAGACTCTGTTGCCAGTTTCTATTACTTTTCAATTAAATGAGAACACAAACACTTGTATTGCGAACAGTAAACACAGCGATTCCATTTCACATCCCAACACACACACACACACACACAATATATATATATATATATATATATATATATATATATTCGGAAATAATTACTTCAGTTCTTGAGGAATTTTCCCTCTGCGCTATGTGAAGTTGCAGGTAGCAATTTCCCAGTGAATCTTTGCTGTCTAATAACCAAATTGCACAGTGTGTTATTTCGGACGGCGGTAATGAATCTTCATATCATTATGACCCAAAACAGCTCAGCAGTCGGCCGCATGTCTTAGTCACAGAGAATCTAAGTGTTCTAAGTAGCGGAACTATAATTTTATAAATAATTGTAAAATATTACATTATTTGTATTTTTTCACTATTATTAGAGTTTAAGTGTGATTATTTGAATGGATGCGCCTTTGAACAATGAATACACTGTTAGCCTCGATATCACGCACACAGCTTGTTATATCCTGGGTAGGACACAGACTGCTTGCTTACGTTAAGGTTTCAAACTCGCACATTTTCAAACCCATTACCCCTTTAACATTCTTACCCTTCCCAAACGGCTAACTGTTTAAATTTCACCACTCCCTAATATAATCAACAGTCAAAATTTTAAATAATTTGTTTCTATTGGCTCACTTACGTAACGCTCTTCCTGTATCTCACTTGCATAATCTACACGTGTCTTACTGGTATTCTTTTTCTCTCTCTATCTCTCTATGTCTCTCTCTCTCTATCCCTCTATCCATCTAGGATGCTTTAAAAATCCGTTACACTCGCTATTCCAACAAAATTATATTAGTTATTAAAACAAATTCATCCAATCTAACAAAAGTGTAAGTTTTACATCTCTTAAAGCTTATACTTTAAACTATAAACTATCACCTATCGTTATCTTACGCCATATAGCTATAAATACTCACATGCGTTCTTCTTGTACAGTCTAACAGAGATTGAGATGTTTTCCAGCCAATATTTACGGCAGACTCGGACAAGGGCATGACTTGGTTCCTTATATGTGTAACAGATAAAGGGTCGGAAGTCAGAACCTTCTGACCTTCGTTTAGTATTTTGTTAAGATTTGTGTACTTGCGCCTAAAGCAAGATGCTTTATCTACGTTGTTGCCACATCACGCACATTATGTAAGTTGCAGTCACTTTGTTCTGTGTGTATCCATTTCACTTGTCAAGTTTGTTGTGGCGGAAATTCGTTTTCTTTTCTTTCCCTATCAAATACAAAGCAGTTTGTCAGCTGATGTCGTACTTGGTGGAAATGTTGTATTGATTAATGAAAACGTTTTATTGTTTTCAAAGTGACAGTTGGCACAGATCATTTTTATTCTTCGTCCGGCGTGAAAATTTGAAATACGAGTTTGTTCTGATAATTCCTTAGCCTGACCTACTTACCGTTTTCGTAGGACGAACTCGGTACTGTCGTTGGAAAGAGAGGTCTGTTCACGTGCCGAATTGCAAGTCTCTTCTGGTTTCAGAAGCTGAAAGAATTATTTAAGGGGAAGCGGGTGATTTAAAAATCATTGATATGTGACCTGTCATGAATTTTTGTTTTCCTGCAGGGCAAGGCACTGACGGAAATTCAGCCATTCTGATAGAAGCATGAGAAGAATATGCACTATCGTATGCCACCTTCACAATCTGGGTGGCCAAGTTTAAACGTGATGATTTTTCCACCTGTTTTGCGCCTCGTCTTGGATGACACAAAAATGAGACCACCCCGGTCGTTATTGTTGAAATTGACGAGCTAACTTTGGAAGACCGACTGATTTGGGCTAAATCAATAGCTGAGCAACTGGGCATCTCACATGAGCGGGTTGGGTCCATCATTGATGAAGATTTGGACATGCGGAAGCTCTCCGCGAAGTAGGTCCCGAATCGCCTAAATGCTGATCAAAAAACGTCAACGTTTCCAGTAGTCTGAGCAAAGTATGGAATTATTTCGGGGCGACCTAAATGATTTCTTGTCGCGATTGGTGACCATATGTGAAAAGTGGTTCTATCACAATGACCCAGAGACAATACAGCAATATATGGTGTGGCGGCATAGCGTCTCACCCCGCCACAAACAATTCCGAATGCAAAAATCCGCTGGAAAAAATTTCCCCTCATTTTTTTGGTATCAAGACGGCACCTTTCTCGTTCATTATTTTCCAAAGAGCCTAATTAGGAGTAGTTAGTGTTACGTATCTCTGATGGTGCAATTGAAGGACATTTTGAAAGAAAAACGCGGCGAGAATTTCATCAAGGTGTTCTCGTTCTTGTACGACAATGCCCCGTCTCACCGCGAACTTGCTACGCAGAAGTAACTGTCGTAACTAGGCTTCCAGTATCTTGATCACCCAAGCTATTCGCCGGTACTGGCCCCGTCGGACAACCACCTGTTCCAGGGACTGAATGAACGGAAACTTCGGCAATTTTTGTTCGATGTAGTGGTCATTCCTACCGTGGAGACCTGGTTGAACGGACAATTTTCTGAATTTTTTGTGTGGGTTGCATGAGACAGAGCAATGGGGTAACAATTGTATTGAGCTTCATGGGGAGTATGGAATATAAATCCCGAGTTTGTTCGCTGTAGTTTGTTTCCATCCCTGTCGGGCTAAGGGCTTTTCAGCACACACTCATATTTCAATAAATTAATACAAATTGGGCTGTTTGTATGCAACGATAGTTTGCGGTTTCTTGAAAGATTAAATTGACCAATTGATGGCACTAATGTGTCTGTGTCTTCAATAATTGAAGGCCTGTGCCCCTTTAATACTCTAGGAAAAAACACCACGCGCAACAACTACCTGCCTAATAACCAATCCACCAGCTGTCCGGAAATCTTTGAGGATATTTGACTAATGAATATTGGATCATACAATGCCCCGAAATGTCGGCGAGCGACTAAACAACGTAACGCATCTTAATATTGCAAAAAAGACGAAGGCCTCAACTAAACGCAGGCGGTATTCTGGGGTCACGCGTTTTAAATATTGTTTTTCTGAAATTTGTGGGCCGTACTGAAGTATGAATTGGTGGGCGAATAAACCTTTAATAGGAACTGAGGAGATATGAGTGGATGGAAGGTAAAAGTGAAGGAGGCTTTTATGCTTAGGTGGCTGGATTATTTCAAGAGACCACTGATGTGATTGTGGCTCTAACCTTTGGCTGATGGGTGCAGAAAATGGAGGGTCAACTCCCGCAAATACAAAACATAAAATTTGTATAATATTAATGTTTTATGAGACGAAATTTCGAATGACGTGTAGAGATCGGGCAAAATGCCCTATACTGGGACAATACCCCAGAACACTCAGATTTCTTGAAATTGGCTTATCTTATTTCAACTAATGGTAATGTGTTTACCGTTACGAATAGTTTAGGTACGTTCACTGTCTTAGCTAAAATGTACCAATGTCTTGTGACAGATGTGGCTGCAGTTGTATCCAGTCCTTCAGATGTTCTACTGCTTCTCTCAATCGCTGTTCATTCGAACAAACTCACTCCTTACTCTCTCCAGAACCTCCTCACTCGCAGGTTCTATCACTTGCAGCGATGTTTATAATGAGCTAACAAAAGTACGCAGTATTCAGTACGATGTTATATACTGGACTGCTTGTAGAACTGGGCCTTGCGAGAGAATAAGCAGTGGGTATTTTCAAGAGCAATAAATTAAATTATGGAGTCTCAATTCCAGGTGGCTTTTACGTTGAGGAGAAGAGAGGATTTTTTTTCAGGAATTTTATTTGCTATGAAATTTATTCTGATTTCTTTCCTTTATTTATTTAGTACCCTAAACTATAAGCGGTTCTCTTCCGTGAGAAAAGCCTCTAAAATTTTCTGTTCTTGGATGTCTTCTCATATTTTTGAGAGATTATTTTTGGGTAATCATGTTTGAAACAAGAACCATAATGAAAATATTAACAATGTGTCATTGTCATAGTTATTAAGAACTAATTTTTAAAACTCATTAACAACTGACATCAGTATTTTGTAGAAAGGACACATGACAATGCCGACCGGTTACAGTACTGTCAGTTGGCTGGACATATTGTTGATACTCTCCATTAAGACCGATCATTCACGGTATTTCAGTTGGCAGTAGATGCGTGTGGATACGGTCGATGGTGCGCCAGATGACAGTCGAGTTATATTGGCCTGGACAATATTATTCATAAATATTTACAGAGCGTTTTTAATAGAATGTGAGGTGGGTGAATTTTGTCCCATTTCTCACTCTCCGCCATCTTACCACAGCTGTTACTCTCATCAAAATTTCATATCACAGGCTAATTGATGTCTGTGATAGCGCTAATTAGTTTGGGCTGGTTAATATGGGGTGGAGAATTAGAGGAAGGATACAAGATTGGACATTATGTGGAAGGTATTCATGTCGGTGTACTGACGACTGTGAGGCTATTTGTATGGCCCGCTATTGTATTCTTCCCTTTCCTCTTCTCGGCCTTCAGTTACTTTGCCAGGCTTCACCATTAGTAGCGGTCTTATTCAGTGTCACTATATTTATAGATGTTTTCTATGTACTGTAGCTTACAGCTTCGAGTGATGGCGGCGGAACTTGCGCCAAGCCATGCCGACGGTACAGTATGTACTGACAGGACTTTCGGCGTCCGTCAGGTTGGCGTAAAAAAAACGGAGGAAGAACATACTTCCGGCCCTCCAACATTGTTGGATATTGGGTGTAGTGCTGAAACTCAATCTGGTTAAACATAAATTGTTTCAAATCCCCAAAATAATCCTCGGATATGTAGATATATAGCGAGAGGTTTTAAGGGAAAGAAACTGGGGTACATGTTTGGTGCTTGGAATGTGCGGAATGTCCTCAAATTTGAAGCATTGCATTCACTCATAACACAGCTGATGAATTGTGAAGTTAGCAGCCCTACAGGAGACCGTATAGATAGGTGGAGATTAAATATGGGGCTCAGAATGTTACTGAGTATTTAGCAGTGAGGAAATGTGAAAATGGCTACAGTTATGGGACTTTAAGTAAAGGTTATTCACGAAAAATATATGTGAGACGCATCGTAACCAAATTGGAATTAGCAAGCTAGAGTCAGCCTGGACAATTTGCGAGGAAAGCCAATTAAATCCTCAACCATTATTATGGATGTCCCTCACGAGATTGATGATATAAATCTCACGAATTCAGTAATATTTAGAATTGTTACTGTTGAAGGCACGTTAAGCGGTCATGATTAATGTCATAAAAATGCAATTACTGTCCTCAGGCAGGGTCACTTCTGTAATGCACATTCAAGTGTATTAATTCGGATGTAAATGCGTTGCATATAGGTTAAGTTAAATGTACTTATTTTCGATTTATTTTAGTAGAGTGTTGCATTTATTAAGTAAGGACTACTGCAGCGTCTAACATTAACTGTAAAGTGGAAATACTAAGAGACAGATAATTACTCAAAATTTTGTTCTTTAATATGGTAAAAATTCGTATGACTTTACATATGCGTATGTTATGGCACCATGCATTCTAGTGCCTGACCAATGACGTGTCGAAGAAGTACGATGAATTTCAGGAAATCTTCGGAAACCTTTGCAACCTCCTATCAGAGTGCCTGGTGTTGTGTCGCAGAAGACAACTTTATGATTATTCCTTATTCTTTTTGTAATTACGACAGATCTCCTATTTTCGTGCTCAATAGCTGTCGAGGATACCCGCCCATTTTCTTAAAATCCATATGCCCGTAGCTACTTATTACCTGCCCCTCTAACACCAAGAAATACTGGCTGGGAAGTATTCAACACATCTGCTGACTTGCTTCGTGAGGCCAGATAAAAATCGACGGTAAAATATGAAACGTGTTTTAATCTTGACCGTACGGAAAGTTCAAGTCCCTCCTGATGTTAACACATCACGAGAACAGTTATACGGGGGCATATTAATTAAAGGGACTTAATCCTGGCTGTAGGGAAACAAGAAAGATTTGTAGAATATTACGCAATACCCATCTGTTAGGCAACACCTTTGCCTGCGAGTGATTTGGTGTGTGTTCGTGTGTGTGTGTGTGTGTGTGTGTGTGAAAAGCTTCCACCTCGTGGGGATTTTCGACAATATTTAAAAACAATGAGTGAACATCTTTCGCCATATTTTCCCTTCCATCACGAATATTGTCAGTACTTTCGGGATGTTAAATTGTTCGAAGAAGTTTTTTCAAACATGCACATGTAAAATGTCTTGAAATACATATAATATTATTTCTAGCTGGTGGAGGGTGTACTTTAAGTTCAAGTAAAGAGAATATGATTGACTTCCTTTTTTTGTCATTGAGTTATATTTGGGAGATATTGAAGGTGAATCAAATAGCGCCTTATATATAACTTACATGAAAGATTTCTATTCCCCTGTATATTATAGAATTTTCATTATATGTAGAAACAACTCCTATCTCACAAAAAAATACTGCGTCAACATTACAAAAGCCAACCTGTTAATAAACCTTTGGTAAGTAAGGGAGATTTTTCGTGATTTTGTATGATTTCATGAGAAGATTTTGATGACTGAAAAATCTCTCCTGCTCGCTTCCACCAAAACTTGGTCATTTAGCCACATTGCAGTGCTTTAGATACACAACTGCATGCTGTACCGGACAGTCGGAGGCTTCCTGCCCGAAATATTTAAAGCAGGTGTTAATATGGAAAAGGGAGGAAGGAAGGTTCTTTAGCACTCAATGTGACACTATAGGGCAAGGGTAAAAGTAAGTACACTATTCATATGTGTGTTTGAGTTTTACGTGTAGTATTTGTTGTGTACGGAAATGAATTTTATTGCTTCCTTTGCTGTGTCATTTTTACAAACTCTTTTGGATTACAAATGAATACTCCAACCCCAGAGTTTTCAGTGAGTAAATAAATTCGGAAAGGCTGGTTGAAAATTTTTATTTTGTTTACACCGATCAACGCCAACTAAACTGTACGTCTAAAAAAGACTAAGCGCGTATGAACTCGCAGATCGTGCAGTGCATCATTTATGTGTAACATGTGAGAAGAGTGTAAGTTAGTTGCAATGTATTTTTTTTCAAAACATGTGCGTTTAATTTCCACTGGTTCCTGTGAAATAAATTAATCATAAAAGAATTATTTTGAAGCACTCAATATTTTTTTATAGCTGGCAGTGACAAGTAACTCAACAACAACAACAACAACAACAACACAAACGGAAGGCATTGTGTTCCCACTGCAAAATCGCTACGCGAATATACAACAATGTTACGTTATGTATGGATTGGCTAATTTTTGTTGTTATTGGTATTAAAGACGGTAGGGGAAGATTGTTGTGCGTTTTGAGGTAATACTGTCGCCTATCCAGTGGTCTTAAAGGAACTGGTGAATTTCTAAAATACAGACTATAATTGCTGTTTAGGCGTGAAGAAGAAGTAGAATACATAGTGCAATTATAGGATAGTTGTACGTCTTTGAGTTTTCTGCTAGTGAATGTGAGTTGTCACTCAGCTTGTAAATCACAGTGATTCATACGTCTTCTTCTTACAATGATTAACAGTAAAACAAATTTCATCGTGGTCAGACAGCACGCTTTTGAATGTAACATGATTTTCACAATGAAGAGCGCCAAACGTTTGACTTTAAAAGAAAAAGTAATGTGTTTCCTCTAAGGAACTAATATTTTGAACTGTTATTTAGAAGAACTTCAGGCCATAAGAGGATAACTTTAATTCTGTTAAGTTTAAATGCATGGAATGTCTTTGAATTCTTTACGCGAATGCAGACAGTGACTCAACAAATATTGACAAAAAGAAGGAAGCCGCTTCGAAATGGTGACCAAACAACACCCGAATATTTACACTTGCCTTACTGTTATGGCAATCAGTATTAAATATAATCCCTTCTACTTGTTATTAAATCGTCCTTCGGAACGTAATGTGCAGCACATAAAAAATGGTAGCACTTAGTATATGTACTGGGTGAGCTGCTTATAGTTCTGTGAGTTAAATGTCTGCCGAGCTAGTGAAGATTGATTTCTGCAGGGGCAAGTACTGTGCATGTGCACCTTCGCTATCACCTGACGCCAACGGATACCGGATAAAAGTGATTCGTGTTTATTAACGTACCGAGTCAACAGCCAGCTGGCCAATTAACAGAAACAGCACAAAATACAGCACAAATAACAAAGGCCAATAAACAGGGCATATATAACATAGTATAATACAATACAATACAATACGTGATTTGATGTGATGTGATGTGATGCGGTGCGGTGCGGTGCGATGTAATATAATATAGGCCTAAATGGATATTTTGTCGAAGATTTTGGGAGACCACTCAAAAAGAATTTATACTTGTCACCTGTCCAAGAAGTGCCTACCCTTTCCCTACATTAATATTTTAACTTATTATTATTATTATTATTATTATTATTCATTGCTTCAGTCTTTTTAAAACTTATAAAACATAGTTTTTTAAAGTTTCTTCTATTTTATCCAAAATATTTTTTACACATGAATGATTCCACAAAAGACAGTATTTCTTTGGGAGCTAATATTTGTTAGGATATTTAAATCCCTACACATTTTATGAATCTGAAGCTTTTTTAGGCACACGAATTTAACCGACACCTCATGTTCTCTCAATTTCCCCTCAGTATTTATCTTTTATCTTTCCTTCGGATTTACCTACCGAAGTTTCCACGTATTTCCCATCTCACCCCTACAATTTACGTGCCCCACATATCCCAATTCCCTTGATTTGATCATCTCAGTATTAGGCAAGGAATACAAATTATAAACCTCTACATTAAGCAAGTTTCTTCACCCTTTCGTTATTTGCTTCCTATTAAATCCAAACGTTCATCTGTGTTGTGTGTTGTCAATCATTCCATCACTGCCTTATACTCATATCCGTCACGCATCAACAGTTCGTAAACCTAGATTCAGTAACTGACAGCCTTGCTAAATGAAACTCCAAAATGCTGTGTTACAATAATGTAATTACGTTCACTCCCATACAGAACAATAGGCAAAATTACAGTTATTAATTAATTGTAAGAGCAATAATTAGTTAATATGATAAAGCCCAGTAATTACATACAGATATGCGTCGCTTTACGACGGGGATACTTTCTGAGAAATGCGTCGTTAGGCGATTTCGTCGTTGTGCGAAAGTCATAGAGTGTATTTACACAAACCTAGATAGTATAGCCTAATACACACCTAGTCTATATATAGCCTATTGGTCCTAGGCTATAAACCTGTACAGCATGTTACCGTACTGAATACTGTAGACAATTGTAACACAATGGTAAGTATAATATAATATAATATAATATAATATAATATAATATAATATAATATAATATAATATAATATAATATAATATAATATAATATAATATAATATAATATAATATAATATAATATAATATAA
>Ga0123352_10011450_pt1 | contig 13982 bp, 9 predicted proteins | sample TergutLab28metaG_FD_89700 | JGI IMG/M metagenome (GOLD analysis project Ga0123352, IMG submission 89700) | Labiotermes labralis P1 segment gut microbial communities from Petit-Saut dam, French Guiana - Lab288 P1 | ecosystem: Host-associated > Arthropoda: Insects > Digestive system > Gut ...
GGGAGGAACAGCAGTGCATAATAACAATTCAAAGACTTCCAATCTGTTGCTAATAGGGTATTCAAGATACGAGGGTGAATCAAAAAGTAAAGACAATTTTTAAATTACACAGTAACCGGGACAGAGAGGAGCTGGCACATTGCGCAGTATTGACAATGACTGTTGAAGAGTTCAGCCATGTGCAGTACAGCACTCTGCCTTCAGTCGAGTGGCAGCAACAAGGGCGAAAACATGGAAGCTCAATTGCAAGATTGCACCATCGAAGAACAACGTGGCGTATTGCGGTTTCTTTGGGCAGAAGGAGTGAAACCTATGGAAATTCACCATCGTATGTTGGCTCAGTATGGACAGAGCACCATGAGTCAACAAAAGGTTTATGAGTGGGTGGAAAGGTTTAAATTGGGTCGAACATGTGTTACTGATGAAGGTCGTTCTGGTCAACCATCGACATCGCACACACAAGACCACATCGACAGGGCAGGTGCCATGATTAGAGAAGACAGATGGATAACGGTGTCTGATGTGGCTGCACATTTGGATATCAGCTCTGGATCCGCATATGCCATAGTGCATGATGATCTGGGACACAGGAAAGTCTGCACATGGTGGGTTCTCAAGGAGTTTACTGTTGCGCACAAGCGACAACGCATGGAGGTTGCGACCCAGTTTGTTAAACGGTATGAAGAGGATCCGAGTATCCTGGAAAGAGCTATCACTGGCAACGAGACATGGGTGCATCACTATGATCTGGAGACCAAAAGACAAAGCACAGAATGGAGGCATCCCTTCTCTCCAGCGCAGAAGAAATTCAAAAGACAGCCTTTTGCCAAGAAAGTCATGTTAACGCTCTTTTGGGACATACATGGACCTATTCTGGTGCATTTCCATGCGCATGGGCAAACAGTGAACAGTGATAATTACTGTGCAATGTTGCGAAATGAACTTAAACCTGCAATTTGCAAGAAAAGAAGAGGAATGCTGTCCAAAATTACTGCATCATGACAATGCACGTCCTCATACATGTACAGCAGCAGCGACAGTAGACACAGTCCAACAACTGGTCTTCAAACTTCTTCACCATCCACCTTACAGCCCTGATTTGGCACCAAGCAATTATCACATCTTCGGTCCTCTGAAGGAGGCATTGCGCGGTCGCAGATTCACTTCCGATGAGGAAGTGGTACACACCTGGCTTTGAGAGCAGCTGTAAAGCTTCTTCTCCACAGGAATACAGATACTAGATGAATGATATAACAAATGCATTGTGTTGCAAGGGGATTATGTAGAAAAATGAAATGTAAAATTGCTCACAGTTACTTCTATTAAAGCCATTAAATGTATTTTGCCTTTACTTTTTGATTCTCCCGCGTACATTCTTGAGCCCTGGCAGCTACAATGGTTTGAACACAGCAAAGGAACAAGGCCACATCTGTTTAATTTGGTCAAGTATAAAAATGTACTGAACATGAACTCACCATTTCCATAATGAGATGACCACAAATTGCACACTTTTCGGCTGTCTGCTGGAATCCTGAATACTGCAAAATAACAAATACACATTGCACAGAGAAAATAAATTCCATGCAAGCTTACACAGGCACATTACATGTTAGATTACATGCAGGTAGTGACACAGCAGTCAATACTAGCATAAGAATTGTAACTGCAACTAGGTTTCAAGTAGTGGCTGGGTATGAGAAAATAAACTGGGTCTGAAAAAGTCACTAACTCTAGCACTCAAATTTTGACCAGTTACAACAATATTGCTAGACACTAAAACAGACACTCTTACAGGGTCTAGGTTTTAAACAGCATATTGTAAATTTCTACTGGATCTCAAATGGAAACCATGTAATAGTAAAGATACTATACACAGCTGCCATGTGTCAAACAACAGCCGTGTATTTGTACATAAAATGTATACAACTGATGCATCTCAATGAAAAAGAGTAGTTGAGTACTAGCAACCAAGAACTGCATGTGATCAAGGAGCTGCATTTCTGCTTAGGGTTTACCAAACACTGAATGTGGTCTATAATAAGACATCAATATGTATACCAGAAGGTCAGTACGAACAGTAATGCTACCTCTTTCTTTCTAAGAAACTATACTTACAATTACAATGAAATTTAAATATATCACGGGCACCTCCTTTACCAAGTTGAGATTATTTGACCACAAAACCCCTTCATTACCAGTACAATTTTTCCATCTTTGAGTGAGACACTGTATGCTAGTCAGGTAAGACTCTTTGCTGAAGTGTTGGATGTCTTCATGCATGCTGTATTTTAGTTCAATACCATTCACAAAACAGCGTCCTGTCCTCAGCGTGCATTTTTCATTGGAAGTCGGAGGATGCTAAATCAGGACTGTAGCCTACTGTCCTGATATAGCACCCTCTGACCTTTGAATGTCAAGGGGATGTTACCCTTTGTCACACTGAATCGTAATAAAATGCAGGGCTAGCAGAAGTTCCACTGTTCTTACCAGGTAATCCTCCTCACAGTAGACACGTCCATGGACATTGTAGAATGCCTTTCCACGCAGTGCTCGGCCACATGAACAGCAAATGAAGCAGTTCGTGTGGTACAGGTTGCCCATGGCCTGGCAAGCCTGCCCTGCTCCTGTCACCTTCTCCCCACATGTGTGGCAGATACCTGCAGAAAAAGTAATCTATATCAGTATCGCACTGAGAATGCACCTGCAGAAACTTTTGGACATACAACAAACATGTTTAGCAAGTTCGCACTGTTGACCATTGCAAAAGTGTACTTTTAATTCTAGTCTTGTAGAGATAACATGGTGGCTGAAATAACTGTGCCTTCTTTGCATTGAAATATAGATGTAAGATGTAATGGTTAGCACTCTGGACTCTGAAACCAGTGATATGAGTTCAAGTCTCAGTGGGACCTATGATGCATTTTGAAAGGAGAAATGCCACTGTATTCCCAATACTTCAGCAAGGTGACAGAAGAGACCCAAAAAATTAGAGGAATTAGTATTCTTCAACACCTGCTATGAGATATATTCTAAAATCCTAAATATTAAACTGCACAGATACTCAGCACAGTTTATGACAGCAACACAATATGGATTCTGAAAGGGACGTTCATGCACAGATCCAACATTTTGCCTCAAATTATTAATTGAAAAACGAATGGAATACAATATGGAAATACTCTTGTTGTGTACTGATCATGAAAAAACATTTGATAGCACACAGACATATTTTATTTGATATTTTAAAATCTATAAATATTCCAGATACATTATTAAAGGCAACAGTGGACACACACACACAAAGCAAAATATTAATAAAACATAACTCCAAACTGTCAAAACTGGCTAAAATTAACAAATGAGAATGCCTAGGTTGCCCCCTCTCACCTACACTGTTTAATATACACTGATATGAAATAATAACTAAATGGCTGAAAGAAGACATAAAAGGAATTCCACTTCCAAAAAATCAACAACTACTAACGCTGAATTTGCCAATAACCAAGTTGTAATATCTAACACAGAAGATAACTTGCTGAAAGCTGCTTGTAATTAAATCAAATAATAACAGAACATGGTTTAAACATATTTACACAGAACACAAAACTGATGACATTTAAAGGATGACATCTCGTTAGAAGTAAAACCAATGTAAATTAACTTTCACTACTAAGGAAGTTTGATACCTTAAAAAAAAAAAATAAATGGACACTGATAACAAATTGAATAAGTATTTGAAAATAAAAGGCATGATTAATAGTATGTTTAGACCACAGGGAACTTTAAAGAAAACAATAATAAACTATACAATAAACCAGCACCTCCAGCTCTGCTACATGGTAGAGAAAATTGGACCATTAAAGCAACAGAAACAAGAAGAATAACAGCAGCAGAGATGAAATATATGAGAAGAAAAGCAGAATACACTTGGACAGAGCATAAAACAAATACAGAGATTGCAAAAGAACTAAATACAACTCCAGATTTAGATAAAATACAGGAATATAGAACAAATTGGTTGCAACATATAAACAGAATGCCCCATAATAGATAAGTGTGAATAATACAACACTAAAGATCAACAGGCAGAAGAAACCCGGGGAGACCATTCAACAGACTTCTAGACATGTGAGACAGTAACAGGTCAACAAGTGACCTGACTCCATGTTTACATGATGATGATGATGATGATGATGAGGGGGAGGAGGATGATGACAACAACGACAGATTTGTCAGATGCTGGTGGTATCTATTTCTATGTGCCATTTCCAGAACTATGAAGCAGATCTGGATGTAATCTGGGAACTGATATGTAGGCCCACATTTGCTGTTACTAGGTGGCTTTCATGAAAGTGACACAAAATGATGCAAAAATATTACTTCCTAAATTTCTTCAAAAGTAGTTCACTGAAGAAAAATTATTTAATGACATAAAATACATATCTCAATAAAATGTTGATGCTAATCACAATACTAAAAATAAATAATGCATTGAACTGAATTATTACAATATTACATTAAAAGAGAATTTATATTTGCAGACGATATTAAGTGAAATTAATCTTAAACTCCAAAGAGTACTCATAATACTTATGTTCACCATGTAACTCCCTAGGTCAAATTTTTGCTACTACCAAACACATGAAGAATTGCCAATCTCTTGTCCGAGGAGCCGCTGGCAACAACCAAATAAAGTACTGTGTCAAGTACTTCAATGTAAAATCAACCAAATGCACATTTGCTACAACTTAATTTTACACAGTATATTCTACATGTTTTGGGCCTTAAAGACCCATAATCAGAAAGATATTAGTAAAAATACGGGCATTATGGTATAATGTATGTCCACGTATATATATGGTGAATATTTTTACAACTATAACTAACAACATGTAGAATAAACCGACTTTGTAAAATTAAATTATAGTTGATACACATTTGGTAGGGTTTACATTGTAATAATTGTATCACAATGTAAGGTATTAAACAACATAAAATATTTACTGTCGCAAGGTTACGAGACTAACCAATTCCACGATACTGAATACCATTAAAGCAGTTTAATTGATTATGCTGATCATGAAATCTCCGTTCTCAAACCAAGAATTATCACCATCATAAACACCTACTACTGGACACTACGCTGAGCCAATTCATTGCAATCCGACATCCAGTCTGCTTTTATAACATACACGTTCATATTATCTTTAACATACAACTCTACCTCCCAAGGAATCTCTCTCTCTCCCCCCTCCCCCCATGCATTTACCAAATGCACTGTTTTAGATTCATTCTACAAGCACTGTCTACCCAATATTAAAAAAATTTAGTCATGAAGCACCGTGTTATGTAAAAGGTACAGTGATCCCGTTACAGGCCCGGTGTGGCCCAGAGGGTGGGCAGAGGTACAGCTCTACTCTTCAATGACCGCGCCACTAGAAGGGGGTGAGTGGTCAGCAGCACGCCGCGGCCGCACTTTACTCCCGGGAAAGAGCCGGTACGCATTTCACAGGAGGCTGGGTGGGCCCCAGGACCGGTCTGAAAATCTCGTCCCCACCGGAATTCGATCTCGGACCGTCCAGCCCGTGGTCAGTCGCTATACCGACTGAGCTACCCGGACCACTCCGTGTTATGTAGTTTTTATATTTAAAATCGACATCTCAGAAGTACGAAGCAATGCAGCGCACACTCGGCACGTCTTCTCTAATGAGAGAATGAAACTAATTTGTGTACCCCAACAGAGCATGCATTCTTGCATTACAATACACCTTGCAGCGTGTGTTTTTTTTGGGGGGCCCAATGACGTATGCTACCGACTCCAACCACCCGACAGGTTACGTCCCCATGCTCCCTATACGACCATTCACTTTCCAGTCAAGAAGCCGGTAAAATAATCGTCACAGTGTAAACAGTAATGTCCACGCTCGCGATCATGTTCCAGGCACAGACTGGTCATGGCCAGATGCATTTACAGACTCGCAAAACAAATTTTCACTGATTGTGAGCGTACTCCTAATGGGAATCCGGCTTGAACCTTACACACTACTGCCACCAGTAAACAATAATGGAGAGGTATAAATGACACACTCCTTTCAGTGGTGTACGGGCATGCAATAAAACGTACTGCACAAGAAGGTAGGTAACTTACGTATACGCTAACACCGAGGAGTGTTCGCATAACCACTGTTGCAGCCGAAACGAAACAATACGTTCAGCGTGTATTGTTAAGCTACATGTCACTGCCAATAATACAAAATATTGTGTTGCACAACAATGCTTGCATGGCGAATGTATGTCGCCGGCAACAATAAAACGTACTGAGGCCTTAATGCAAAGTGCCCGAAACTTTTGTCCGATTGTAAAAAAATCTGAGGTTTCTTTACACATTTTTATAGAAGTCGTCAATATCAGGTTTCAAAGAAATTCGTCCAGTGGGAGCCGCGCTGACACATGTGGACGAGCATCCAACGGATATAAGGAAGCTAATAGGCGCTTTTCGCAACTATGCGAACGCGCTTAAAAACGTTTAAAAGAAACACGGAGAAGAAAATAAAGGAGAAATGAAGAAGCGAAATTAACTTGTCTGATAGTACTGCAATACAAAGAATTTTAGACACGAAGAGGAAAATAACATCATTTCAGCACCCATGCGATCTAGACTGTCACCTTAACGGAGGCAGCACGATACTCCGAAACGTCGGAGCACATCTACCACACAGCGTATAAACCCACAAGACCACCAACTAAATAACGTCTGTGTTTCTACGGACTGCAGCACGGCGCACTATGTATCTACCACTTGGATCCGAATCTGGTCAAAACGGTATATAACATGACATAACTCGTACATCCGACAAGGCCGCATGAGGCAGACGAAGCAACTATATTCAAAGCACGCAACTGAACTGGAGTTTTTATTACCAAGATCACTTGCTGAAAAGGACGAACACATTTGAACATGTGGTGCCAGAAAAACCACACTCACAGGCAGATGGAAGGGAATGCTTTCTACTATATATACATACCACAAGGGCGCTTGGCGCGTTTTTCAAGATGTGCGTGAAATTAATTCTCAATGCAAATATGTATCTCATCAGTAAATATTACCTCCGAAAAGACTAAACATACATCGCTGAAATTTGGTACCTGCGGGGTACACAACCGGTCTGTCCCTCCACCATCATTATTACTGAAGTTACTTCCAGATGTCAGAAGAACGGAATCCATTCCGAAATGACTCCCCACAAATGTCGGTGTTGTCAATTTGAGGGGGCTCTGCGCGTCGGGGTCTGCCTACGCCACTGTTTGGTACCGGTACTAAAACTTCATTAAAAGCTGTCAGGCGAATTTCCTCTAGGCCCGCATCGGTCCGATTTAAAGCGTATATTACACGGGACTAAAATAGGTACTTGTCAAATGTATATAAAACCTATCATTGTAACACAAATTGGTACAAAACATAAAATACATTGCTCACATTAACAGCTACAACCTTTACTTGAAATACACATTGCGATGTGGTGCCTACTGAACGTTATATTTGGGGAAACAATTAACAGCACTGCTAATTGGCAACTAGAGCGCACGGCAACTCTTGCACTCTTCACAGTAGGGAGCAAATTAGTTCATTTCTCCGCTTCTTGGTAATTGCTAGTTACTGTCGCTTACGCATCTACGAAAATAGTTCCACAATAACAGACACAAAACCATGTTATAGCGTTGGGAAGTGAAGAAGGCAGCGTGTTTGAAGTAGCCTGTTGGGAGTACGCAGAAGACAGCACAAAATTTCGATCACGTTGGGAAGGCTGCGTAAGATGATTCATGCGGTGCAACATGGATTTTGGGTACGAACTCAGCGTTTGCTCTAGCACCGGTCGCAGGGACCTTCCTGATGCATATTGGCTTCTAGCCAACAGTCCCGACATTCAAACACACGAATCCTAACGGCAGCTTAACCTAAAATATATTTAAAGGTTCAGTTCGTACCGCTCTGTAAACACTTCGTTTCGGTTATAAAAACCATTCAATTAATGCTGTATACAGAAGTGATGGCTGTTTGTTGTGATAACCACACAAGACACATAGCTACACTATTTCAAGCTCGGTCTTACGGTTAGTATTCTAACTCGTTATTCAAGATGTTACCGGTTTGAATCTCGGCCAACGCAACTTCTACTCTTACATGTATCCAGTCCATTTCCCATAGCATTTAAGAATAGGCAGATCTGTAGGGGTGCCTGAGCACCACGCTATCAAAGCGTATATGGACGTTCTTGAACGCCTCCAGCGTTCAAAAAGGTGACAGATTTGAGCCCCGGCATCCAGTGGATGGGCAGTCTGTCATATTCAACGTCCACCAAATGCTGGTCAAGAGACAAATTTCTGGAACCCACCATGGATCGAATCACGACCTCCAATATCCTGGCAGTCATTTTATTTATTCGGGTAGTAAGGCGAATACCGCTTCTACACAAAATTATTATTTGATGCGGTATCAGATGGTTAATAATCGTCCTCTTACGGTTTTGCGATTCAAACAATTCAGTTCAATTCAATAAGATTTCGAAATGATTTCACAAGCAAAACTATACTTACGAAACTATCTATTTCCATACGCCTATCTGTGACTGTGACTCCTTCAAATTGGCAAATTAACTTGTCACAAACATGCCACTAGAAACCACTTCTATCCTTGTAATTTCTAACTTCCTGCTACCAGCAAAACCAACGCGGCTACCGTTTAAAAATTCTGAAATGTGAGTGGAAAGAAGTTTGAGTAACATGACTTTCATTAAAACCACCTCCTTCGCGGATTAAACAAAAATGGCACCTGCGCGAATATAGCGTACATAAAATATTTAACGTTAAGTATGATTGTGATAACTAATGAACCACCGTAATTAGAGGGGTGAAATTTTGTTACATAGACCAAATCGTAACTAGAAATTCTATACTCTTTAATTTATGTAAACAATCACAAACATGGAGACGGTGGCGAAATTAATGGTTACATCTCGCAAACTGAATGTAGTAGGCAATACAACTTTTGTACGCCCTACCATATACACTGATGTATCCATCTGAAAAAGATTTATGAGTTCCTTCCAGGATGTCTAGTCTACGTTAATCTTGAAAGTTTGTCTCGGCACATGTCATACAGACTTCACGTGATACTCACAGTGGGCCGTGGGGAGGACGGCGGTGGCAACACCGGCCATGCGAGGAGGTGAAGGGCCAACTGCAATCCGCGGCCAGCTGTGGCCGTCTGCTGTCGGCAGCAATGAGCAGTCATCGCAGTAACACAGCATCCTCAGCCGCTCCCCGGCGGCTGCAAAGCTAACCTCCCAGCATTCCGCAGGACACGATTTAAAGGCCCTTTCGACTGCCAGTAAAATCCTCTACCCACCGAATTTCTCTTTATTCGATGGTCGCTTAACTCCACTCAGTAACTAACTGTGCAGATGATCTTACATGCCCAGAATTTTTCGGGCTTCCCTGCACCGGGATAAAAATCAACAATTCCAGTAGCATTCAGAACACTTCTTCATTAGCAGAGTTCCTAATTTCGATGGGTGTCTAACTTCGAGGAGCTGTGAACATGATTAATCTCCACAGGCTTCGTCAGAAGTCTGTACCGGGGAACATACAAGGGCGAGTCAAACTATCACCCGGGTTTGACTCATGTTAACGATCCTTTGTTTAATTTCGACGATCCAAGTGGCGACTGTTCAAGGAAAAGAAGATCATGGGAGAAACACTAAACACAAGACCCAACCACATTATCTTCATTTAACACAAAAACGAAGTGGTACGTGGATTTCGAACCAGGCCCGGTCTGCACGTGTTCACGGCCCTGGGCTCATTTAAACGTGGTAATAAAGATCCTCTGTAGGGCAAATCGAACTGTGATAGGGTATTCACATGTGTTTACTGTTACACCAAACAAGTACGACATTTCGCAAAGGGAAGAAGAGCATGCAGTGCAGTACACTCTCGCCCATCTGTAATCTGAACCATTAAATGACCTTTTCTATGTTGAGCAATCGATCGTGTTAAGGGCAACCGGCAACACAACAAACCACAGAACATGTAAACAAAACTGAAACATGAACCGCGCCCTCCAACAACAGATATGTGTACACCAACGCAGAACAAAGTAAGCGCGAAAAGAGCGACTTGGTCCAGACGTCCGTCCGTCTCACGCCACTCTGAGACAACTGCGGCAGCAACGTTGCCGACACTCGCGGTAGTGCACCAGTTCACCAATTGCTGGCACGATCTGGCTATCAACCAATTTGGCAGCGCAGTGGCGGGGGGGGGATATTCCAAGGGGTGGAAAATGGAAAAGAACAAGACGAATGTTGCCCCTCCCCCTCCCCCGAACAATAATAGCTACCATGGAAAGAGCAAAGACACAATCTGTTAGGGCTCCGTCCCAGTGTCGAGTCTTTCTGCATAAGACAGGAGAATTCTCAGTGTTTATTCTGTCGGGCGTGGAAAAATAATTACACATATTTTACCAGCCAACGTAAACACGTGAAGATTCACCACCTGCTGCTAGAGATGCTACAGAAGCCAAAGTTGCAAGTGGGGTCTAAAATTAAAAGAATAATTGGTAATTGCTTATTCACTTCACCAACGGTAAAATTATGCCTAACACTTGCTGATTTTAGTCGCCCAAGAGACGTAGCATCGAATAGTGTTAAGATCTGTACATTATGTAATACATGTATAACCCTCAGCATATTTCGCTTCCCAAACTATTCAATACATTTAGACAAAATCAAGTGTTGGACATTCACAATGTAGGTTATTAAAGGGGTACACACATAACGGACGCCAGGTCGCCGTGGCGAATAAATGTTGTGTGGAGGTGTCTAATAGTTGTGGGGCCTCAGCAACGAACGTGCTTCATGTAACTACTGATGCCTAGAATTTTGAGTTGGCGTCTAAAGTTCTGGAAAATTTGTACGCCGCTTAGTTATCGGTTGGATTTAATTTCAGACCACACAAACCCACATACTTTGAAGCTGAAATTGGATTTACATAATACTACCCAAAATGACTCCACAGACAAAAAACTGACATACCGTACAACACAGAATTCTACAAAGGACACTAATATAGTGTTCTTACGGAAACATTGCTTGGATTGAAGTATGTACCACAAAACCACACAAAGCAAAGTGCATCGCGAAAACAAACTAATATTCTAAAACCATGAACTATTTCTACGTGTCCACCTTCCTGACGACCGTGACAAAGCTACATCACGAAATGTCACACACAATTCCAAACAAAGGCAAATGTCGAAGGAAAATTCTCCTATAGAAATTCATATGATTTATAGGCCCATGTTTCCAGGAAAAAAGTATTTAACGGAATTCAAGAAAACTGTTTCTCTCTTCAATAAATGACCACCACAATCAGTGATTATCTACAAAATCGAACAGAATGTTTTACGAAAACTGTTTTACATGTACATATCCAAGCTCGGGTACTTGTTAGGTCTTGGTTTTGATTTGTTCAAAATTCTGACAGCCGCGATTGACCAAAAAAGCTGACAAATGAAACTACAGGCAAAGGTTCTTGAATTTTCAGGATTCAGCGTTTTTTTTTTCGCTTCCCTTCGCTGAAATAAACATAAAAACCCACGACATCTGTTTGATCACTGACTACGAAACACGGCGCATAAGCCGCGTTTAGAGAACCTAAAAGCACCGGCGAATTGAGACCTGCTGGTCTTTCAATATTACTATACATGGAGTACACGTACGCTAGTCGCAACTATTAACAAGGTAAGCGTGTCAAAATTTCAAACACCTTTACTACAATACTGCTGAAGGGAATACAGTCTCCATCTTCGGAACAACCTTCTTAGACCTTGGAAGGGAGCACGCATTCCCGCCTGGTAAAGTTGCTTTCCTTCCCGTGCATCCACTGACGCATTGCGTTCTTCAGTTCGTCATCCGCGTCTGCAGGCTACCTTTCGAGGGACCAAACAGGTGAAAAATCTTCGGATGCAAGGTCAAGACTGTTCACTGGGCAAGGCAACAGTGTCCATCGCAATTCGGTAATCACCCCCAGTAGTGTGCCAACTTGCGTAGCCAGCCGTCGTTAATGGGCAGCACTTCCGCGGTTTTTCACAAAGTTGTCTCCTCCTGCTTCACTTTCTTCAATCTGTCCTACCTACCGTCAAACATAACTCATGCTCAGCAACAAATACCTCGACCACTATTCTTTCTGTTCAACTTCACATCAATCTCTGCCATTACAGAAGCAACTGTGGTGGTGCCATCTGTCGAGTGAAACAGTTGCAACTACTAAGAAAATGATCAAGAATGGTCAAGGACATCACTGGTGTGGTCAGTCCCATACAAAACTCACATTAAGGACATACACAATACCAGACATTTTTACTGACTGCAGCTCGTAAACAAAACGAGCACCGCGACTCCCGTGCAATGTGACGAGGTTTAAGCGGCAGCGGCAGCGTCTTTACAGAAATAAAATAAAATAAAATAAAAAATGATAAAGGGGGAAATAACCCCACTGTCCTTAAGGTTCTAATTTAAAGCTATCACAAAAACTTGATAAAGAATCTGACTACATAGTTCTATCCCCAGTGGATAGGCGGCAGATCCATAAAATAAATAAATACAGAGCGGAGGAAGGAGTATATAAAAAACTGACTTCAGACATGGTACAGGTCTGTGAAAGAAAGCAACAAGGAGGGAGGGAGGAAGTTACCCAACGTTCATCAGACTGAGTGGCAGTAACCTGGCAGAGATTCAAACCAGGTACATCTCGAACACAAGTTACACGTACTGTCTGAATACAAGAAATGCATAATTACCGACAGAACAGCCTAGGCAACGTGATCAGTTAAAGCAAGTCATACAGAACTATTATTTGTAAGTTCATACTGCAGTTCTCGACAATAGAAAGGTCACCGATAATACGTGTAAAATTATGGGGATCATACGAGTCGTGGCTATTCGGTGCGGTCAGGTGCTGTCAACAGGAATCGAGAATGGAGAAAACTGTGAAATGAAAAGTCACAGAGCCGGATAAGGCTACCAGTGCATGTCTGCAGCTAGCGATGAAGTGTCGAAAAGTTACCGAAAGACAGCGCCCACAGAATTCCCAGCGCCACGTTATAACATAGCACTAAACCAGTACAATGAAGCATACCCCAATCGGTGGCATATGTAAATACGTATCAAATTCTGTGATTAGTTCCTGGATTTCGTATTTTGGAACTCCATATCTGCAGAAAGAAGCTCAATCAAAACCGACAGGCCACGGGTACGTGAACCGGACAACTTTCTCTTTTTTATGCCTGACATGTTTCCATTTTGATTTGCAGGGAGTAAACAAAGATGACAGCTGTATCTCCTTTCTTTGAAATTCCAGGTTTTTCTACAGTTTCCACTTCGGAACAATACGATAACACCTAATTATGACCAATGAAGACAGATGCACTGTAATCGAAGTCCCTCATCTCATTTCCTTCTTAAGTTTCATAAACAAAACTGATGGACGAAATCCCCAAGTTATTGTAACATCTCTGGACGCATCGTCCGAGGTTCGAACCATAGACCCTGGCCGGATACAGTACATTTTGTATCTAAAAAGTAATTGTTGCTTTCCGTGCAAGTCACTTTTGAGAAAGAAAATGTCAAAATTCCAATTCAGCTCCACGAGAAATGTGTACTGGATAGCTACGGACAAAATTAAAATGAATCGGAGACTTTTTAATTCAATTTACGCTCTTTGTTCGTACGTAAAGCGTCATACATTTACCCCATTTACATTTATCGTGCCTGTCAGAGGCCTTTAAAGTTTCGAAACGGCTAACGAGACATTTGTAAAAATAAACTTGGGGGGGGGGGGGGCTAGATTTTTAAAGCAGTTTTTAACAAATTTTTTGTTCCACAAATTTTTTTAAGTACCCTTCACAAAATGGATTTTATTAAAAA
>Ga0123352_10011451_pt1 | contig 13982 bp, 14 predicted proteins | sample TergutLab28metaG_FD_89700 | JGI IMG/M metagenome (GOLD analysis project Ga0123352, IMG submission 89700) | Labiotermes labralis P1 segment gut microbial communities from Petit-Saut dam, French Guiana - Lab288 P1 | ecosystem: Host-associated > Arthropoda: Insects > Digestive system > Gut ...
AACGCGAAAAGTGCTGAGGCACCGGCAAGCCTGGTCGTAAATGCTTCGCATTTACTGCTCGGCCTAGCATCCCGGAAGGCCGGACACCCGAAGGGTGGCTTTTCGCAACGCGAAAAGTGCTGACGCACCAGCAAGCCTGGTCGTAAATGCTTCGCATTTACTACTCGGCCTAGCATCCCGGAAGGCCGGACACCCGAAGGAGTAACCGGAAGAAACCGGACACGCACAGCGTGGCTTTTGCCGTAAGCAAAAGTTTTGAGTGGCTTTTCACGAAGTGAAAAGTGCTGACGGAGGTGATGCCGTTTTGCGGGAAAAAGACTAGTTTTAATGGACGGTTTTAATGCGGCTTGACCATAAGTAGGCATAGTTTTTGCCCGGCTCCTTTCTTCTGGGTCAAAAACGGCCAACCGCCGGCGGCCGGGAAAAACTTTCCTTTATGCGATTATACCATATAAGTTATTGCTTTTTCCAGCCCTATATAGTAAAATGCACATAAAACATTTGACTCTATATTGTCTTTGTGGTATATTCCATTTATGGAATATAAAATCAGAGGTCGATTATGTCACTTAAGCACGGATTGCTTGGATATTTAAATTATAAACCTGCCACAGGCTACGATATCGCTAAAAGCTTCGGCGATTCAGCCGCTTTATTTTGGTACGCCAAGCCCAGCCAAATATATCGTGAGCTTGACGCAATGCAGAAAAGTGGATGGCTCGTAAGCGAACATGTCCTACAAAAAGATAAGCCTAACAAACGAGTCTACACCATCACCGAACAAGGCAAAACAGAACTTAAAGCCTGGCTCTCATCACCTAGCCCCCTTGACTTCACTCAAACTAAAGACACATTTTTAATGCGATTATTTTTCTCAGGAGAGACAAGCAAAGAGAACACGCTTGAACTTCTATATTTATATCGTGAACACTGCGAAATCTACCTCAGAAAACTAGAGGAAACCAAAGCACTAATTTCTAAATATCCAGCCGGGCACAGAAACCGAACATTGTATTGGGAGCTAGCGGTATCACACGGCGAGACCCTCTGCAAAGGCAGAATCGAATGGATTAAAAAAACCATTGCTATATTAGAGTGTGACAACACTCTATAAAACACTTATAAATATATATAGTCACCATAGTTGAAAACTGCCAGGCAAAGCTTGTCTTTTTTCCCCAATGCGTCGTCAGTGTCTCCTAGCAGTCAATCGCAAAGAATGCGCCGTCGACACTTTCTTGCCTATAGAAAAAAATACTGCGCTTTTGCTCTGACTCTTTTCAACTAAGATGACTATAAACTATACCCAGACGAAAGGTGGCTACTCATGGAACTTGCTAGGTTCACAAATTACAGAGATAAAATCCTAAATTCCTGCGGCAAAGTAATTTTAGGCAAAGAGGACTCCATCCTCCTGACCCTAATCTGCTTCGTCTGCTCAGGCCATGTACTTATCGAAGACGTTCCCGGCACAGGCAAAACAATGCTTCTACGCGCATTCGCAAAGACCATAGGCGGCGATTTTAAGCGCGTCCAGTTCACGCCGGATCTTCTACCCTCAGACCTTACGGGCATAAATTTCTATAACCAAAAAGTAAGCGAATTCGAGTTCAAAAAAGGGCCACTGTTTGCCAATATCGTATTAGCTGATGAGATAAACCGTGCCACCCCAAGGACTCAAGCAAGCCTCCTTGAAGCTATGGAGGAAGGGCAAATTACCGTTGACGGTACAACACATATGTTGGAGCGTCCATTCATGGTAATGGCCACCCAAAATCCGCTTGAGTCCTACGGCACTTTCCCCCTGCCTGATGCGCAGATAGATCGTTTCTTCATGCGCCTATCCATGGGCTATATGCAAAGAGGCCAAGAGCTTGACGTAATCAGCAGACGCTCTACTATAGATATAGTAGAGAGCTTAGAACTTGCCGTAAGCCGCGAAGAAACCGAATATATCAGAAACACCTACCAGCAAGTCAAAATCTCTGACGATGTCAAAGGCTACATCATGGACATAATAGAAGGCACACGTAATGAGTCCGGCTTTATCTCCGGCGTTTCAACCAGGGGCGCAATCGCTCTATACAAGGCCACTCAGGCAAAAGCCGCCCTCTCCGGCAAAGACTACGCCATCCCGGAAGATGTCCGTTTCGTGGCTCCTTACGTCCTCATGCATAGACTGAACATAGGCGGCGGCGTGCGTGGAAGTTCAAGTGCAGAACTGCTTGAAGGGATTATATCGAAGATTAAAGTGCCGATAGAAGATATGTAAGGGTGCCGGAGGCTGTCGTGAAATTCTCAGTAGGTATCTACCCGGTCGGAGCAGCGCACATGCGCAGGTCGGATTTCGCCTGCTTCAAGCCTTTCACGAATTTACTGTAGGTACGAATCGGCCTATGCGCCAAGACGCACGGTCAGCCGATTTCCCTCAGACGAGCATAGCCCGTCTTCCGGATTAAATTCAGGAAACTCTTCTCTACTCCCCATTAAAACGAAGTTTTAATGGGCTCCCGTAGTTCCTGAACCCTTCCGTTACTTAGAAATGATTTTGTCGATAGACTTGCTCACCAATGGGGTGTCGTAATATGCCACCGACCTACGCAAGCGTGCTTAAATCATGCCCGCATGCTCCACAAGAGCAGATATCTTGTGGATTTAGAGTCTGCGACGCTAAAAAACAACAAAAATACACCTCTCGTAGGGGCGACCCTCGCGGTCGTCGCTTGAATACTGACATCTTACGTCCCGTAGAAAGAGGTTCCTGTATGATAGTCATAATCATTATCGTAATCTTAACCATCGCCATAATCCAATATCGCTCAACCCTAAATCCCTTAGGCGGTATAGGGTTTGATTACCATCCGACAAAGCTCCTAATAGAGCCTGGTGAAGAGTTTGAGATTATCTCCACAGTAACTAACACAAAGCGCCGCTTCGTGCCCTATATAAAGCTTGACCAAGCATTCCCTACGGAGCTTAGCATCGACGGCCTAAAATCGACTTTGACAAATGAGAGCAGACAGTACAGCCGCTACATGGCAACTCTGTATCTCATGCCGAGAAGCAAACATATACGCCGTGTGAAGGCGACATTGCCTGCGCGCGGACGCTACATTTTCCAAGGAGCCTATATGCGCGGCGGCGACTTCATGGGCTTTAGCGACCAACTGAAAAAATACAATATCCTGCGTGAAGTTGTAGTCTACCCTAAGGAAGTCGACTCAGGTAATATCGACATGGTTATGGGCGGCATAATGGGCGACATTTCAGTCAGTAGACTCGTTATAGAAGATCCCATCCTAACCGTGGGCTTTAGAGAATACAGCGGCCGTGAACCTATGAAGGCCATTTCATGGAACCATAGCGCAAGAGTCGGCAAACTTATGGTAAAGCAGTTCGACCATACCATAGACCCGGCAATCTCTGTCCTCTTAGACGTTGAAGGCACAGGATATGAAGGCGATAACGAAAAGAAAGAGACCGCTTTTGGCATTGCCAGAAGCGTCTGCCAAAATCTAGAAGACCAAGGCATGAAGTACGATTTTCTAACCAACGCCACAACATCAAACTCCATAAGCCGCTGGTCATATTTACCAGAAAATATCGGCGCACGCCACTTCTCTATTATTATGGAAGGGCTCGGCCGTGCCACATACTCACATGTAGAGAGTCTAAAAACCCTCTCAGAGAATTTTGTAGATAAAAGGCTCTACGACCGCTTTGTCATACTCATAACGATAAAAGACAGGGCGGATATAGCGAGCGAAATATCTTATATTGAAACTAAAAACGGTGGCAAAGTGTTCGTCATAAGCGCAGAGGGAGGGAATCTCTCCAATGTTGGATAAATATTGCCGAGGAATTTTGTTCCACAGCAAGGAGGCACAGAAAAAAGTCCGGCACCCGAAGGAGTAACCGGAAGAAACCGACACGCGCAGCGTGGCTTTTGCCGTAGGCAAAAGTAGTTTTGAGTGGCTTTTTCGCATAGTGAAAAAGTCCCGAAAGCGACGGCGCATTCGTGCAAATCAAAGATTTGCACTCAATATATGCGAAATAATGCCGCTGAGCATAATCGCAATGCGATTGTACGAATACTAGGAGGAGCAGACGAATATCATGGGCCAAAATTACCACAAGATTATCTAACATTTAGTTGGGGAGGGATTAAAGATGGGTCTAGTATACTCTCTAAAACTGCTGTCTGATCTACTTTTTTTTCTGACATTTGCAGGCACAATAAGTGCGCTCATCGGAGCTTTGGGTCGTGACATGGGCAACAGCGGCCTTCTAAGCACACTGCCTTTGGTCGCTTTATCTGCCCTGCTTCTGGGAGCTTTAGCTGAGCGCGGAAAGCTTAAATATTTAAGCTTCATCCCTCTCATCCCTGCGCTCTTCATCGCGCTAAATTACGGGATAATTCATCTGATTTTATTTGCGCCTGCCTGCGCCTATATAGTATATTACGCTACAACCCTCCCATATAATGTAAAGACGGTAGGCTACACCAATGTGTTTCGCATATATTTATGTATAGTCCTACCTTTCTGTATCTTTTTTGCGGTAAATCCTACATTTTTTGGCTCATTTCTTAGCGGTGCACTTGGCCCTTATCTTTTAATGTTCATGGCTACGGCTATCATACTTATGCGTATGCTTCGCCACGACTCAGACGTCCTACTACAAACTAGATTCAAGATTATGAACGCTTTAGGAGTCGGGGGTGTAATTATCGCAGGCGCATTCATCGGCTCGCCACAAGGGCTTAGGCTTATGTCTGCTTTTTTAAGCACACTTTATTTCAGAGTGTTCATTCCTATACTTTCAGCCATTTTTTTTCTCGTGGGCGCTTTGCTCTTTCCAATACTTTCCATCTTCGGATGGGAAGAATGGGACGTGTACTTCCCGGGGCAAGAGGATTCGTATATGTATGGCGAATGGGCTCAAGTAGAAGTCTATCAAAGAGAAACCGGCATCGGCTATATCATTTTCCAGATTGTGGTCTTTGCGGTAATTGTAGTGATCGCATTCTTTGTACTTAGAGCCTTGTTTAGATTCTTAACTAGTAAGCAGATACTAAGAGACGGCGGCCCCGTGGACGTCGAACGCGTTTTTCTTGGCGCCAATACTCGATCAAGGAAAAAAGAGCCAAGAGTCAACCATCAAATCCGTCAGATCTACCGAAAATTTCTAAAGCTCTGCCAAAACAAAGGTATAACTCTCCATCAGCACCTAACCACTGAGGACATAGCGAAAAGCTATGGAGCCGCGATAAAAGATAGTGAAAGCTCCCTCACCCTTAGGGATATTTATATAGAAAGCCGATACGGCGAAAAAACGCCGACCAACGCAGATGTAAAGGAATGCAGGGAGATTTATAATAGGCTGAAAAAACTGCAGGGTAAGCATACCAGCGGCTCCGTAGAACACTTGTAAATCCGATAACGTACTTACCGTAGAGGCGGATTCTGTAGTCGTTTAACTTGAAAAGTGCACATAGAAAGCATAGCAATTTTTCCGCAAGACAAGAAAGTGCCGACGAAGCATATACAAAGACCCATCTGCGAGGAAGCACTGACGATGGCTTGCGGGAAAAGGCCAAGCTTTATAGGACAGTTTTCAAGTTATACGACTATATATCCGCAACTTAAGGGAGATGTATATAATGAATCAAAAGCCCAAAGGCGGTTATCATCCTCCCAAACCAAGCGGCTGGGGCATAATATGGGGCACTTTGCTAGCGCTTATCTTGGCCGTAGCCGTATTATTTGCTCTACCTCACTATATTTATAATCGAATTCAGTATCTTGACGCGGATCTACAAAGGGAGCTTATAATCCCTGACTAACCCACAACCTAGGGACGCTTCCCCGTTCGTTCGCAACTAACAGGGATGTATAGTCAATGTCTCCTAAAACAATAACGAAAAATACAGGTTTTTTCGCTGGGCTAGGAGGTGGGTTCCAAGCGTACCCATAGGTACGGTTGGGTTCCAACGATGGTGTCATGAGGAAAAAAGACAAGTAAGGCGTTACTGTTTTAGGAGAAATTGACTATAAATAATAAGCCGAATATGAGTAGGGGCACAGTGTCTACCCGCTTGCCATAGAAAGGCGGTTATAACATGACAAACAAAGGCGGCTATCATCCCCTTAAACCAAGCAGCTGGGGAGCATTATGGGGTACTTTGCTTGCACTTATCCTGGCATAGCCGCATTTATTGGTACATCCCACTATATTTCTAGTCGAATACGATATCTTGATGCAGATATACAAAGAGAATTCCAAGTCCCCGACCCGATCGATATGTAGTGTATGCACACGCGGGCGACCCGTGCGTTTATAGCAATTTTACTAAAGGAAGCAATTCCGCTTGACACAGGAGATTTTCTGCGCCGAAAAATCTCTGAAGCGTTGGAGCGTATCGACTTGCAAATCTCAAGTCAAACATGGAATTGCTTTGGTATTCCGGCTTTTTTGCTCCATACTAAATCTACTTTAAAATAGTCCCAAAGCATTTCCGGTTCAAAATAATCCTTGCGCTAAATTTTGTATTAGAATCCGGCAATACAAATTTGCGAAGGCTGTTTTTCACACGGAAATGCATCTTCACCAGAAAAACCCCAGAAACCGGAGCTTTCCTGTCTCGTTATGGCCTGTTTGAAAGTGATTTAGTTACCCACATCTTAAAGGCATTTTCAGCTTTTGTTGTCTACTTAGGAGACTACAAAAACGAAAATTGCTATAAACGTGACAGTGTAGCTAATTTATATAATCTATGAACTTAAAGGGGCAATACAAAATGGCAGAACTCAAACCATTAAACCACACTGGAACCATCCGGCTGGAAACAGAGCGGCTTATCTTACGCCCTACAACTATATCTGACGCGGAGCAGATGTATAATAACTGGGCATCAGACCCAGAAGTGACTAAATACTTTTCTTGGCTTCCTCACACTGATATAGAGGTAACAAAAAGCGTTCTTGCCGACTGGGACATTAGAAATGAAAAGTTGGACTACTATCATTGGGGTATAGTGCTAAAAGAAACAGGGGAGATAATCGGTACCAGCGGAACCATCAGTATAGACGAAAAACATCAAAACACAAATTTGGTTTATTGCATGAGCCGCGCCTATTGGGGCAAAGGTTATATGAGTGAAGCCGTCACCGCGATGATAAGACACCTATTCAACATAGTCGGATTTAACCGTATCTTCGCTTGCCACGACCCGGACAATGTTGGTTCGGGGTGCGTAATGCAAAAATGCGGTATGATTTTTGAGGGAATACAACGTCAAGCTAATTTTTGTATCCGGCGTGGTTTTTATGATTTAGCCTACTATGCAATAATAAAAAGTGATTATGATAAAAATAATAATAGATAAATATTTTCTGCAGTTTCACATTTGGGATTACGCCCCGGAGCCTTTGTAACGTAAGGGCTCCCCTTACGAGCGCTAGCTCTCATCACCTTACCAATGAGGACAAGACTTGTAATACAATTTATTTAAAACGAAAGAAGGCTATCTATGAAAATAAGTCCATATATATCGTTCAATGGAAACTGTTCCGAAGCCATCGCACTTTATGAAAAGGCGTTCAATGCGAAGGCTGAGGTTTTACGATTTAAGGATGCGCCGCCGGAAGATGATTATCAAGCATATCGAGCATCGGAAGGTACAGAGAGCTTTATATTTAACGCAGCTCTTGAAATAAACGGCGCAGTTATCTCGCTTAGTGACACGCCGCTGCAAGATTCCGTTAAGGTTGGCAATCATATAACTATCGCTCTTGAATTTGATGACACTGTAGCGGCAAAGGCAGCGTTTGAAGTTCTAAAAGAAGGCGGCAAGGTTGAGACGGAGCTTGAAGAAACTTTTTGGAGCAAGTGCTTCGGTTCCCTGACCGATAAATTCGGTATACACTGGTATATCAATGGATAAGTAACTCTTCTGAATCGGAATTGATATTTCAACAGCTTTTGCGTACAGAATAAGTATTAGGCTGTGTAGGTGGTTCGGTAACAAGTAGCGAACAAATTATATATTTAGTGTTATGCAACAAACTAAAATTTTAGGAGAGTGTTGGATTTATGAACAGATTATTGGTTACGGCGTTGATGATATTTGCTTTGTTTGCCTTGGTTGCTTGCGGTGGTAATGATGTACCAACTGCAGGCGGAGAAACCCAGGATAGGGGAAATCAAGCTACTACAACCACGCCAGAACCAGCAGATACATCAGAGCAAGGTAGGGGCAACACTTGGGTTGATATATATATAAATGTACCAGAAGAATACTATACATTGGGGGATGTTTTTGTTTTTCAAGATTTATTTGAAATATCTATAGGAGCAGAGGCACGTTTAGTAACAATTGCACCAATTTGCCCCGATACACAAAGCGGACCTTATCAGGTGCTTTCGACTGCAATCGGAAGAGATGTGCTTCAAATTCCTATTACAATAACAAACATTAGTGATGAAGTGTTGGTAAACGCTTCAGGTACTCATTTCAGCCACCAGGTAATAATTCCAACTTCTCCTATAAGTGGCTCGATAGGAAGTTGGAGCGAGCGTCAAGTGTTGTTTATGGCATCAAACAGACCAGAAAATTCTCCGACCGGAGAAACAGAATGGATTCCACACGAGTTTCAACCGGGCGAAACGATACCGTTTCATGTTCCTTTACGGTATGAAGGAGACGGATTTTATCAAATTGATATTTGGTATGTAGACGGAGCAACATTGGGATTTCATATCACAAGACCCTAACACACGAACAGCTTTCACTATCATTTCCTAAATCCTCAATAAGTACCATCTCAAAATAAGCATTAGGCCGTGTAGGCAGTTCGGTAACAAATAGCAACAAATTTGATATTATCAGGGGTATAAGGAATGAAAATATTGATATTTTCCGATTCACATGGCGATTCGACAACGATGTGCGGCGCTGTAGAGAAGGAGCGACCAGATATGATAATATATTTGGGCGACGGCATATCGGACGCGGAAGAAGTAAGCCAAAAATACCCTAATATTCAAATGATAAAGAATTTGGGGAACGTAGATTCAAAAAGCGAAGATGAAGAATGGATAAAATACGCTGAGATATGCGGCAAGCGCTTCATGATGACACACGGGCATACATTTTACACCGGAATTGAGATTACACAAGGTAAAATGGCTGAAGCGCGGTTAAACATATTAAAATTAATGTCTGAAAATAACATAGATATTACTCTGCATGGGCATATACACGAGCCGTTTGTCTATTATCAATGCTTAACACAATCAAAACGTGGCTGGATAATGTGCCCCGGTAGGATAGGACGCTATACAGACTCTGTTAATCCAATATACGGCGTGTTGAAAATCAGAGAATCCGGCGCATTGGAATGGCAGTTTGTTGAGATAGAGCAATAGTAAAGTATAAGCTCTAGGCCTGCGAGTTGTAAGATTTGCTAATTAGATAATGGGGATGGTTTAAATGATGAAAAAGCGGAAAAATCTTGCGCTGGCTGTCGCTGCTTTGATGATAGTAATGTTTACGTCTTGCCAAAGAACGGTGGAAATACCACAGATGCAAGGCAGAATATTAGCGGGTCATGATAGTTCGTTTGTAGTAATGGATGACGGTGCGTTGCTTGCCTGGGGTACCGGCCTGCTAGGAGATGGTGTATGGCGGGATGCTAATAACAGAGTATCAATCCCTATACATATTATGGACGGTATCTCGATAGTTTCTAGCAATCAGTTTAATACTCTGGCTATAACCACCGATGGTGCTTTATGGGCTTGGGGACGGGGGTTTTTGGGAGATGGCAATCTGCGGTCTTGGGACGAGGCCCAGCTTACCCCTGTATATATCATGGACAATGTGATAGCAGCTTCGTCTAGCGGGTCGATAACTGCGGCCATTACATCAGATAATGGATTATGGATTTGGGGTAGTGGCTTTTTAGGGGATGGTATCGACTGGCGAAGCGAATACGAGGCTCAACTTACTCCTGTACGTATTATGGAAAATGTTGTTGCTGTTGCAACGCCAAGCAGTGCTTTGACTATGGCCATTACCTCTGATGGCGGATTATGGGTTTGGGGAATCGGCCCCTTTGGGGATGGGGAGTGGCGTGGTTGGGAAGATGCCGTACTTACCCCTTTACGTGTTATGGATAATGTGATTGCTATTTCTGCAACTTTTAATTATAACATGCTCATCACTGACGGCGGCGAGTTATGGGCTTGGGGTGGCGGCGGTTTCCTTGGGGATGGGGTATGGCGTGATGTCAATGTCAGCAATCTAGGTTACGCTCAGCTTACACCCGTACTCATATTAGACGATATCGTATCTGTTTCGACCAGCGCAACCAATGCAATGGCGATTACTTCTGACGGCCGGTTATGGGCTTGGGGCGCTAGTATCCTCGGACACGGAGAAAGTCTGCTCAGTTGGGAGGATGCTCAACTTACCCCTATACACATTAAGGATAACGTGTCGGTGGTTTCAACCAGTGGCAACGACGCTCTTGCGATAACGACCGATGGTAAGGTATGGACTTGGGGGCTTTCTCATCGGTTTGGGGTAGGTATCTTTACTGACAGGCTTTTCCCAGAGCATATCATGAATCTTGACGGGACACTGCTCGATTAGGCATGTGTTCAGGACTTGCACCTAATGCGTTTTCTCGGCAATGTACAGTATAAGTATTAGGCCGTGTGTGAGATTCGGCATCAGTAATGAGCAAGTTTTATATTAGGAGCATTATGTTGAAAGGATGGCTCAAATGAAAAAGTTAGCAATTATTACGCTATTGTGTCTGCTTGCAGTCGTACTTGTTGGTTGTGGATCGCAAACAAGCGAACAAGTGCACGATGATAATGTACAAGAGCAAGTTCAGGGTGAAACAGTAGCTGATTATTATGCGGTTATCCAGAGCTTGGCTGGAATTTGGGATTTTCCCGGCGGTGCCGGAAATCCTGTTTATATTTCCACTGATGGAGCGTGGGAGCACTCAACGGGAGATACGGGTCTCTATGGCAGCGCGAGCATTACGGAATATAATGGAGATTTTTCGTTAGAGTTTATCGTTACTCACGCAGAAGGCGCGGGTGCGTTTGGCTGGATACCGCAGGGCGAAACGAGCCCTGCTGCTGGCACAGAATATGGTTGGCGTTATGGTGATGTATGGGGCAGAGTAGTATACTCACCCACTTTAAGCGAGCTACACCTCGAAAACTGGGATGGTTTAATGCTATTAATGGAAAGGAACAGATAGACTCCATTGTAGATAATAATTATTAGACTGTGTATGTAGCCTAGTAATCAGTAGCGAACAAATTTATATTTTGTATTGGAGCAAAAGACCATGAATTTTAATTTGAAACCTATAAAAAAGCTTATAATGGCTTCAATTATATTGCACATAATAGCTCTGTGTGCCGCAGCGATACTTCTTGTTTTTTTGCAAAGACCGCTTTGGCCTTTATTTACAAGCACGAATTTTCCCGAAGGAGGAGCACTCTTTCTTCCTCCATTTATATTAATTGCGCCGATTATTGTGATCTTTATTTTACACCTATGTGTGACAATCAGTTTTTTAAGGGCGATAAAATGTGATAATAGTCATTTGAAACAATTGCACACGCTTTCTATTTATTCATTGATTGCCGTGTCTGCTATACTTCCAGTATTATATTTTGTTTGGGGATACTTAGAACATTTTCTAGCTTTCCAAAGCTTTTCGACAGCTGATGGCTTTCTCGTGTTTATCGCCCTGCGAAACCTGATGGCTTTTGGTTTGATAATTCGTGACATTTCGATGACGGTGTTGCTAATAGCTGCATCTATGTCATGGTACTATTGTTTTATTAAAAAAACTGAAAATAATGAGGTTTATAAATAAGCATTTTTTACAGTCGCACATTGAGGATTATGCCCCGCAGCCATATATAGGGGCGAACCTTGCGAGCGCCTGTCTCCCATCGCCTAACCAATGAGGACAAAACATGCAAACAAACAACACAGACCATAAAAATTTCTTCGAACAACGCTATAAAAAACGTCGCCGCACAGCCCTCTACAAACTTTTAGTCAGTGCGGCTTTTGTGCTTTTGTTCTTTAACCTAGCGTGGTATTTGCCGCGCAACTTTGAACGCACTATATTCACGGCTTTAGCTGCCGTCTCAATAGTGTTTTTCTTTTTCGAGGCTTGGAGTGTGCTTGGGAACAGCTGGCGAACTCTTAAATTCGGCAAGTCCTACCCCCAGTATATCTACGAAAAAGGCTACGGCCTTGCCTTTTTTGAGGAAAAAGATATGCAAATGTGCAAAGAATTAGCCGCCCACGGCTATAGGCTTCTAAGCGTCTCTTTCGGTCTATATAAATTCGAACGCGCTTTACCAGAAGAATGCGATTTTTTTGTAGACTTTACAGACATTAAAGTAAATTCCGAAGGCTTCGAAGAATACTTGGAGGGTTTCGAAAATGGCGGCTGGTATTATGTTTGCAGCACATCAGCACTACACTTTTTCCGTGCGCCAAAAGGGCAGCCGCTTATATTTACAAATAGCGCAAGTCTTAACCGCAAACACAAAAAAATGCGCAGCCTCTCCATCTATTGCGTCATAGCCGGACTTTTTACGGCTCTATTCTCTCTTTGGTTTGCGCATATATTTCCGTATCCAATAGCTGTCATTTTTCGTCTCCTTTTAGGAGTTGGCATTGGGCTCTCGCTTGCTATGAGCGTCTCCGCTTTGCTAAACCATAGGATGCTTGTAAGGCTTAGGAAGCTGCAGAGTAGGCACGGCAGTTTGCCACCCATGGACTAAACTATTTTCGGGCTGCAAATTGCCGCTACTACTTATAGCCAAGCCACAACCCGAAATTAGTATGGCCGAACAGTGTTCATCCAAACTCCTTAAAGCACGAGCCGTTGACACAGACATTTATACTGGACTATACTTACACACACACTAAGGACAGCACGATACCACTATACAGAAAAACAAGAAGGAAGTTGTGATAGTATGACCTCAAAAAGAAAATTAAACACTTACCACTTAGTCATATATACAATTATCTTTTTTGCAATATGGAGTATAAGGGAGTTAATAATACGTCCTCTATTTCTAAATTCATTAGATGCTGTTATGTTTCAAGTTGTAGAATCATTAATGAAGCTGTTAGTATGGACTTTGCCCGCTATGTTGCTGATACGTCATTTCCACGATGACATGTGGATCGGCTTAAAAGAAATGTTTGCCACCAAGCCCAAATGGTTCAAGGACGCTCCAATATTACTGTTGGTTTTTGTTCCGGTTTTGCAGGCATGGGCTGCATTTGGAGGACTGGCAATCCACCCTGAACTCACCCCAATAAGATTCATAGGGTCGGTCGTATTTGTAGGCATAACGGAAGAGATTGTTTTCAGGGGTTTTTTGTTAAATGCATTTCTTAAAAGGATGAATATGCATAGCGCTATTGCCTTAGATGCCGTTTTGTTCACACTTATCCACTACCCGATTTGGATCTATAGAGGGCTTGACCTTGTGACGATCGCAACATCCAGTATTTTCGTTGCGCTGCTCAGTGTATTTTTTGCATATTCATTTATAAAAACCAGAAATATCTTTGTGCCAATAGCACTGCATATGCTTTGGAATTTACTAACAGGACTTTTCTTCGGATAGTTTTAGTCATAAAACATATGTAGGGGCGGCCTATGCGCAGAGCGCCGATGGGTCGCCCATTTTCATACCCAAAAAACTATATAAAATAGACTACGGTAAGTAGTTATAGTCAAGCCACTCTAAAACCGTCCGCTAAACCTTGTCTTTTTTCTGCAACTCGTCAGCACCTCCGTCAGCACTTTTCACTCCGTGAAAAGCCGCTCAAAACTTTTGCTTACGGCAAAAGCCACGCTGTGCGTGTCCGGTTTCTTCCGGTTACTCCTGAGGGCGTCCGGCCTTCCGGGATG
>Ga0123352_10011452_pt1 | contig 13979 bp, 17 predicted proteins | sample TergutLab28metaG_FD_89700 | JGI IMG/M metagenome (GOLD analysis project Ga0123352, IMG submission 89700) | Labiotermes labralis P1 segment gut microbial communities from Petit-Saut dam, French Guiana - Lab288 P1 | ecosystem: Host-associated > Arthropoda: Insects > Digestive system > Gut ...
AACCGGGGTCCCCCCCCCCCCCCAACTCCATTCTACGGTTGGACCCCCTGCCAGATCTTCTTCACTCCTGGGTCCAGACATCTTTTTTCCTCTTTTTCCCCTCCTCTTCACTTCCATTGCTTTCTATTTTACTTCCATTTCTACTGTCATTTTGTTTCTGCCCTTCCAGTTCCATTCTTATTTACAAATTTCTTCTCCTTTCTCTTCCCCCCCTCTTCTTTGATTCCTTTACTGTTCTTTTTGAACCACTAAGGTACTTATCCTCCTGTCCCTCTTTAGCTCGGTTTAGTACCAAACGACTATATCCCCCCTCTCAATTTCAGTGTTACTGGTTTTGCTCAATGTACTCATCTCCTTCCTCCCTTAGATTTTCCCCTGTCCTTCAGTCTGGATTATTATGTTCCTTGGTCTCCTGGCCCAACACATGGTAATTTTACCATGGAGTAGCACTGGACTATGACATTTACAACCTCCTTGTTTTTGTATTATTTTGCTAATTATTACCATTTGTTTTACTGGTTTTTACTTATTTGTTCCTTGTGCTAGTCTTCTATCTACTTCCTCTCTCACATGTCCCTGCCCATTACTCCACTAATGAGTCTGGTGTATCCTGTCCCTGCACATGGTATTGTTACCATGCAATAGCACTGGGTTATGACTTCCCCCCCTCCTATTGTTTTGTTTTAGATTTTCTGTTCATTAATCAAATACTTTCTTTCCTTCCCCCCCCACTTATCTCATGTAAGTGTTCTCCTTTGTTTCACTATTACAGAGCATCTCTCTCTCCCTCCCTCCCCCTCTCTCTCTCTTGCCACAATAACTACCACACTCTCCTCCATCCAACTACTTGCAACAAACTGAGACTTTTCACTGCCCACACTTTCCCTATATAAATTCCATACTGGGGCTACAGGCTTTCTTTTGGATTCCTGAACCCTGAGGATGAGACCGAAAGGTTGTCCCGCAATGTAGGTACAATATTACCACTATTCGCTGAGTAATAACCCAGAAGAGCGCAGTTCTCAGCTACTTCATGGCAAAAGCCTAAAATCACACATAACTTTGTACAAGATTGTAAGAGATCCCCACTTTTCAAAAATGGGTTATGAAAAATTATTATCTTAGTTAGGGTATATATGGTATATTTTTGTCCAATTTATTATATTAAATTTAAACAGAATCTCATATAAGATTCATGAGTTACTAGACAAAAAGAATGATCACTTTGCTATTTGTGAATTAGTTTAGTCACTGATACCATCTAAAAATTACATACATTATTAGGTATCCCAATGATAACGATATAAGACTTGTGAATATCTGTAAATGGTACAAACTTGGTGTGTGAGAGGAACCTGTTGTGGACTATTCAAAGGTACTATCCCAGCATTTGAGTGGAGGCAGGGAATTAAGAAAATCATAAAATAATGTCATGAAGGACAGGTGACCTCCAGGCTAAGAATCAAATTTGGTATGAAGAAAGAATTTTAACAGTGTCTTTTTTTTTTAAATTCATTTGAGAATTGGAGATTTTAAATCTCAGAGTTCTACAGTGCTGGCGGCCACATTGGAACTAACAGTAAAGTTATTTATGTTGACAAAATGTGATGCTCACCCAGACTGACAATGTGCTGTGCCACTGCAGTAATGCAGTGCATAAGTGTTACAGTTTTAAAAAACTACACACATTTAGTTTCTGACATTGGATCCTTCAGACTGATCATTCAGCCAACTTTTGACTTCTCACCATTTTGAGTATCAGCTAATAGTTAACAGATGCACATGCCTTTTATGTTTCTTTATTACACTAGAACATTTCATCACCTTAATTATCTGATTCAGTAAAGTTCATCCCAAAAGTGAACAGATCTGTTAAGTGCACATCACACACTGTTATGACCTCCTTAATTTATGGTATACTTAACACCACAGAACATATAGAAGTGAATGGTATGATGACTACTGAACTGGAAAGGACCTGGATGAAAGTTATCATGACCTATCTTGAGGATAACATATCAGCATTTTCCTGTAGTGACTGAATAAAACTGTGAATAATTATATTTATATATTACAAATACAATTTTAGTTTTAAAATGAAGTCCATGTCAAATCTCAAGCCTCTCCATACTCATAGAAACTACTTACGCCTCAGTAGGTGATGTGGACCTTGAGGAGTTTGTGGAACTATCGGATGATAATACAGCAATGCTTTCATTAGCAGCACGCTCATTCAACAAATGTTCCAGCAGCTGTTGCTGTGTGATGTTCTGCTGTTTGAGCTGGCAACATGCACACAGACATTTAGTGTTAGCTATGAAAATGCTAAAAAGTTCCATGGAAAAGCATATGCACCACAACTGCCTCTTTGAAAAACATTTATACAGGGCACTTTGGCAGCAGTTGCATGTATTTTTAAAATACAAACTATGAAATTCTCATGATTTAAACAGTTATACACGCCACAACTTACCACATCAAGCCTCACAAATGATACAGACTGACTTTTTAAATAGGCCCACCAGATACGGATCCTTACCCACCTTTCTACGTGACAATGAAAACAGATCTAGGCAGTGAAAAATTGTCATACAAAAAATTCCAAGTTGATGAACAATGCCCAAAACACTTATCCAGGTAAGAGTATGTCAGTGAAAATATCTTGTGACGTGACTGGCAGCAAGTACTTCCATTTATTTTCCTCTCCTCCATATGAAATAAAGCAAAGCCTTGACCAGCAACCTCTGGAACTTGCAACTGCATGCCAAAGGTGAAGAACTGTCTCTAGGAAAGGTCTGAACTGTGTGATAACTTGAAAATCAACTATCATTCCATTTCAAGCTACTCTGAACAGATTTAATCTGTAAAGACTGAAAAAATTATCATGCAACCCTTGTCAAAAAGAATTTTCAGTCAAGGGTAGGATTGTAAAGCCAAGTGTGCCATGAAAATGCTCACAGTTACAAAAATTTCAAGTGTGTTGTTGTGAGATTATAAATAGACTGTCAATCACAACGTGATATTTTTAGTTATTCAGAATTTAATACAACACTTATCATCCTATATGGCCAACATCAGGTATTACAATTTTGTAAGATACTTAGAAGAACATTAACTGCCACAGAGAAGTCAACAGTAGAATATTATTCTTTACAATAAAAACAGAAATTGTATAAAAAAAATGCCATATTTCTGATATGATTCATGTTGTAATGCATTCAGTTTTCATTAAAGCCTATACAGTATAATGCAAAATATTCTTTTTAGCCTGGGTACATTAAAATGTTTTAGGTTTGATCAGCCCTTTCCACTAACATTTTTTTAACCTATGGAACAATTACTGTAATATTTGGTTACATGCTTTTTCAATAATGTTTATAAAATTAAAAACTAAAAGATGAAAATATATAAGCATAATAGGAACTCCTACAAATATTATTAATTTGTAAACAAATTAACAGTGCAGTCACTTTAGACGACTGACAGCTGTTAGCATGGCAGTGAAGGGGAAAGACATTTAGTGCGGAAACACGGCACATGCAGCACCAACCATTATTGATCTGCTTAAAAACAATGTTATATAAATCGCAGTACTTTGTGGTCTCTTTTAAATAATTGTGCAAAGTGAAATGTCAAACAATATCTAACAAGAAAATTCACAGCTAAGAGAGACTATTAAACAGAGAATAATGAACACCAGCATCACACTGCAATAGACAATGCATCCCACTGTGTATTCTTATCAATCTAGTGTTATTTTTTACTATCCAATAAACACAACTACATAACTGTGTTTATAGGAAAGAAAAAAAAAAAAAGAGAGAGAAAGAAAAAAAAAACAACAACTAGACAGACAATGTACCGCCAACAAAGTAAATGTTTTTGAAGCAGTTATAATGATGCTGCCTGGCTCTGCCAATGCAAGGCAAGCAACAGCCAGATCATGCCAACTACAGCCACATGCAGTGTTACATGGGCTCAGCTATCTAGAGAACTGGGTACTGTAATACCTCATTGAGCTTGGCTTCCATTTCTTTAACAGCAAGTTCCTTCTGGGCAGCCATATAACTTTGGTTCACTGTCATGTTATAGAGTTTCTCAACCAGATACCTTGAATCCACCTCTGTCAGGCCCTGCACCAAGCCTTCTACCTCCAGAGTGTCCAAAGTATCCTGCAAATGTCATGCCAATCAGAATGGTGTAGTACACAATGTACCAAAACCAAATACAAGAGCACAAGGGTAAGCACGCATAACTTACATTAAAATCCTCAACCATGTATGGATCACACTAAATTCGCACCCTATACAATCAAGTGACTTGAACACATGGCTTATGTTTAATGTCTTAAGAATACCGCACATTACTTTGTGCCACAACCATAACAGTGATGGACTGTAATCTATGCCTGTACTGCCTGCTGTATGATCAAGCATTCAGTCAACATGGCCTATATAACCCACACTTTCCTGCTGGCTCTATATTTTATGGGAAACCTTCTGACATTTCTCAAACAATGAGAATTATCCCACTTCTCATTAACCAACGGCCAGAGTCTGTCACATTGGGAAGCAAATTACTGGAACTATTTTCATCTCCTTGGAATTCTTTCCACTATTAAAAGAATCCCCTTGCAAATTCAATGTTCTGTTAGATGGAAGCCTGAAAAAATACGCATGAAAGAAAAATTCAACACAAACCTTGCTGTCTTCAATCTGCACGATATTTGTTTGAGATTCTGCAATGCCCTCTTGAATATAATCAATGTTGGCCTTCATGCTTTCAATCTGATCCTCCAAATCACGGATTAATGAGGCATCCTGACGACTCATCAGAGCATGGTCTCTACGACGCATTAGCTGCTCCAGAGATGCACCTAGTTCCTCTCTTTGTTGTAATTGCCTGAACACCAGAACCACGTTTTAACTACAAGTCTTCTACGGAAAGTTTTAAAAATTTAAAGTATATAACCTTTATTATACTAGCCATTAATTTTACTTGCTTATGGCCAGGGCCTCTTTTTCTACTTAAATTGTCAATTTTGTAACTGGTCATATTATAAGTTGTATCTAATACACTTATAAAGCTAAAAAGATAAAATAAAATATATATTATTGAGAAGGCAACCATTTACCTCCATGTTTGATGTTTTGAAAAAATATGGTTGTTTATATGAGTAGATGATAAATGATGCACTGAAATCGAAGGTTTTTAAAAACAGTGAAAATTCCTACTTTGTTTTGTAAGGTTGTGAAACCGTGCAGTCTGGCAGACCGATATCAACATTTTGAAAGAATATACCTACACTGAAGATGCACGCAGTATTTGGCTCTGACATGTTGGTATGGTGAGTGCCAGACTGCATGATATCATATGCCAGAACATCATAATATGACATAAAGCAAATGATCTAAGAGTAAAGAAAAAGGCTGTTGTTTATTTCATGAGACAGTACTGTCTGATCCTGGCATTTACATCAAGGGCCTGAGAAGAAAGAGCAATGCATCAAACCAGGTACCTCTGAAACTCAAATAACCATCAGACAACTCAGTTAATCTGCTTAGCATATTTTGCCTTCCAAATGAAGAATATTCAGAATACAGGCCATAGTACTGAATACATGATTGTGAGCTAGTAAGTTGTAAAGAAAGGTAAGCACATGATAATGACCAAATAAATTATGACGAAAGACTCCAGTACCTCTCCATCTCACGTTCCATGGATGCAATCATCTGCTTGCTAATAGCAATCTTGTTGATGTTTTTCTCCAGCTGTTGCCATTTGTGTTTCACTTGTTTTGGAGTCATACTCAGTCGCTTTGAATCTGTTTAAACAACAGAAAAATCATAAAGTGAAAGAAAATGGTAGTGAACAGAAAGATGCAATAACTTAATACAGGCAATTTAAACTATGGACTTAAAAAGAAACAATTACACCAGTCAGCCAATACATTTGTACTGATTTAACACCACATATTTCACTGCAGTCAATATCATGAACATACTATTCATGCAATCTCACATAACAAAAATATCAATAATATTTTATTTGGTTGACTACCTTTGGCAGTAGCACTATATAAAAGAATGTGATATCACATCAAACATTCAAATAGTCTTACACCATAAAATGTGCTTTAAAAAAATGAAAGGATGTGATATTAAATACGAGGGTCATACCGAAAGTCATGAGCAACTTTTTTTTTTGCATGCAAACCGAGAACAGCAGACGAAGGAGACTAAGGTGGTAGATTGAACCAGCTGTTGTGTTATCCTTGAGTGTCTTGTGAAGTCAATAGCTTGCATCACGTGACCAGTATCACTCCTAACAAAATGGCCAACAATGATATGTCGTTTCGCCAGTGTGCTGTCATCGAATTTCTCGTTAAAGAGGAAATCCCTGCTGCAGAAATTCTCCAGACTTCAGCATGCTTATGGAAGTGTGTGCATGGGTGTGAGCAGTGTTCGAAGATGGGTGAAACATTTTAAAGATGTAAACACGGGCATCCAAGATCAGCCTCAGAGCGGTCGCCCTCGAACAGTCTCAACTGAACGCAACAAGGAGAGAGTGGATGAGATCATTCAAGACGACAGGCGTGTGACTGTGGACACAATAGCCCGAACACTTGGAATAGGGCAAAATGCAGTACAGGAGATGACTGAAAGCTTAGGCTATAGGAAAGTTTGTGTTCGTTGGGTCCTGTGCTTATTGACCGAAGACCACAAAGGTCAGTGAAAAGCCATCATCTCAGAACTGCTGCAGAGATATCGACACAAAGGCGATGACTTTTTGCTCCATGTTGTGACAGGTGACGAAAGCTGGTTTCACCATTTCGAGCCTGAAACGAAATGGCAGAGTATGGAATGACACCATTTGCATTCTCCATCAAAAAAGAAGGCAAAGACAGTGCCATCAGCTGCAAAGGTGATGGGCACAGTCTTCTTGGATGCAGAGGGGTTGATTTTGGCCGAATTCCTGGAACCTGGGCAAACCATCACTGCTGCTTGTTATGTCCAGACACTGCACAAGCTCCATTGTGCATTGCGTGATAAACGTCCGGGACGAAACATCATCATCCTGCATAACAATGCTCGCCCCCACATTGGAAGTAATGGCAAAGATGGGGTGGGAAGTTCTTCCACACCCCTCTTATAGCCCTGATCTGGCACCCTTCGACTACCATCTTTTCGGATTTGTGAAGGATCAGCTGCGCGGACAACATTATGAGACAACAGAGGCAATTCACAAAGCAGTGCGTCAGCGTCTTCGGATGGCTGGAACGGAATTTTACAGAAGGGGAATTTTCCAATTCAGACAGCAGTGTGTCAGCATCTTCAGATGGCTGGAATGGAATTTTACAGAAGGGGAATTTTCCAATTCAGACAGCAGTGCGTCAGCGTCTTCGGATGGCTGGAACGGAATTTTGCAGAAGGGGAATTTTCAAACTCCCGGAACGCTGGGAGAAATGTGTACAAAGAAGTGGCGATTATGTGGAAAAATAAAGAAAGGTCTGTAGATTAAGGTGGTGTATTTGGTTTGTCAATAATAAAGAATGTTACTTTACAAAAAATTGTTGCTCATGACTTTCGGTACAACCCTCGTATCTTACTTATTATTTATCACCATGATGCCATATGTTGAGCACTTTATTCACTACAAATAATGGATAACTCTTACAGCAATAAGAACCACATAAACATGATATGAGAGACAGACAGACAGAGAGGAGAGGAGGGGAGATATTGCATTACAACAAACATTCCACCAACTTACCATGTCTAGGTCCAACTCTGCCAGCAGCCTTATTGCTGAGTGGTCCACGCTGCATTTTGCGAAGAGCAGTAACTTCCTCCTTCTTCCGTTTCAAAACTGCATCTTTAACACGCTTCTCTGCCTCCAGGGATCGAATTGTGTTTTCCCTCTTGCGAGACTCTTTGCGTAGTTGTGCAATTTCACGATTTCTGCGTAGTTCCACATCCTTATGTTTTGATGCTTCTTCTTTCATCTTGTTCAACAGTTTTACCTGAGAATGGAATAACAGATACAGTTTCAAATTCCCCCTGCTATTTGGAACAGTGTTAACATTTCTCTCCATTTGGTGCATGATCACTACCTTCAATATCAGTATAACTAGCAACAGTACTGTGAGTGTATTACACTCTCCAATTTCATCAGAACCACTGCTGTCAATCTCATGTAAAATAAGGAGAATCTTCATGTCATCACAGTCATACTGGTTCTAGAGCATGAAAATTCTATCACTTCAACAGTGGGTTCATGGTTTCAAATTCCACTTGGGAATGGACATGTCTACACTTTGTGTTCTGTTGTCTGTGAAGGTAAACACCTGGCAACAGGTTGATCCTCCATCTAAGGAGCCCTACCAAATGTCTGCAAATTATGAACTCAGAAAACAGGGGCCCAGGGCTGAAGTGCCATGCACATAATTTTTGTTTGATCATACCACATGTCTACTGTCCTGCATCCCACCATTCCTTTGAAGTACAAGTAGTGGGAATCCATTATCAACAGTGTATGTGCACTGTCCTATGTCCCACCATTATGACTGACGTACAAGTGATAGGTATCTATAGCTGATAGAGAGAAAAAAAAAGTTCACACAAGTACACTGTTATGGATTAAGTGTTACCCTCCGACTCTACAATGACCTTCAGTGTAGCAATCTAAAGAACAAATGCACAGCTGCGTCAAAGAGTAAAACTGAGTATCCGACTCCTGTGAAATCATTGCAATGTCTGACTTCGAAGGATTCTCTTATAAAAATATGCAAAAGGAAAGAGAAGCTGGGAATTACATAGAAAAGTAAGATACATGTAGTCACTGTGTTATTAATCCACCTAAAATGACTAACAGAATGGCAGTCCCAAATGTGGTGGAAAGAAAAACACTTGACTCTATTCCAGACTACATACATTGTCATCTAGGACAAGTTGTATCATTCAACAGGACTGTGGGAAGAAAAATTAAAAGAGGAATTGGCCTTCCACGAAAAAAATTCTGGAGCCTAAATTTCACTTTATCACACAAGTTTCAAATGACAGCAACAAAGGAAGAGGTATAGGAATGCTGCGTCCTCCTAACCCTACACTGTTGAGCCCAGACATGGCCCCCTCACTGGGGGGGGGGAGAAGTCTGTCAACACAAAATGGAAAGGAAGATATTAGGAGAGACCATGAAGGACAAGGTTTGAAACAATGATGATGGAAAAAAGACCAGCATGTGAAACACAGCTGCATGAGCAGACAATCACATGGAAATGGGGAGACACAGAGCATAAATCAACCAATCAAAATGGACCTATGTGGCTACAACATGGACCACAGGATCACAAAGAGGAATCTTGGAAGACTTAAGAGCAGATAGTTTGTCATCTTCAAGAAGATGACTGGTAGACAGCTGACATGGGTAGGCATGAATCCAGCCATCATGGAAGAACATCCAAAGGAGACTTTTAACAAGGAGCTGAACATCTATCCTCCAGCACTAGCTCCCCTGGGAAGATCTTGTTCAGCTATCCCTGCTAAGCAGGAAGCCATTTCCCAAACAGAATTTCTGGCTAATTCATTCATTGTTTCATGCAAAATGAAAATGCCCTTGATTTCTTACTTACCTTCAAACAGTAATGAATTTGTAAGTGACAAAGAAATGCTGAATTCACACAATGCAGCCTCAGAGGATTAAGATAATCTCTGGGCATCTGAATTACAGAAAGAAGAGACAACTCAGTCAGAATTTTAAAAAATATATGCAGTAACAGATGCTGAATATGAGTAATTCAATGGGGAATGAACAAACCAACCTTTGCACGTTTCATTTCTTGCAGCTCATTCTTCAGTGTCTTCACCTGATTTTCATGCTCAGTCTGATTGCGAATCAATCTTGTGTGTTCTTTCTTTGCTAACTGAAGTCTTTTCATCTCCTTTTGCATTTCTGAAAGCTTGCGTTCATACTCTTCACGCACTTTGCGCTCTTTCTCAGTTGGCTGATTGGTTTGATTAGCTGTAAGAGAGGCATGTATATTAGCTAAGGCACACGTGTCATGGTGTTTGCTATACATGCTCTCCAATTTGTGAGGTACTGAGAATGATGCAGCTTACAAACAAGAAATGCAGACAAGTTTCCACATTACTAAACAGCTTATAATTAATGTTTTGCATGGTTCTTCTGACTTAGAAAGGTAATAGCATTCATGGAAGAGTTGTTAATGTGTTATGCCATTACGTAAAGCCTTTGACCACCCTGGTCTTGGCTAGGTAGGATCATGAATCCACAGCTTTCATGGATATGCCCAGTAGGCACAATTTTTTACACTGAGATGACAACTGGTACATCGGACCTAGTGCTTCAAATGGGCCCCAGGCATTTCTTACATACACACACTTATTTTGACATATCTCAGATGTGAGGTTACGGGGGTATGCATGTCCAACAATTCATCGGACCCAGCTGGTCTTGAACCCAAGGAAAAGTATATGTACACATAAATTTATACACAATTTATAATACAAGTAAACCACACAAGACAAACCCTATTTTTTTGTTCATTATGACAGTGGAATAAAACCACATTTTCAACTGTCTACTTTCAATATTGAATTTTTCTACTTAATTGATTGAAAGACAACATAAATACATAAATAATGAAAATGAAGAAGAATATAAGGTCTTAAATGTCTTTAAACTACACACTATGTAAAACGTGACAGTTCATCATATTTGTGGGGAGTAAAGAATTCAACAAAAAGAAATCAAAATTACCACTTGGTTCAAGTGCCACTGCATTTAATTTCAAAAAAATCAATTTGCGATCTTCTTTCATTCTAAAAATAAGTTTAATTAATCTAGTGCTTGGAATTCTACAGCATGTGTGTGTGTGGAAAGATGTATGAAGCAGTCAAGAGACAAGCTGTGGCAAATTTAATTTCATTGTTTCTCCACACAGACGTGAAATAGAAAAACAGAAATGTTGGACCACCAGAGGCAAATGTTTACAAGAAGTCAAACATTATGTTATGTTATGCCTGTCTGCTAGCACATCATCAATCAGAAAAGAAACTGCATGCTTGTCATTGTCACTCACTGAAGGAGGCAAGGACAGTATCTCGCTCCTCCTGAGTAGCTCTTATTCGTTCCTGTAACAGATGAAGTTTGTCCTCATAGTGTTGCCGCATTAACTGGATTCTTTTTTGAGACCGCTCCAGCTCCTCTATCAGTTTTTGTTTGATGTTGATCTCTGATGTCAATTCAGCCAGCTCCAAACCATAATGTGCACCTTCTTCATCTAAAAGTTAATCACACAAGTTTCATCTCCAACTTGATTACAAACAACAAATCACATGACATTATGGCTAATCTGCATTTAAATTGCATACAAAAGACTGAGCTCACCTTTATCTTCTGTATCTGTGTCACTGTCACTGTCTTCTTCATTTTCAGCAGCTGGGAGAAGAAAAAAAAACTATTTACTTACTAGAATTAAAAGTGGTAAAATGAATGACAAATATGCTGATGGAAGATGAGAAATTTTTCTATACCACACAGAATAACAGAACTTCAGCCGTGTTGTTTGTTACCAAATGACTTCTTAATCTTTCTGTTGCTAACCATACTAAATATATCAAGTTTACTTTGCATACAATATGTTCACACATGTGCATGTGTGTGCATCCTCACACACAAGCGTGAACACATGCACACACATGCAAGTACATGCACAACACACATGCAAGTACACGCACATGAATGTGCACGCATGCGCTCGCTCGTGTGCGCACATGCCCAGGTGTGCCTGTCAAATGATCGGTCGCTAAAATACACGTGCACTATTCCACAACCTCCCGCAACCAGTAATTTATTGATTCTCAGACCAACCACTAATTTCATAACCATCTTCTTTCACCTGGTTGCGCTATCTTGTATTATATGCTCAGTGCTCAGCCGTTTCTTCAGTCTCAGCCCATGGGCACCACAGAAAAAGCAAACTGCTGGCCCACCATAATACTCCTGTGATACCACACCCAGGCACCAACCACCAACAATAATTGATACGAACTTATCCAAATCAATAACAATCAATACAGTAATCAATTACTTTTGATACTAATAAATACCAACTGATCCAGAATATGACTCACTAAATCAGTCATGTCAAATGTATTTACGAGGACAATTCAAAAAGTTTCCACACTTTTATATTTTCGAGGGAAACTGTGAGGGCGGGAGGAGTAGTAATTGGTCATGCCTGAGAGTGTCATGTGACTAGTCAGTCCGGCAAGCCGGCTGACCTTGCAGTTTAGTATGAGAGTTGTCACGCTGTGGTGAAGATGGCTGCGAAACTTATAAATTGCACCAAAGAGGAACAGTGTTCAGTCATATGCTTTTTGTGGGCAGAGGGTGTGCCGGGAGCACAAATTCATCTCCACATGTGTGCTCAGTATGGGGAAAAGGTTCTCTCTCGTAGAATCGTCTATGAATGGATTGAAACGTTTGAAAATGGCCGCACGAGTGTGACGGATGCAGAGCGCTCTGGATGTCCAGCTACAGCCACAACCATGAGGAATGAAGAAAGAGCCCTGGAATTGATTCGTGAAAACAGAAGAATAACAATTGAAGAGGTTGCAGGAAGGCTGAATGTGAGTGTTGGTTCTGCCTATTCCCTGATTCACGACAGCCTTAAGTTCAGTAAAGTGTGTGCCAAGTGGGTGCCTAAGGAACTGACAGAGGAGTGTAAGCACAAGTGCTTAGACGTTTGTTCCTGACACTTGGCCCGTTATCGTGAAGAAGGTGACAACCTTCTGCAGCAAATAGTCACTGGTGATGAAACATGAATTCACCATTATGAGCCCGAAAGCACGCGGCAGGGTATGCAATGGAAGCATCCATCATCTCCCGTAGCAAAGAAATTCAAGATGCAACCATTGGCAGGAAAGTTGATGTTGACCATCTTGTGGGATTCTCAAGAGCCTATTCTTGAAACCTATCAGGAACGTGGAACAACCGTCACAAGTGCAACATATTGTGACATGCTTCAGAGAATTGAAACCCGCAAATCCGCTCTAAAAGAAGAGGAAAACTGTCAAAGGAAATTTTGTTGTTGCACGACAATGCCCGCCCTCACACTACAGCCCGCACATTGGAAACCCTCAAACAACTGAAGTGGGAGGCTATGGAACACCCAGCTCACAGACCAGATTTAGCACCATCTGATTTCCACCTTTTCAGACCGCTAAAAAATGCTTTATGGGGAAGACGATTTTCATGTGATGACGATGACGTGAAAGCAGCGGTGCATCAGTGGCTACGCGCTCAACCAAAAACATTTTTTGCTGATGGCATTAAAAAGTTGGTAGGACGCTGGGAAAAAATGAATAAATGAATCGCAAAGCAGGATGACTATATAGAAAAATGATGTAATTTGCTTTTGATGTTCTTAATACATAGAGTTAAAAAAAAAGAAGTGTGGAAACTTTTTGAAGAACCCTCGTATTAACACTGATAATCCACACCACATGACCAACATAATATTCATGCACTACTCCACTGAAACATCATGAAATATATCTGAATGCCTGTAAAAAGAAGTTCTGAATAATTGTAACTCATTGTAACTGCCTGTACATGCATGCAATCTAATTTTAACCCTAATTAGGGAAAAGAAGTTTCAACAATATTTTAAAAGTTTGTTATAAATCCTTTGGCACTGAACAATGCATATGCTCCAACACAGGATGCTGGGTTCAATTCCCAAATTATGCAGCATATGCATAGGCAATTATGACCATTTCTGTACAGCCCTGTTGGGTTTTCGTCCCTTTTGCTTTTTTTTTTGGGGGGGGGGGGGGGATCCGCCGGGAAAACTTAAAACTTTTTTTTTTAATCCAGGGTTTTTTAAATTTCACAAAAAATTTTATAACATTACCAACAACTAAAATTTTTAAAAAAAAAAAACCCCCCCACCC
>Ga0123352_10011457_pt1 | contig 13977 bp, 16 predicted proteins | sample TergutLab28metaG_FD_89700 | JGI IMG/M metagenome (GOLD analysis project Ga0123352, IMG submission 89700) | Labiotermes labralis P1 segment gut microbial communities from Petit-Saut dam, French Guiana - Lab288 P1 | ecosystem: Host-associated > Arthropoda: Insects > Digestive system > Gut ...
CCCGGTGGCAGTGGTTATTTTACATGTAAACAAAACATGAAATTGGTTACTACTAGATTTAAGTCAGGAGGGCTACATGAGAAGCATGTAGTGGCAACTTGGAATCTTGGGAACCATCTCAGCTTTTGCTTAAGTGAAACCAAGAAAAACCTGTTTCGAGGTGGCCGGTCGCAGGACCTTCCGAGTACTGACTTCTAACCGGCAATCCGGCATCTAAAGTAAAAACAGCAATGCACACGCAGTACAACAAATACACATAAGATGACAACAATGCACACAAGACAACTACAACAATACACACAAGACAACTACAACAATACATACGGCCAACCAACAAAAATTACACACAAGACAACTTTAAACTAGCAACAATACACACGAGACGAATTAGAATTTTACAACATGTACAGAAGGTAAAAACACCCAAGCAAGACAGTACTGTGTTCAGTTTCTTGTAACTTTCTTTTTCCAATAATTAATTCACTCACGCTTTCACCCCAGTCCTTCACTTCTCATCACTTTACTACTCCTATAAACCTTTTCCATAAAGACTCGTCCCCCTCCCCCACCTTCTCTATACTGCACTTCACTTCGCCTCATTCCACTTCACTTTGCTTCGTTCATTTCACTTCACTTCACTGCATTTCGCTCGATATTCATGTAAAGTGCCGGTTATTCTTGTCAGATTTTAATGAAACTTGAATTTTCTAGACAGTTTTTTTTTTAGAAATACTCAAATATCAAATTGCACGATAAACCGTCCAGTGGGAGCCGAGATGTTCCATGAGGACAGACGGACGGGCGGTCTGATAGACATGACGAACGTAATAGTCTCTTTCCGAAATTTTTGTAAAAGCGTCTAAAAACCAATCATTTTACTCATAAAAGCGTTAAATTAACCGACAAACCCAACCATAAACACCTAATGTACTGTTTTTTAATTCAGCAAGACTACATGTTTCGGCTGTTTACATCAGCCATCATCAGGTAGGGACCGGTTCACAAAAAATAGCAAAAAGACGGAAGAAGCCTCTCCTAACAAACAGATCTGTATGCTTGTTTGTCGGTTAACACAACACTAGTGATAAGAAACACGCAACGGGGTGATGTCACCTAACAGTCACTTAATGTGGTATGCAGGGGAATGATTCCTGTGCTGAGATCCACACAAAACACACAAACACTCTCTGTGGGCAGAAGGTAGAATATTTGAACGCTCAGCCTGGTGGTACATAAAGTAAAGAGTTAATAAAATGTGTCATAAGCGTACAAAATCTGTAAGCTCCTCTTGTAGCGCATAGTTATTTTACGAACAAAATAAATAAGAAAAACAACAACAACAACAACCACAAACAACTCGATCCTGTCACGGACTGAGCAGCATTCCGATTGACCATAAACTGCTTGCTACACGGTGTGCATTCCAAACAAATCATGCAAACTCGCTGTGAAAGACTACAGAGGTAAGATGAGATGAGATGCCTACGTACAGCTGAAGTCTCTTGCAACACAACATTGAATCAACAGGTGACAAAACCCCACGTGACTACTCCCACACGCAGATACCTGTTCAAACCTAATCACGCAATTATTTGTGAATGCTCTCAAGGTCGGCTGAGAAACGAAGCCTTCCTACTGGCGCCAACAGACAACAAAACGGTCGAACTGCAACAGCTCTCCCAACACGGATGTAGGAAAACTACGGCGGTCGCCCTTTAAAGTTGTAAGTACACAAACGGCTGGCATTCTTTACATACGCCGTTTTATGTACTTTTGAATTCAACGTATCGAACAGGTGGCATTCAGGAGGTCTCGGCTCCTCGGAAACTCGCCCCAGACCGGCTACCGTATCGCAATGGTGCCAAAAGCGACCATTAGGTTTGCTACGTCTGTCCGTCCGTCCGCAAGGAACAACTCCCCTCCCGCTGGACGGCTTTTCGTGACATTTCATATGGGTCTGTAGAGCAAGTTCAAATCTCGCTAAAACCGGAGAAAAAAATAACAGAAACTTCACATGGAAACCAACGCACATACAATTAACAAGTACAAACAGTTTACAGTAATTTTACAGCAACACGTTTCGACCCTAAAGGACCATCATCAGGCTAAATACTTTAATCAAACACTTAAAAAGTTATAAAATTACTACACCACGATACAGTTGTGGTAACGGTTTATACTTATTATTAATCAACCATTCGAACACACAGCGGAATGTCTAACTTCAAAACAATCAACCTACATTTATCACAATTTTGGTTGCCATGACAGTCTTTGTTACCAAGACTATCAGTGTCCCACCGGGTTTATAAAAAGTATAGGTACAGTTCAACCTAGAATAGACCACGATGGCCCTGAGGGGGGAGTAGAGGTATAGCTCTACTCTTTCTTTAACCTCGGAGCTGGATGGGGGTGGGTGTTCAAAGGCACGGCCCGGCCGCTATACCCCCCAGGAAATACCCGGTACCCAGTGTATAGGAGACCGGGTGGGTGGCATCAGGAATTATAGGGCATAACGTCGTGTTACGACGCCCACTCCCTGAGTGAAGTAATGTCTCTGAAAGGCGCCCCATGAGAACGGACGACAGCAGAATGGCCATTAAGGACATTAATTTCTACAGCAAGCGAACAGAACACATGCAGTCGGTGGCGGTGAATGAAGATAGAATTGTCTGTGCACACTACTAGGGCGTATATGGATATCACACAGGGCGGAGTGGTCAACATCAAGCCAAGGCCGTTGTACCCCTAATAAATAACCCGGTACCCAACCAACAGCGGGTGCGATGGAGCCCACAGCCGATCTGTATGTTTTGGATATCAGAAAAAAAATCGCTCAACCCTGCCAGGAATCGAAACCCAGACCGTCCAGCCCGTAGCATAATAACTACGCCGCCACTAAAGGCGGGGTTCAAAAATTCTGCCGGAATCTAGAAACCTTCCCCAAATTCTAGGTGCCCGATGGATGACACGAAACAAGATCCATATCAAAAAACCCAAAATTTTGGAGTGACCCGTAGTAAGCTTCCACTACTGGCTGGCGCTTTCACATCCCTGTGCCCGACTGCTATACGTTTTGGTATGTTCGAAAAGAAACCCAATATTTATGCTGAAAGTATCATGGGCTATCCTACATAATGTAGCCCATGGGTGAACTGGCTCGCGGGATTTGTGTACCCCTGCATTAAGGACTTGAACAGTGACACTTCGAAACATCAGACACCAAAGTTAAGTGACGACGTTTCGATAACCCTTGAAAGGCGAGAAAACGCCACGGCTCTGTCTGAATGTAGGGCACACAACAGCCCACATTGCTTGGAAGACGCCAGTCGCCAGAACAAAACGTCTGAAGCACCAGTCTGCAGTAACACTTCGGGCTTCCGGTGCGGTGTAAACGACATCTTAGCTCTTCTGGGATGTTACACAGCGTGGATTGGCAGTTATTTACCGACGTTCCGGATTCTTCTTCGACTGCCTGAACGTTGAAGATGGGGGCCGATAATGTCCCGCAACGTCGGCAAGTAACTGCCATCTACGCGCCTAACACCCCGGAAGAAACAAGGTTAGCTTGCCAGATTATGCATGGTGCCACTTCAATGTAACTCCTCTCTCTCCCAAAATGGAGCTGGTGACGGCAGGAAATTACAAAAATACGACGTTTGACTCGTCTCTACATAATGCTTCCGACCAATTTAATGAAAATCGCTCAATTATTTCAAAAGTTTGTACAGAGGAGGGGCACATAACAAGGTGATATCATTAGCCAACTTAGTTTTGATCAAGACTCGGAACTGGGGTCTAGTTGCAGTTCAAACGTACGTTTGTTACCACCAAGACTTGCGACATGCAGTACACACAGGTCGGATCAGCATCTTTATTTGCCTCGTGTTTCTACGTCCCAACGCGCAGTCGCGAGCGCAATCAGTCCGCAGCAGACATCATGATACCGCCAACGCATCTCGGCACCTCGTCGCCGCTCTCACTAACCCTGGACACACCACAACACGGGTGTAGCTGAAAGTGGGGGTGGGGGCTGCCTCGGGCGGCAGAGTCAAAGGGGCGGAAGAATCGATACTGTTCATTAAAAAAAAAACTGGTAATATGCCTTCCATGAACATGAAACTATTGAACCAAAGAAAGGAAATTCGATAAATAATCGTGCATGTTTAAAGTCCACAATTTCTGTTTGGGGCGGCAAACATGATTAACTAACCCCAGGCGCCCCCCCCCCCCAAAAAAAAACAACCGTTCTACCGCCGTGGCGCAGTGCCTGAAGCAGGTACACAAATGGTTTGCCTTGTATTCTGAACTACAACACGCACAAAATTACCCAAAACCGGACATTCTCACACACAAGTCTTCATTACAGTGACCACGTGACGTGGATCACACGCAATCAAATGTAAACAGACTGAGATTTAATCTCACTTACTCCATGGAGCAGATTCCTTCTTGAGAAGCTAATTAGTTTTCAGCTAGTCATGAAGTTCCCCGCATTTTATAGAACCCGAAGGTTCATTACCGCATTCACAAGTGCCCGCCAACTGTCCCTATTCTAAGCCAGCTCGATCCAGTCCATACCCCCACATCCCACTTCCTGAAGATCCATCTTAGTATTATCCTCCCATCTAGGTCTGGATCTCCCAAGTGGTTTGTTTCCCTCAGGCTTCCCCACCAAAACTCTGTAAACACCTCTCCTCCCCCATTCGTGCTACATGTCCCGCCCATCTCATTCTTCTGGATTTGATCACTCGAACAATATTTAGGTGAGCAGTACAGATAATTAAGTTCCTCGTTACGTAATTTTTTCCACTCCCCTTTTACCTCCCTCTCTTAGGCACAAATATTCTCCTCAACACCCTATTCCCAAACACCCTCAGCCAACGTTCCTCCCTCAATGTAAGCGACCAAGTTTAACACCCATACAAAACAACTGAGAACATCATATTAAAACTACAACAAATCTCTAATACTCGTATTTTCTCTGTACACTTTTTATTACAATCATCTTGATCATTGTTTACTATTAACCCTCATCACGTAGCTTTATCATAAAACAGAGTACGACGTTTCATTACTAAAGCAGCGTCATACTGACGTGTCACCCCATATTTGATCCTCCATCTACGTCACATACTCGTTAATTCCAGTCTTTCAGAGATGGTATTATTTTTATGAGAAGCTATTCCGATCCTTTGTGTCACCCACGTACAATTTAGCGTATCACTTACGACCATGTCAGTCTTCGAAGTCCGTCCTCAGAAACACGTCTCTAAAACGGGTAGACTCCAGCTGAAATGTGATGGCACACGGTGACGCACGGAAAGGGAAGTGAAGGGGAAATTGGCGAATGGATTGGGTAGCCAGTACCCTTCACACTACCTCGGAACATGGTGTATCCAGCATTACTACCGCTGATGCGCACATCTCGGCTCCCAGCAGTCGACTGAACTGACGCCCACCGGCCGATTTAAATGGACTGGCGAATGCAGTGGATACCCAGTACCCTTCACACTACCCCGGAACATGGTGTATCCAGCATTACTACCGCTGATGCGCACCGGCTCCCAGTAGTCGACTGAACTGACGCCCCAGCCGATTTAAATGGACTCGTCCGTTTCGCACGAAAGACGAAATCTGGTTTCTGCACGTGTGCCATCACATTTCAACTGGTCTCTATATAATTCACCTACGCAGCGCCCCAGAATGGCGGACGGCACGTGCAGACGGCACAGATCTCTGCTCTTCACAGATACTTCCCGGTAACCACGGAAACGGGCCCTACGTGCTGCCCTTCCCAGATCAGCCAATTACATCACTGCGGAAGTAAACAACTCAGCTGCGCTGAAAGAATCAGCATTCAACACGCATCCTTCACACGTAGAGACTCTAATTGCATGTATGTATGGCAGCGAGTTATTTGTCACTTTTAATTACAATTCGAGTGTCTGCAGGCTTACGCAATTAGAACTGGTGTCACCTGCTGACAGCTCGGCGTCATGTGTTAAGCTTCCGGAATTATCAGATTACATACTACGTATAAGATTATGACTCACTTACCAAAGATCTGAAATACAAAACTTGTGTGACAATAACTCAGTCCGTCACTGAACAGGCCAACACGTTTTCAAATACGCTGTTTGACGACTTCCATGTCTTGGGGCTCAGGTCTCTGGAATGTGACGCTGTGTAGTTTGGTGAGGTGTTCGCGGTCTCACGAGGAAAATAAGGGCCTTAATCTGCGAGGGTACAGCTGCTTGTCCCTGAAGACAAAGATATTACGATCATGCTAAACGTCGAAAACCACCCACCCAAAGCCCAAGGGCCACATCCTCAGACACATTGCTGTGAGAACTCGTACACCGCAACGTCCACATCGCACTGGTCTCGGGCTATCGTTCACTGCACACGCAAATTTAATGTGGCACATAAAGCCCAATTTAAAGCCAGGAGTGTCACGGCAAAAGCAGCAATGAAACAAGAAGAAGACTTTTCACCAGCAAATTGGACTTAAGTTGAAATAAGCTAGCAAAATGCTAAGCGTGGAGCACGGCTTTGTGTGGTGCTGAAACATGGACATTTCGTAAAGTTGATCAGAAATACTTGAGAAGTTTTGAAATGTGATGCTGGAGATGGGAGGAGAAATGAGTAGGATTGAATGTGAGACATGAAGAAGTGTCACAAAGAGTCAAGAAGGAGAGGAATATCCTGCATATAGAGAAGGAGCATTAACTGGATTGGTCACATCTTGCGGAGGAACTGCTTGCTATAACATTTTAACCTTTTGAAGCCTAATGTCAACTATAGTGGTCGTACCGCACCGCTAACCTCTAAAGTTGCATTTTATATATTTATTCAACAAATATAGGTACTGAACATTTTAAACATGGTATATACTCTCCGTTCTTTCTCTTCAAAATGCAGTTTGTTTCATAATTCTAACTATTTGGTTCCTGTATTATTCACATTTTATATACAGAATGTGCTAAAATTTAAAAAATAATTCCGGCGCCAAAAGGTTAATTAAGGAAAGGTAAGGACATTAGTGACGGGAAGACGAGTAAAAAGACGTAAGCAGCTACTGGATGATCTTGACGATGACGAACCGCGAGGATACTGGTAACTGAAAGACGAAGAACTATGTCACACTCTGTGCAGAACTCGCTTGGAAGAGACTACGGACATGTCGCAAGACAGACTGTGGAGTGAATTAACGAATGAATAATAGGATGAATGGATAAACCCTCATTACTGTAAAACTAACCGCCATAAATATCCTGTTATCGAACTGCAAAGTCATAAATACTACGGCTGGAGCCAGCTACAGCCCGATCAGCCGCACAGCATTATGGGTCCGTCAGATAGGACTGTAGTGAGGTCCCGCTCTTCTGCACCAAGTCGCGGACGCTGAAGTCCAATGTACCCTGCAGTCCATCAGTGACACTAGCAGAAGCACTGAGACTGCAACTGGTGTACGCCGTGACGCCGGACAGCAGCAGCACACAGACTGTACCAACACGCTCTGTAACTGTAAATGCCACACGGTTCGACGGTACGGCCCTGAGTGAACAGTACGGCCTTCCCTAAGTCGATTTTTTTTTTGGAACCCAGAGACGCTCAGCAACAACGTTTTCAGAGTTTTTATACCGAAACTCGCCCTCAACGGACAACAATTTGGAAAGCACAGACATAAATGCATGTACACCCCTAAGTAAATTAGCCCTCGGAGTTCGCAGCACCGATTTTCATGAAAACTCACAATCATTGGGCATCCGCTCTCACCGAAGTTAATGCAAACCGGAAGAAAATGCAGAAAATGAGGCAAAATTTAATTTACGTCCTTCAGTAAAGCGTGGCTTGCAAGGTAAAACTTTCACGGAATTTACGATAAATCGAGAACATTAGTTAGGCAAGTGGGGCAGAAATTCCATTCATAAAAAAACCAATAAACACGGGAGAAAATTAGATACAGACACACGCCCTTTATATGACAGGATGAACGCAAAATTATAAATTTCCGATAATACTGGTATAACGAGAAAGAAGTAATACCTAATGACTGTTGGTAGTGAAGGCATGCGTGCTATCAGTACAACCAAATTCGTATGGATAAAGTGAGAGAGGTACAGCACTGTTCTGGTCTAATGGCAAAATGCTATGCAGCTACGCTGCCTGCTGTCTAACATACGCGAATGTTAGGCCGGGTCCACAACAGACAGAAAAAACAGAACGTAAACAAAACAGAAACTGAACCAAAAAAACAGAAACAGAAAAGAAATAAAACAGAACAGAAATAAAACAAAAGAGAAACAAAACAAAAACAAAAAAGAACAGAAACAGAAACAGAACCAAAAAACAGAAACAGAACAGAAATAAAACAAAAGACAAACAAAGCAGAAAAAAAGAAGAACAGAAACAAAACAGAAGCAGAATGGAAACAAAACAGAAACATAACAGGAAAAAAAAAACCAGAAGCAGAAAGGGGGAAAAAAACAGAACAGAAACAAAACAGAAACAGAACCAAAAAACAGAAACAGAACAGATATAAAACAGAAACAGAACAGAAACAAAAGAGAAACAAAACAGAAACAAAAGATGCAGAAAGGAAACAAAACAGAAAAAAGAAAAGAAACAGAACAGAAACAAAACATAGACAGAACAGGAAAAAAAGTGAATCTACTGTACACGCACGCACGCGCACGCAAACACACGCACTCACGCACACACACGAACAACAACAATAACAATAACACACCCGACAAAACGCAGACATTTTCTAGATGTTTCAGTGTTGCATCTTGTCAACATTCAGAGGACAGCTGTAGGTAAATGAATACATCAATGAAAATGGAGAAGAAAATGAGGACACACGCATGGCTGCGGCTGGATTTATATTCCTCGCATCAAAAATATTAAAAGAAAAACAAAACGCGTTTTTTAGTGAGACCAACACCGAGTAAACGACAAATACGAACTTGCACGTCTCTTCCATACTCCATTTTGGAGCTGTTTTATCCACGTCCTCAGCACACTGCAAAATGTCCGCACTGCGCTGAGACCGGTCTGCAGCTAGTGACACTTGCAACAAAACGGAAAACATTCTGTCTTTGCCAGCAGGCGAAGAGACTCGGTAGAGATGCAGACAACACAAAACAAGTTGCAGAATTGTTGCAGATTTATCGCAAGACAGAGAGTTTCTGTCTTGTTGCTGTTCTGTCAGTTTAGTGTGGACCCGGCCTTAGACAGACGACATTGCAAATGCGGGCATTAGACCAGAACACTGCCGGTCATCGCACAGCAGCACGGTAATGGACGGAAAACAGGTAGCTGCCAACGGGATGTCCCGTTGGATGCAGGCTCAGAGACACGATAAAAGGGACACTCTGTACTTAAAGTACGTACAAGTGTCATGGCTACGTAATGCCTTGATGGCGTCCGACAGCGCCTTGAAAGCGAACTCAATTCATTGTGCGGGTGAATATGAGAACGGCTCCTTGGATGCCACAGTCAATTTCGCTTCATCACGAACGAAAGCTGATGCCATGCTACTGTCAACACAGAACAGCGGGATGTGTTATCGCAGTCTGTGAATCAGACAAATTGCATTTGTCTCCCGCATTACGAGACAAACATTTCCTGGATTTTAATAAACCACCTGAGAGGCAACACAGGAGAGCTCCATAAAATTAAAGCTCTTCATTACACCCCATGCGAAGATAAACACAGCGACCAGAATGGCTCCTTCAGTTTACTCTTGTGGTAATTAATTTGATCCACAGCGGGGAGGAGATATTATGGCGCGGGGGTCATCAGCAGCCTGCGGGGGGGGGGGGGCCAGGGGCCTCTTACCTTCAGGCGGCTCTCATGGTCTTAACCTATATCAATAATATAAAACGCGTGTTAATAATATAAGAGAACAGAAACAAAACATCTTAAGAAGATTAGGTAAGAGGTTAACCGCAACCTCTTCGTCATTCGCCCTTACGCCGCCCGCGCCCCAGCCACCAGACACGTCTCTGCCCTAGTCACGTCAAACTTCAGCTTGTAAACAATATGAAATCATCACGTCACTGATTTCTAATAGTCTGAAGGGCAGTACTTGAGTACGATGTAAGACGAAAGGCAGGAAGACCAAAATTAAGGCAGTTGGGGCAGTTAAGACTGTATTGGGAATGATCTGAAATTGATGCGCACCAAGGGATGGTGGAAGACACCAGAAGACAGATCTATATGGGCTATCATTCTGAACGGGGCACTGGTTAAACTGTAAAGACTGTAAGTCAATGAGGGAGAATAAGAACAAGAAGTAGTATTAGTAGTAGTAGTAGTAGTAGTAGTGGAAGTAATCGTGGTGGTGGTGGTGGTGGTAGTGGCGATGGTTGTAGTAATAGTAGTGACAGTAGTAATGGTAGTGGCAGTAGTAGCGGTAGTAGTAGTAGTAGTAGTAGTAGTTGTTGTGGAAGTAGTCGTGGTGGTAGTAGTAGTAGTAGTAGTAGTAGTAGTACTAGTAGTAGTAGTTGTGTAAGTAGTGGTGGTGGTGGTAGTAGTGGCGATGGTTGTAGTAGTAGTAGTGATAGTAGTGGTACTGGCAATAGTAGTAGTAGTTCAGCTCAAGCAGATATGCATGCACAGTTCAGTTGCATGCCGGTATGACAGACTGGGCAGAAATTCTGAAATCCGGTTCGCGACGGCCGCCTGACGGATTGCAAACTGTCAGAATAATAATAAAAAAAAAGATACCATAAACCGTTGCAAGGACACATGCAGAAGAGATCTGTCGTACTGTAGGGGTCGCGGATGTATTTAGCGGAGTACGATGTTTGGTCGTCGACAAACAAACAAACAAAAACAAGGCAGAAGCACTGCAACAAACGAGCACACGAACATGTACTATAACCGGAATGTAAGAGGTACAGCAATATACTGGCAGGACAAGTACAAAGAAGCAGCAGTACCGGTGATACGGCGGCAGTTCGGTCTGACAGTGGTGCACCCAAACGACAGTTTCGCTAACCTTGGTATGAACAACATGCCGCCATGAGGACGGAGACGACAGATTCCTCCGAAAGCTGCTAATATCTACCAGAGTACATTCATCATCCACCCCACCCCTCGCTCAAAAAAACGGCAAAGTTCGCACTGTGTAAGCACGGACGATTTTCTACATTCAGTGCGTTTCTTTTATCGCTGTTCTGAGCACCTCAGTTGTCAAAGGAAGTCCCGGCCAATGCAGGTTATGCATGCCGAGAAGCTGCCGTGTTCGGTGCGCTGATTAAAGGAACATGCAGTCTACACACATACGCATGTCCATACGCACACGCAAATATATATCAACTGTCCACCTGCCATGTTCCACATCTTCTGAAATCCCTCACGACAACCTAACGCCGTATGTAGCGCAGGTCCGTCCTTTGTTGCTGCAAAACACACACTCATGTACTATGTTTATGACCTCCCATTTACCAAACGACACTTGTGTCAGTCCATACTATACAACTACCTGTGTGAAGCGGAAACTTTCTTTACATCATAACAGTCTTCTAGCTCGGCGATAAATTCCCAACCGTTTATGGAACCCAAAGATCCATTAGCGTGTTCACATCAGCCAGGCACTGTATCCTGCTCTGTGCCATATGAACAAAGTCCACAATCTCACATACTATTTCTTTAACGTCCACTCTAATGTCACCTTCCATCTACTCCTAGGTCTTACAAGCGGCCCCTCTCTTTCAGGTTTCCCGATTAAAACTTTACATACATTTCTTTCGTCTCCCAAGCGCTTCCCATGCCTTCCAACTCACTCCCTTGTTTTTAATCATCTTAACATTATTCGGCGAAATGGACAAATTGTGAAGCTCCCAAGCAAGACCCACCGTGTACGCTCTGACTTTCGAATCTATACGCCACTTCAAACCAATCAGTACCAGGGGGAGGGGGGCTCTTCCCCAAAAGTAATGCAATCTGCGCTAGACCTGTTCGTTCACCTTCACGCGGTGCCTCGAGTAAGAATGCGTACAGCAGGAACTCTATGCCCTCCATACGTCTTCATGGCGTTGTGCACAGGTAACAGAAGGAACAGCTGCAACTTTACTATCCGCCCGATAACACACTTTTAACCAAACAGCGCCAAGTTCAATCAATCCCCAATCACGGACACTCCCAAATCAATGTACGAGTAATTGAAATACGTGCAACAACGTACAATAAAACGTAGCCTAACACTAGTTTTGGTGCTTTCTTCCACTTCTCCAGCTCCTCCTCCCCTCCTTCCCTCCTGTCCTCCAACTTTTCCTCCTCCTCTCCTGTCCTCCAACTTTTCCTCCTCCTCTCCTTCTCTCCTGTCCTCCTCCACCACCTTTTCCTGCTCCTCCTCCTCCTCTCGTACTCCTCTCCTTCTCTCCTGTCCTCCTCCACCACCTTTTCCTCCTCCTCTCCTACTCCTCTCTTTCTCTCCTGTCCTTGTCCACATTTCCCTCCTCCTCCTTTCCTACTCCTCTCCTTCTCTTCTGTCCTCCTGCTGTACCTTTTCCTCCTCTCCTGTCCTCCACCTTTTCCTCCTCCTCCTCCTACTCTGCTACTCCTCTCTTGTTCTTCTGTGACAGTACCGTCAAGGTCTACAGATTGTTTCAGCGACTTCAGGGTTCAAGACTTCTGGGATGTGACGCCGTGTCTTGGGCGATAGTCCATGACATTTCAACAGATCACAATGCCTCCATCTTCATGGTCATCAAGCCTTACTGCATTAACCTAAGATACAGACATTAGGCTCCTTCAAAACGTTCGGAATCACTCACCCACCGACGCAGCGTCACAACCCACAAGACCGATTCATGTTCAAACGCTGCTGGAAGTTACAATACAGAATCACTGCAGTCACCGGCAGACCTTGCAGGTCGCGTCTAAAGGTGGGTCCACACTTGTAACGTTACGCGGTAACGTTACAAGTGTGGACCCACCTTTAGACTACGCCGGCCACTGCCCACGTTGAGGTGAACTTCTAATAATCAGGTTTTCGAAATGGGTCAACAATCTTCCAGCTCAGTTCAGCTCCACACTGCGTACACTTGTCAATTCGGTACAAAATACAGGACACTCTCCTGGATTACAAGTATTGTTCGTCCTGGTACACAGTAACAGCAGAATACCGGGCAGGGAGTAGAGTGAGTCACACTGTCAATTGTCCTGCGTGGGCCTGACCAGTCATGCTGCACTGCCCACTATCACGGTGATCGATATGAGAAAAGCATCAAGCTGTTACAAAGCGTGAGAAGCAGTACTCTCTAATTGCAACATACTTGTGACACAGGTGACGTAAGTAGCAGGTTATTTAATACGAGGTTCGTCGCAAGCGTAAAAAACAACAACAGTCTCACGCCCAAAGCGACGGATTGTGCGTCAGAGCAGGCCGCCGACAGTTAGAGGGATTGGCTGATTGATTAATATTGTTCCTTTACTAAAGTGCCAGAAGGCCGCCAGACTTAAAATCTTAATGGCCTCCGGGTCCAAGAAAGGAACCCAGACGTACTTTTCTTTTCTCTCAAAAGTCCCGGCAAACGAACGCCCTCCAGGTTCCCCAACAGGGCCCCCATGAAGAGAAAGATCCGTTTACAGGGCATTTTGCATATCACTCGAACACCTCATCTTTCGGGTTCCCCAGTAAAGGAGCCCTCCCTCAAGGTCCCCTTCATGGAATCCCTCGCAGAGAGATGCCCCACCACTATAGCCCTCCTTCATTCATCTATCAAACTCCGCGGTATACGAGCCCCTCCCACATACCAGGTTCCCCCTGGATGGAAAGGTGCCCCGATGCAGAGAGTTGCCCGTATCCGGAGACTAACATATTTACCAGGGTCCCCAGTGAAGGAGCTCCCCCCCCCCCCCGGCCCCCCCCACCAAAACCCACGCAAAAAGAAGGCCGATCTACCCACGCCCCCCTGCCCCCTCCCCATAAAAAAACCCAAACAAAAGACCACCCAA
>Ga0123352_10011459_pt1 | contig 13976 bp, 2 predicted proteins | sample TergutLab28metaG_FD_89700 | JGI IMG/M metagenome (GOLD analysis project Ga0123352, IMG submission 89700) | Labiotermes labralis P1 segment gut microbial communities from Petit-Saut dam, French Guiana - Lab288 P1 | ecosystem: Host-associated > Arthropoda: Insects > Digestive system > Gut ...
CCCGTTGCGCTTACCACGTGACACCCCTCTATCCGCAAAAGTTGGCACTAACTTCGCCGACCGGCGGCGGCCGCTCTGTCGGTATAGTTCGCGTGCGGACTAAGGCCACGGAGTTTAGTTTATCAGCTATTATGTTAATAACATCTTATGTAGCCGCCTCGCAGGTACCGGTGTACATAAGTTCATAAGTAATGCATGGAACAATAGTAAACAAATGAGAAAATTAAACACAACATTTGTTTTAGAACACATAATGACGTGCTACAAATGTAATTGTTATGCGGACTGTATGTGAGGGCATGCATTGAGACTACCAGTAGTACATATAAACTTAAGGCGTGTGAAATATGGTAATAATTATTAAATAACTTTTATTTCCTATTTTGTTAACGGCTTTGTTAAGATTCTTGGACTTTATAGCACGTAATACTTTAGATATAGAGTACCAGCTGTATCGTGAAAACGGGTTTGACAAGTTTCTCACTTCATCTTTCTCCCTTGAAACTAGCACACAGCTGTTACATTTCTTGGTCACGTAATGTTGGGAGAAGCGTTGTAAGAAGCCTTAAAATCTTATGGCATCGGAATAATTTATCAGTGCAGTTGTTCCACTCTTTCTTATTCTAATCTTCCATATATCCCGAGAGATTTGGCTGCTTTGGAGGAAGGCAACTTTCGTTTCAAATATTCGGCCGTAGTAAGACAACCTGCTAAATAAATTCGCTTAATATAAAACAGTGTAGAAATTCTTAGCGTGTTGTTACGTGGACAGATAGAGAATAACTTAAAACAATATTCTGTCTAGTGCCAGTTAAATCCTTTGTGGCCGGACTCAGCTTCAGTGAAACGAGAATAAAGAAAAGAGAAATCTCGTCATTATTTTCTTTGCATAAATATATTTTTGCTCTAAATAATGTTCGACGAAACATAGCAGAAATCACGGTCTGGTGGTTGGCACAGTTAGGCGTATCTCTCTGTCACGAGGTCTACGTTCAATTCTTCGTCTACGTAAGGCTATTCGGAATGGGGATTTAATGATTATCCCAAACACCTCCAGGCAGGTATGAAAAAATATCGTAAACTAACCTACGATCAATTTCTTTCTACTTCGTAACAAATCTTCTTTCACGGTCATGCTGCCTTTGATTCTGTGTGTTTGTAATAGGCAGCGAGATCTAACTGCATGTCTTCTAACATTATTTAGCTCATGTAATGTTTGAAATGGTATTGGCAGGTATAAGGTAAATGTACTTTTCACTTTGTAGAATCAACCGTAATATATGTAGGTATATATGGGTCCGTATATCGTGAATCGAATTTAATTATTGTCCAACAAGATGCGACTTATTCAATTTATTACTTTTTTGTAGGCAGCTCTACATGTTTCGGATGTTGACACCCGTCATCAGAAGCTCTTACAGCTGCAATTACAGATTCTGGTATTGATTAACTACAATGAGTAAAATATGCTGCTATTAATACTAGTATATAATTTAAAATTCTAGATTGGTAATATTGAATGTTACTAGCCTTGACGAATATGATATATAAAATAATGATGGACGGTTAAAAGCAGGATTTTTAAGTTATGTACAACAAAATATAAAATATACAACCATATACATACACATAATTTAGGTTATGTTGAATTTCTATCGGAAAATGCAATAAACAAAGTAAGTTGATACTGTCGTGTGTATACATGATTTAATTATTATAAAAATAGTTCGTAAATAACACTATTGAGATCAAAATAATAGTCTTTACTTACCCGGATTTACTGCCATCCGATCTCGTTGTTGAGTTGGAACTGATTCATGTGTATCGTACGGTAGGTATCCATTTGTTATGGAAGAGATGTGACGTAAGACCGGTATGTGACCAGATTTTTCACTGTTCGGCCAATAAAAGATTTTTTTTTAAACACCTGCTCTGGTTGTATTATATTGAAGTAAAGAAGGGTGGGGCGGTCTTTGCAGTCAGATATTACGTAGACACGCATGACATGAAAACCTCTTCAAAGAAGCGAATCAAGTATATTAAACTTTTTTTTATGAATAATATATTGGACACTGTCCATTGTCTGAGTTAAACCTGTTTGTGACGTACTGAGAAATTCTGAAGCCGGCTGTGTAGGTGTAATAATTTATATATACAAATATAAACCCCTTTCCTTGCGACCCATTTCCATGTTGCACCAGCCCCAAGTTGGCCAGGGCCTCCTTACCGAGGCTTCACGAACTCAGTCAGACACACGGCACTCGGAAGGACTCCTCTGGACAAGTTATTTGTTCCATCAGATCAAGATAATCTCTGTAGCCAGCACATAGGTCTTATTACTTTAATTATGTTTGACGACAAAAGCCGAAACTTCTTAGGAAAGGCTGAGAATCAAATATTCTTCAGACAATGGTCCATATTTGTCATAATATTCATGTAACGATGAATGGTTGTTACAAACACTTACAGAAACACATAATGTACTTTTATGTGATCTTTCACTTTCGTGTTGTATGAGTCATAAATGCAACTTCTGACATAATTTCTACGAATTTGGTCTACTTACGCCAAACTCTTTTAGGAAAAGTTAATTTTCTGTCGTGTCGTTTAAGTATAGCCTATTGTATTATTTCACGTAAAATCCTTATAGAACTTCTTAAGATTTTTTTTAAAAAGAATGTGAAATAATGTCATGCAATAAAAGTGCATGTCTCATTAGCATTTACAACTCTTATTTTAATAATTTTTACCTTACTGACATATTGTAAGAAACGAATGAAAACAAATCTAGGACGCCTTACAATATGATACATGTAATGCAGCTCGATTTGCGATAGTGGATTTTGTTGAACTAACTCCATGAGGCCGAATCCGTCTAGATTAAGCAATAATAATAATACATTTACCTGCAAATGGTCTGTCGCCCGGTGGCAGTTGTTATTATGCACGTACATAAGTATGAAATAAGGATCTAAGAAATTTAAGTCCGGAGAGCTACATGAGAAGCATGCAGTAGCAACTTGGAGTCTTGGGAACCATCTCAGCATTCGCTTATACACACAGGGAAACCAGGAAAAGCCTGTGTCGAGGTGACCGGTTGCAGGACCTTCCGGATACTGACTTCTAGCCAGCAATCCGGCAACTAAAGTATGTAAGACAGCAATACACACATAGTAAAAGAATACGCATGAGGTAGCAAAAATACACACAAGATAAAACACGATACACAAAAGACCAACTACAGTTAGCAGCAATGCACACAGTAAAGGCAACACAAGGGGAAGAAAGCACGGTATCTAGTTTCTAATATTGTTACTCCACAGTAGTAGACGGTCAGACTACGTTTCCTGCCATCTACGGAGCACAAAGATTCATTTTTGCCCGTATGAGAAATTGTAACTGCGCTTACTTTCTTGAGAAAGGTAATACTGCATCAACAACCACAGTATCTGCTCCATTAGGATTTGTTTTTTCATGGCGTGATAACCCCTAGTAGGCCAGAGCCTCCTTATTGGCGAGGTTTCACGATCACACTCAGCAACACCACCTTAGGAGTGCTCGGGACGAATGATCAGCCCATAGCAAAGACCTCTAACTTGACAGCACACAACATTCACAAGAGTCAGGCATCCATGTCCCTGGCGGGATTCGAACCTGCAATCCCGCATACCCACTCGGCCACTTGGGTTAGAATTTATATATAATATTATTTTACGTTTGTGTGTTCTTGTCTGGTGAAGAACCTGGCAGTGCTGGTGGAGGGGCCTACTCTGTAATTTAGACAACAAGAGGAAGATGTTTGTCGTGTTTCGTCCGCCGATCCACCGTCGCTGTGGCTCTCGCTGTACTAGCGACTTGCTCGTATCCTTCCTCTTGAAAATTCCGCCGGCCAGCACCCAACAAATAACTTGTTTCTACCCACACACGCGCAGATCTCCTAGGGAACTCGTCCTTTCAGGCTGCCCTACTGAAATATTGCGTGTATTTCTCAGATTCCTGCCTCAGATACATTAAATGAGCCTATAAAGTTCAACGAGATAAGAAATGTAACAAACAATTCATATCAAAATAACAGAATACATGCATTATTATTATTATTATTATTATTATTATTGTCATGTCACGAGTTACGCGACATGAATTTGGCGTACAATAAGTATTACGTTCTGAAAATGTCACAGTGTATTTGAGATCATAATTTTGTTCTACGTATTATCAACAGGCGACATAAACTGTTGGGTGTTTTACACACATATTTACACAAAACACTCAAGCCAGCTAACTACCTCGTACAATGTCAAGAATACCCTAAGAAGTACGTAGCACAAACAGGCAGAATGTTTTCTACAAGGTTTAAGGAACACATAAACGCCATGAGGAACAAAAACAGCACCAGTTCAGACTACGCACAACTCATGTTATGAGACGGACCATACACATGGCATAAAAGAAAATACGATGGAAATACTACGTATCACACACAGACGGAAACACTGAATACCATAGGAAAATTCCACATATAAAAAGTAAGCAGACAAAATTTACACTTAAACAAGCAGACAGTTGCCAATAATCCGATTTTCGAGTCAATAATTACACAAAACAAAAAAAAAATAGATCGCAGAAGCTTAAGACCCTCTGAATATGCAAAAGCGCCATTAGACACACACACACACACACACGCACACGCACACACAGATCAAACAGACCTACGACCGTCATGTAGGTGCTGTACAAAAACTGAAACCCACTGCGTCACGGAAAAACCTGAAGATAATATACTTATGTCGAAAAATGTTGCTTTAAAGAACGTGAAGTATTATTACTATTATTGTATATAATAATAAAAATAATAAAAGATTACTTTTATATTCATACTGTGCATATTGAATAATAAATATTTATTATATACCAACATATGTACAAATAAGCAGTGTAAATGTATATTAATTATATATATAATATGTATATATTTTATATATATAATATATACTTACATGTATATATACTATATTATATATGTGTGTATATTGTATATAATATACGCATAATTTTATATATAATATATTTATGTATATATGTAATTTAATATAATTTACACTACTTATTTGTGCATATGTTGTTATATAATAAACATTTGTAATAAAATAGTGTTAAAAATAACCTATACTTTGTACTTAATTACTACAAAAGACGCGTTTTGTAACTATATTACTGAAATCTTGTGCAAAATAGTTTATGTTAGGGACACACAACCTGTATAATGTGTTAAGTAACTTTACATGAGTGGGGGTTTTGTTTCATGACGTAATTCCCAGGGTGTATGGCGAATTGTAATCCTGCAGAGGATGTTGGTACTTTGTCATTTAGCTTTACGTCAGCCTTTCTGATCTGCCTCCCCTTACTCTTCATTTTCTTGTACATTCTGAAAGCGAGTGGAAGGGAATTTGAACAAGAAACTTGGAATGCGTTCAGCAAGTAGTTATTTGCTTGCAGATCACTCCGCCTGACACATCACTCACAGACAGGCACTGGAAACATATCCAAGCTACTTCAGAAGGGAAGAATTTCTATGTGGTATAGTCAGTGCCATTCTTTTTATGTATAGTTTTGTTTACGTGCTATATCCATAATTACATCAGGGATGTGAAATGACAAAAAACGTTTTACACTACACTGAAATTGTCACTGCTGTCATGTAAACCGGCACTTTGAAATTGTACATTGCGTTTTCTCTTAAGTTTATCGGAAATTTTAGTTTAGTTATCAGTTAAAATGACGCTCTTCTGGGTTATTACATAGATCAAAATTTCAAATTTCTTCGAAAGTTTTGGAGGCAGTACGTTCCTCCGAAACGTCAGAATAAACTTAATATATTTTACGGTGTAAGTATCCCACAATACCTCAGGATACGTCGCATACAAAACCGAAAAGCCGGAGCTAGACTCTGTACTACTTGTGTTCGGCTTACGTCAAGTAAATATTAAGGGAAAATTAGAGTGTTTTACCAGTTCCACCCCACTATTTCTGTGTGTACACACACACACACACGTACACAACATCGTCTTCTTGGAGTAATTGTGCAGGTCGACCACCAAACAGAATACAAACTTACATTGACAGATGGAAGAAATAGTCTTATATTTACGTCAATTTTAATTTGGAATGACGCTGAGTGATTATCATTAATTGTATATTTTTCTAATGAACTCAAGTTTTCCGGTATATTTTACTTAAGTATTATCTTCTTAGCAATTTTAATTCCGCTTTAACCTCCGTCGTTATTTGATTCCACGTTGTTTTGAATTTTGTTTAAAATGTCAAAACTTTTGTTTTCAGTTCCAGTTCACTAACCTTTCTTCATAAAAGAGTTGTTCATTGTAAATATGGTGTTCTAATCTAACTGTCATTCTTACTTAACATTGTTCTCGATTTTGTTTCATTACATAATTTAAATTCGAAAAAAAAGTTGAATCAAATTATGTTCTTATCCCTTGTGTTTATTTCAAACACTTATTTTCCTTTTTCATCTTTGTTCTAAAATCGGATATTTGTTTTATTTTAATCATGATATGATGCCTTGAATCACATTTTAATTTCCATCTTCAATTCTTTTGAAATGTGCTTTGACCTTTAAAATGTTCTCTAGAATACCGTCTAACAAAGTACATTTCGCACTGTGATGGTACAAGTTATTTAGACATACGAATGTACTGTTCTCTCCATCACTTCTCAGATTAGATCTGCACAACGTTCCCCGAATTTTTGGGTAGCAACTCGTACTGCTGGTGTTGCTTGTAGATATTTATGGATCCGTAGCAAGTATCATGATTAGGGATTGTCTTCCCTACTAATTTGTTAGAGGGGTAGCATGTTCAGAAAACAGCTACGATGTGACAGCTCCCTACCCTTCCTACTCTTCTCTTCCATTCCTCTGTGGTAGTTATGAAGGTGATTAAAGGAAAGAAGTCCATTCATTCCTGCCTTCGGTTGCCATGCACAAGTCGGGGGTTGTGCTGGCTCAAGGATGCGCTTACGTTTCAACTTTTCGAAACATATGTGTTAGACGATTGTAGACAGAAAAAGGGGATGACTGAGTAATATCAATAATAAAAATAATAAGTTTAAAGCTACTAAGGTATTTCAGAAATCGGACGAAGGATATGCATCAAACGTTTGATGTGGTTTGATAAGGACTGTTCTGATTTAGTGACTCAAGACATTCTGTTCCATTGAAGATAGACTCTACCTTTCTCGATGTTTATGGACAGTTCCGCAGATGATCAAATGCAAATAAATTTAATGTGACTGTGTTTGCTTAGTTTTATCACCACCTTATAAGCTTCAGTGGCTCAGAGAGGATATCTAAATGTACGTAACTGTATCAAGAAGTGTATCTGAAATGAAGTTTTAAAAATGGTTCTTTCATGTTTTCATTAGGAACATGTCGCAGTAACCTGAAGGTGGGTAGGTGTGTTTAGGCAATAAAATTCAAAAGAAACACACATCATTCCTTTAAATAAAAGATATTTTCCTCTTCAGACCAACGCACTGAATTTCATTCAGCGTAGCTGCACGCGCTGTGTTCTATCTTGTCGTGTACGTGCCCCAATCTTCTTAGTGCCGGTCGTGCAAAATTTCTTATTTTGTGTGTCAGTTACTTGCCGCTGACCTGTAGGGATGTCATACAAGCCATTCAGAAAATTAGTTCGGAGGGTCTTACATTCTTTGCAAGGTCATGGATCAGAATTGTGTTGAGTTATGCCATTCTAGCAGAGGACACATCAGAGTTTCTTATCTTAATACTCAGTGAGAGGTTATGTTCAACCAGTTTTAGCCAATTATATCATACACAAAGTAATCTTCGTCAGTTATTTCCCGGTTACCCTTCTGTGGCCTAATTATTCAGCGAATATGTGTGGGAATTACCTACGTTATAACAATGTATATAAATATATATTCGTAAGTTTATAAAAATATGTAATCGGTGTTATTTTGTAACTTTAATTTATTTCAAATAATGAGCCAAGCGAAAAAACTGGTATTTTTTGTATATGTTTATGTAACTTATTTTTAAGAATTTTTTCAGCCTTGGTTTCATTATTTTGCTTTCCTCCTGAGCAAATGGTTTTATACACCCTCAGTCTGTTCATAGCACGATATATCAAATTTTATACTATAAATAACAATAGGTAAAATCTGAAGCTTTTAAGAACACCAATAGATGGAGCAGAAACTCACAGGCAGACCATCCTTTGAAAGAAGGATTTTCTTAAACTGATAAATTACTCTGGCTTACAGTGTGTCACGATGAAACTAAACATCGACTGTGCATTAGTGCACTTCCGTTAAGTGACTCATCATAAAACTCATTGTCTTAGAGCGCATACTCCTATATAGGGCTGCTAACTGGTCGTAGAATATAGAGCACTGCAATAAAGAAACGGTAAATTATTCTGGAACCAAAAGGGAGAGAATTAGAGCTTGGCAGCAGTTATTGTCGTGTTTGATGTAAAGTCTATGCTGCGGTTTCTGTTTGGGTTTTATTGTTTTGGTAGAATACATATTTGTGATATGACTATTGGTAGTGTGGGTGTTGTGAGGTCTTTACCTAATAAATTATTTTTAAACTGACGAATCTGCATTGCTGTGTGGTAGATCAGCAGAATCTGTATTATTACTAACCGTGACAGATGCATGTTTGAAAGTTGCGAGCTACACTTTGATTCCTCCACTAATTTCGAGAGAATTTTCTAAAGAAAGCGTCACCGATTTCTTCATGTCCGTATATTTGAGCTTCTGTCCACACGAAGTGACTCACAATTGGGTGAAAAATTTTCAATTTTAAATTTATAACTCTCCAAGGACTTGCAGTTGTTTAATGTTTTGCCAGATTCAAAATTATAGTCATACATTTTGCCCACAAAATTGTTTCTTATTATGTGTGCTTTTCAGAATAAATAGTGAGTGTTTATCTATACTCTTACAGCATTGACTGGCCAATTTTTGTAAAAGAGATTAGATGTGTTTACTGTGCCGTACGAAATGAATTTGTGTATTTCAAGTTATTCTTAGAGTTTGAGGGTTAAATCTATCGGACAAATTGATATTTCATACATCTGACAACATGGAATTCCATTTGCTGTAGAGGCTATAAATGTACAGGGTGCGTATAAATTATCGGAGGATTTTTCAAAACCATATTTTCACAAATACTGAACAGAAATACATGATGTTACTACCATTTGAAAGAGGAATGTTTTCAGTTTCATAGTGACCTTAAATGCATTCGATGTGCGCCCCACGTGTGACACGGCAGATGTCCAGGCGATACTCCCATTCCCGCCAAACCCTCTCAAACATGTCTTGTATGACGTTCCCGATTGCGGTGTTGATGCGCTTTCGCAGTTCTGGTAGGCTCTTTGGAAGTGGTGGGACGTAAACACTGTCCTTGACGAAACCCCACAGGAAGAAATCACACACTGTCAGGTCTGAAGTTATGGCGTAACGAAATCCTTCGATAATTTATATGCACCCTGTATTTTAAATGTACATTTAAAAATTAAATATATCTAAAAATGCTGCAGATAAATTTATAACCGCCAGTGCCACATATTTTATCATCTACACGCTTCATTAAATTTAGTGTATTTCAAATAATTGTCATGTAATTGTTGTGGTTCAATTTAGGACACTATGTTTAAATCGTACACATGATTGTTGGACTGAAAGGAATCGGGGTCCTATGCCGGTATTTATCTTGAGGGGCTGAAGAAAACCAGGAAAAGCCTCAGTTTGGATAGACAGTCTGTCATGTACTGAGGTGCACGGTATTAACATAGCCTATATCTATGAAACGCGCCTGATATTAATGTGAAACTTCGCATTTGTCAGGTCATAACACTGAGTTTAAAAATAAATGTACAGTAATTTCAGCACAGCCATCTGAAATAATGTCATATTCTTCTTTTCTCATTTTGTTACTATATTTCTTTGTCTGACTGTGACTTTATACTAATATATCCAGATATGGTTCGTCATTCTTCTGTTGAAGATATCGCTTCGAGCCATTTTGTGTTTTCATGCACCATGCCTATATTGGGCTTCTATCTTTGTCTTATTTTCTTTGTATCTCGCCACCTTTGTGGTCTCTTTCGTTATCTATGTGACCCTTTGTCTCTGAGCCGTGATATCTTCCTCTCGTACCTTCGAATATTTTCCTGCTTCCTGTTTTCTCTTCCCCTTGCCACCATGTTCCTATCCTGTTATCTTTATTCGGTGTATCCAATTTCCCCTAATCGCCCCCCCCCCCAGCCCCATCCCTTTTTTCACCAGTGTCAAGTGCTCTGTGTTTATGCTCGCGTTTCTTTCTGGGCTTGGACTTGCGTATGTTATTAACACAGTATGACCTTCAGTAAACTTTCCTTAATAAAAAGAAAACAAGTTAGACAAAGTGCGCATATTGTAATTATTATAAACATAGCTACAATAGAGGGGTAGTTTGTATCAAGCTTTGTTGTGGCGCTGTGCTGGTATAATTAGCGTACGGAAAAAGCGTAAAATGCCTGGGGCAAAAGAATTCAGGTTTGTCCACTGGATTTTAAAAGACGCAAAGTGTGTAACTGTACCTGTTTTTCGAAACTGAATACAGGTTCAAAACGTGACAGAAACTGGCCTGCGTAGATTAGGGATGCAAATAATTTGCCCAGAAATTCCATGAGCTTACTACCGCAGCCAGGACGATCTGTGAAAATTGTCGTTAAAGTTGTGTGATATGACAAAAATTCATTTTATTAAAAAAATTCGTAAAAGTCTCGAATATTAAATTTTATGAAGATCCATTTAGCAGTTCGTGATATCATATGTGGTCTCAGTAGTAATGAGAAGAGAAACTAGCGACTTTAATAGACCTTTTGTCGTGAATGTGACGAAATTAAAGAAAATGAGCTAGCTCTGCTGCTTATGCGTATATGTGCGTGTAATTGTTTGCGTGCATGCGTGTGTATGTGTCTGTGTCTGTCTTGGTGCTTCGATTTCAGCATTTGAAAAGTAAACAGGTTTTTACAAAACTCGAAGGCGAATATTGATGAAATAGGGGAAAACACAAAGCCATATATTTTAATGTTTCAGAATCAGTAACAATAAGGCGAAAATTCGAAGGCTTGAATAGACAGTGTCGCTAACACTGTCACCGCGACTAAAAACTGTGTGCTAACGGATCTTGGTAAAATATGTATTAAGCTTTCGGTTTGATGGCAGGGAATAATGATATGAAAAGCGGACAACGGAGATAGACTGTAAACACATCCGCATAGTCACTGTGTTTTTTGTTTGTGGATCAGCAACTAAAAGCATACAGACAATGGGTTTCCTTGAACTTACATTCGACAACTTATAGTCAGTGACAAAATTTGTAGTAGTAGTAGTAATAATAATAATAATAATAATAATATAGTTTTTATCAACGTGTAGGGTCAAATACAAAACTGCCATAAACACACAAATTCACGAATATACACGCGTAGTGCAACTAAAAGTAAAGTAGAACTCACCCTAGAACAGGCCACGAAGGCCTAGAAGGGGAACAGATATATATATAGGTCTACTCTTTCTTTAACCTGAACGCCACGCCTCGGTCGCTTTACCGCTGGGAAAGATCCGGTACCCATTGCAAAGAGGCTGGATGGGCCGTATGGCCGGTCTGGACGGGTGCGGAAAATCTCGCCCCACCGGGATTCGATCTCCGAACTCTCCAGCACGCAGCGAGTCTCTATACCGACTAAGCTATCCCGGCCCACGCATAGTACAAATACATATAATAATAATAATAATAATAATAAACCGTTTTGTAAGGCTATGCAGGGAGAAATGGGTCTTATGAACTCTGGAAACAACTTGTTCGGGATGTTGCTGAAGGCAATGGAGTAATTAATTTTGCACTGATATTTTGTCACAGAATTTAGGTTAGCGCAGAGAGTTCTCTCGGATCAATATTAGTTAATATACGTAAAGCTTCGGAAAGTAATTAGACCTAGGAAGGTGGATATAATATGAAGCATGAGAGAATTACGGAATGGGATGATTCGTACTTTTCTCAAAATACGAGTATAGTTAAGATGATCTTCAGAATATATATCAGGTATTGAGAGTATTAAGAGTTAGTGCAAATTCACAACGAAAAACATTTTTAGAAGAGACATTACTTCGGAAACCCCAGTTTGTGTAGCAAGAACGATATTTAAACGGGTCTTATTTTGCGAGGATCTCGTGAACTGTCACAGTATACGATCCTGTAGTGTACTTCTGTGAGGACACTTTTGGTCATTTTGCTTTCATAATAGTTATAAACAGTCTTTGCTTGCTAAATGTCTGTCAGCTTCTGAGCTTAATTGAATTATAAATTATAATATTTCTGCTCTAATTCAAGCGCGAATAATATTTAAGTGTGTTCAGAAACTGAATTGTGTGGAAAAGACGAGATAAGAGGAAATAAAGAAATGGACAAAATGGAAATAGGAGGAATTCAAAATTTTTTCGCTTGGTTTCCTCCTTTTACGATATAATGAATATGGAGCTGGAACAAAACAGAAGCTGTTGTGACAAAACAGCAAGTTCTTGTAAGATTTTGCTTGAAAACTTGCTGTAGTTGACACAATGCAATTTAATAATTGCTAGCCAACGTCAAGGTTTGAATTAGCTACCTGATTAAATTAATAAACGCGTAATTTGAAGAAATGTGAGGATTTACATTAGACGAAGAACAAGGATAAATTCATGGTTTTACACAAGAAATTTAGATTATTTATGTATTTGCTAACCGAAATTACATGCACTCCCATTTAAACATTTATCCAAATCAATCAAGACGTGTTGAACGCAGGGTAGCAATTCATCTACAACCTTAGGAAACGTATAAATCACTGAGCCAAGTTCACAAAGCGTATGCTTGCTGGAAACATTTTTGTAAAGAACACATATACCAATAAATACATCAATCAAGTAGGATTTTCGTAGTTGTCATGAATTGTATTTTATTACGTGTGTATGTTGGAAGATATATTGATTGTAAGAATATGGACGGTATGAGGAATGTAAAATTCAACAAGCAAAAACTGTTTACATCATAAACCCAAGTTTCATTAAAATACCCCAAACGGTTTAAGTCGTTGTGTACGGAGAGGCTAGCTCTCGTAGGCCCTGTTATGCATGCAGCCTACGTTTTTACTACTACTTATAAGATCTAGGTAAGGCAAGGTATAAGGAATTGGTCGATCAATAATGTCTGCGACATTTTGTTGCAGGAAAACTAAAGCACGGTTTACTCGAAGGTGTCCCCCTCGGAGTGCTGTACTCAGACTGCATTCTTGTGTATTATACCTGTTTCTGAAAGGTTTGCAACTGTAATGTCATAATCACTTGTATGTCCGCGACGTTTTGTATCACATGGTCTCTTGAACTGACATGGGACCATGCGTGAACCTAAATGACTAATCTATTTAATGGATTTTTATAAACAATGTGACAGTGATACGAGGTGTGTTCAATAATTTATCTACCTAAGAAGGAAAGAAGGCAATAAGCGGATTGAAACAAGTCTGTGCATATTGGGACATGTCTTGAGGTGTCACATATGCAGCCTCAGATCAGTGCGATTCTGTCAGAGTGACAGCAAGTCAAGTGAACCTGTGTGTGAGGTTTCTAAGAAACTGCTCGATTTGGAGCAAAGATTGGTTATAAAATTTCTTACTAAAGAAGGTAAGAAGCCAAAGGAGATACTTGAATGCATGGTGGCAGTTTATGGGGAGTCTGCCCCTTCTTACTACAAAGTGAAATTATGGAGTAAACAATGTAAATGGGGAAGAGAGTCGATTGAAGATGACCCTCACACTGGGCGTCCTGTGGAAGCGACTTCTGAAGAAATGTGCCAGAAATTGGAAAGTTTGATTTTGGCAGATAGGCGAATGAAGGTGTCGAGA
>Ga0123352_10011460_pt1 | contig 13976 bp, 8 predicted proteins | sample TergutLab28metaG_FD_89700 | JGI IMG/M metagenome (GOLD analysis project Ga0123352, IMG submission 89700) | Labiotermes labralis P1 segment gut microbial communities from Petit-Saut dam, French Guiana - Lab288 P1 | ecosystem: Host-associated > Arthropoda: Insects > Digestive system > Gut ...
CCAAAAATAAATTAGAGAAATTAGTGTGTCTAGTTGGCTTTACTATAAGAATATTATAAGAAGTCAGTAATACAGTTTAACAAACGTAATAACAGAAAACAATATGGCAACTTTATTAGCAGAGTAAGTGTTAGGAACTATAATTTATCACTGTCAAGGCAATACACAGTAAACCAATCACTCTCTGTGTTTTACCGATTTTCGTAATGCCTACCTCGTCATTCAAAAGTACGTTCAACACAACTTATTCTTTGTAAATAATGGCCTTCCAGTTAATTCATTACCCACCCCCACCCGCTTTTGAATATATGTATACACAGTGCGACCCTCAGGCGAGCTCTTGACGAATTATGTGGCCGTCATGTGGGTTGAAGTTGGCCATCCCCGAGCTGGACCTTGGCTTTGAAATATTTCTGTGTTCTACCTCCGTAGTAATACCACAAGGAGAGCCGGGATAGCTCCGGCGATAAAACGAACAGGATGGCAGAGGAACAGCTGGACGACTCCCGACAAGGCAAACCTTTCAGACTAACACTGGGATCTATCGAACCATGTATCTCACAGGTACCGTGGGTTGTTTCTGTCGGGAGTCAAGCGGCCGGGGGCATGAAGCTGGTCGCTGTGTTCATATCTAATGGCGTGAATAAGAATACTACCAACATTCCCACGTATGCCTCCATGACATGCACAGGGACTACCTTACCTTCTAAATTTATTCTCAGCGTCTTTATATAAATTATGTGTCGTCACGAACCATTCGGAACACGTGAGGGGTCTTGGTACACCGTGACTCTTACTAATGGTTGCAGCCGTTCCCACACAAAGTTTTCTTTTCCAACATCATCTGATACAAGAGGATCAACCTCTCCATGCCAGGGCAGAGGGAGCTGAGTTACAAATAACTGACTTACTTACAAAGTAACCAAGTGACCAACTGTGTTTATAATAGGACGCACATTTTCAGAATGACAGGCATAAAAAACATGTCACTCCCTCCCTAATGCTGACGTATTTTACTGACGTCCATTTCAATATTTTCCTGCTCACCTCTGCCTGAATCTTTATGTGGCCAGGGTACTTTTCACCAAGAAAGGTAAAGTTTTCCCTGTCCACGTTATGAAGGCATACAGGGAGAAGTAGAGGTATGGTTCCACTCTTTCTTAACCTGGGCGCTAGGTGGAGGTGAGTGGTCAGTATCACGCGCCGCCGGTATGGAACCCTGGTACCCACTGAATTTGAGGTTGGGTTGGCCCCGGAGCCAGTCTGGACGATCTTGAGATGACAAAAATCTCTTGTTCTTACCGGTATTCGTACCTCGCATCGTCGATCCCATGGCCTAATCACCTTACCGACTGTGCAACAAGGGTTTTGACATTGCACCAACACTATTTGGGTTTTTGTTTTTCCCCCATGTAAGCTACATGTTTATTGTTACAAAATGTAAGTAGGAATGAGTCATTACAGTGTGCTGAGCAGGCTACTGTAGCGGTAACGTTAGGACTGTATTCCTAAGGTACGGGGTTCAAATCCTGACCGCGGTAGGGCTACCGTGAACGTTCTTTCTGGCTTCTCTCAGTCCCTCCAGGTAAATTTTCGGATTCTGTCCTGATTTAACGGGTCGGGTATCTCAGTCGGTATAGCGACTGACTACGGGCTGGACGGTCCGGGATCGAATCCCGGGGGGGGGGCGAGATTTTCCGCCTGTCCAGACCGGCCCTGGGGCCCACCCAGCCTCCTGCACAATGGGTACCGGGTGTTTTCCGGGGGGTAAAGTGCTGCTGACCACTTACCCCCTTCTAGTGCCGCGGTCGTGGAAGAGTAGAGATATACCTCCACCCACCGACTGGGCCACACCGGGCCTGTAACGGGAACACTTTACCTTTTTTTTAATCCTGATTTAACGGGACTTACTCCATTCAAAACCTTTTTATTCCTCGTCGACTAGTTTCGTCATCATAGCCTGCGGTATGATGGCGTCGTAAAATAAGCGGTATTTTAAATAATTACAGTTAGTGCGCTCCAGTTCTTGCAGTCCGCACTCAGCCCACATTGACTGTCTTCGGTATGAACAGCACCGGGTGTCTGAGGCGTTCTCCGGTGTAGTCGAATTTACTTCCTTCATTAACATGTCACTGTAGTTTGCAAGATCTGCTGTTAACCAACACAGATACTGGAAGGCGTGTCGGATTTTTATGAAAACAGTGCGGCATATGTAATGCTGTTTCATTTATGTCAATAAAGGGAGAGGCTGAACTATTGTTGACTTTCTTTTACCTCCCGCTAAAATTTAGAGGCAAAGCAAAATCATGAATATGCATTTGTCTGGAGTTTGCTCCTGTCTTTGGTTTATACAGACCTTAAGAAAGCCAACTTCACATCTTCGCTTACTGAAGTGTTGCGCATTTTTGTGTATGTAAAATATACTTTGGACTGTTCTGATCTGAACTGAGTTGCGTAATTTTGTTACAAGTGCGGAAGTGGGAAATTATTCCAAGCTCTTTTGTCTTCATGGTGTTTCGCTGTAAGGTTTGTGTGATTCTAAGTAATGACTGGGGAAGTGTGAGGATCTTTTCGCATATGATTTGGCGCCAACACTAAATCCTGTAAGATATATATGACCGCGTGTGCAGTTCTGGTTACTTGATAATGCAGTTACCACTGAAATGCAGTGGTTCTATATGTATCTGTTACTGTCACTTGAATTGAGACTTTGTACTTAGCGTGGTTATAGCAGGAGGATGGTGTTACTTTCAGTAATGCATTTTATATTTCAAGTACAACTTTACAATTTTTAAAACACATCGTATGCGTTTTAAGTAATACTTTGAAAGTTTTGAAACGCGGTGCTGGGGAAGGACGGATAAAATCAGTTGGACCGATCGTATGAGAAATTACGATGTAGTACGTACAGTCACGGAGGAAAGGGATACCTTATGTACAATAAACAAAGGAGGAAGGCTAACTGTATTGGTCACATCTTGGGTAGTAACTGCGTTCTAGAACACGCAATTGTAGGAAATATAGAAGGGACGGTAAGACGAGGAAGAAGATTTAAGCAGCTACTGGATAACCTTAAGGAAACGAGAGGATACTGGAAATTGAAAGAGGAAGCAATAAATCTCACTGTGTGTAGAACTTGCTTTGGAAGAGGCTATGGACCTGTAAGGCAGACTGCATACTACGTGACAGGTTGAAGAAATCCAACAAGATGCAACAGTACGCAGATATTTATTTACTGCTAAATTACTCTGCTTGTTTCTGGCGTTCATCGCGCCCATCATCAGGAGTACATAAAACTGTAGTTGCAAACTCTGGTACAGATCATACTATTTGGTGAGCAAGCTTCCTCAAACGTAACCAAATAAGGACTGATTTGGTCCCGTTTTATTTAACGACGCTGTCAGTTGCTTAGATTATATAGTATCGGTGGCTAATTAATGAAATATGAGTATGGAGCATTGGTGGAATGGTACTGAGAGGAGGAAAACTAGCTCCGATGCTCATTTGTCCACCTAAACCCCATGTGAACTAGTCAGGGATCGAACCCGAGCCTCCGCGATGGGACGCCGGCGACTAACGAGCTGAGGCGGTTAGGTTGAGCTTCAGAGCAAGGGGTTGTTAAAATTACAAAGATCCGCTTTTAGCTTTTCATGTCACTCTTGTGTTTTGGATTTCTTCGGTAAGTACCATGGACTGTACGGCGGTATGTACCCTATATGAGCATACTATTGTTAAACAACATTTTTATACTGCATGAAAATTGGTGCCGTGAGAAACAAGAGATCACAATTAGGAACTGGAAATTGAATTCGAGATATCCGTAGATCGTGGCGCTCGTGCGCGTTCTCAGTTCGTCTCTGAATTACTTTTCTCCTTCTCTTTTACCATCTCATTGTGTGCCGTGTGTATACAGAGCTTCATTTTAATTAATTAAACTTCTGTTTGGAGTGATGGAAGGTTGAGAACAGATTTCAAAGTGTATGCAGTTAATGCTCAATTTCTGAAAGATCGGCACAAAGTTTCTGTTTCTCCCGTCATTGCAAGCTGTCTGTATCTATTGCCACAAATTCAGGCGTCTGTTGGTTGTATATCAATCCGTCTCTCTTCTAATGAATCTTACTTCTGAAATTATATAGTCATAATTAAATGTGAGCTTTGTTAGTGTACGAGGATCCCATACCCAAACAGTTTATTTAATTGAAAATTCTGTAAAATATTAATTTTATTTAAAACTTCAAAGATTTTACAGTGTTGTTGAACGGTACGTGCTGTGGAGGTGGCGGAAAGAAAACGGTTTCCTATTAATTATGGAAACATTTTTAGAGCGTGCTACGGTTTCTGTTCAGTTTGAAGTTGAAGCTGTGTTTATCTTACGAAGTCCTAATTGCATCAGCTTCAGGGTTAATGAACACTGCATTGTTCAAGCCGAAGACTGCTTGGTGTGGGAATATGGATGAAATAGAATGTCTTCATTTTTGTAAATAACAGCTAAATCATTTAGCTGAGTAGACAGAGAAAACCTTGTTATATATATATATATATATATTACAGCTTTACCTTGTCACCAGCAGACAACTTCTTCGGTGCATTATACCACAAGCTGTAAACACAGTCTAATGCTCCTGAAGATGGGCGAAATTATCGCCCGAAACATGTTGAGCTGAGTGAATTTATTAATAAATTGCTGCTATTGCTGTTGTACAAAAATATATATTGTTTATGATTTACTAAATATGCTTACATTTATTTTACTTGTGGCGCTCAACAGCCCTTTTGGGGCCTTGGCCGCCTGATTATCGAGGTTTCTCGATCACACTCAGACACATCACTGTTGGGCCCATCACAGAGACCTCTACCTGACAACATGCAACATTCACAAGAGACAGACATCTATGCCCTCGGCGGGATTCGAACCCACAATCCAGGCAAACGAACGGCTGCAGACCCACGCCTTAAACGGCGCCGACACATGAATCGGTGTATGCTTACCTTGCGTGTCACAAATTAAACCATTACTGTGAACGTAAATGCGCCGGGAGAGCTCAGTTGGTGTAGCGACTCGCTACGGGATGGATCGAATACCAGTGGAGGCAAGATTTTCCTCACCCGTCCAGACCGGCCCTGCTGTCCACCCAGCCTCCGGTACAATGGGTACCGTGTCTCTTTCTCGCGGTTAAAGCGGCCGAGGCGTGACGTTGAAGAAAATAAGAGCAATACCTTTACCTTACCTTTGCCTTTACTCTGGACGTTACAAAAAATAAGTCATTCTCATAACCATATATTAAAGTAATGCCATAAAATGAACTCTCAGCAGCTGCTTGTTATTACTGGTCCTATAGAATGGATCGCTGAAGCAGGCGTGCGCAAATTTTTCAAGAATGCAGTAGTTACCTGAAAATTCACGGTGACATACAGTAAGTTCCATACTGAGAACCCACAAATATTAGGCACCACTGTACAAAATTCGGTCCCCATGACGACCTGCCGCCCAGGATTTGTGCACCGCTGCCCAAAAGAAATGTATAACATTAGGTGTAATGTACCAAGGGGCTGTCTGTTACTGCACTGTGTGCAGAGGATCACAACTCTGTGTATAAATAACGCTGTGTTCCTTCCAGCAGGCTAATTGGTCTGTGTCCGTTTGCTGTTGCAGAACCAAATTTTGTTGGATCATATGACATCGGACAATATGTATTCTTCTTCTTCCGAGAGACAGCTGTGGAATACATCAACTGTGGCAAGAGTGTATACTCTAGAGTGGCGCGGGTCTGCAAGAAGGACACAGGTGGCAAGAACATCCTGAGTCAGAACTGGGCTACGTACCTCAAGGCTCGGTTGAACTGCTCTATTCCTGGAGAATTTCCTTTCTATTTCAATGAAATTCGTAAGTTCGTCAAAAAAATAGTTACGGTAAAGTGTACGTTACTTCATCTGACAAATGCCACTGGTCATTCAGTATCAGGTTTCTTCAGCTTCTACAAACTAGCCTACTCACCAGATTGCTGACATATTACATGCCATGATTTTGTGCATATGGTAGGATTTAAGACATAATGTGTGCCGGAGGCTATGTTTCTTCAAGTTGATAATGGGAAAGTCAGCTCTCAATTCAGAGGAAGCCTGATGAATGCAACTGATGGTAGTGGAATAGCTGGAGGGGGGGGGGGGGGAGGGGGGCTGGTTGTGCGGGCCCAGGCAACAGAGGGAGTATATTACGTGACTGTTTAAATTATTCGGCTAAATGAAACAAAATCCAACATGGATTTTTTTTTTTAATTCACAATATATGTTAGGGCTGGCTGTCAGAGACCAAGCTATGCCATTGCTTAGCACTAACTACTGTGTTTGCTTGTTGCAGAAAGTATTTACAAGATCCCTGGTGATGATGCTAAATTTTATGGTGTGTTCACAACATCAATGAATGGCCTGATGGGGTCAGCCATATGTTCCTTCACCATAGAAGATATTCAGGAAGCCTTCAAAGGGAAGTTCAAGGAACAAGCAACAAGTAGTTCAGCTTGGCTTCCAGTATTGAGCAACCGGGTGCCTGAGCCCCGTCCTGGAGACTGTGTCAATGATACAGAAACGTTACCGGGTGAGGAAATGGAACTGACTGCCAATAAACAATGAAAACTGTAGCTTCAAGGTTTAAGCCTCTTTCACTTGCATGGCTGAAAACCACATGAAGATACGTGTATCCCAGGGTCATTCAGTTTGGAAGCAAGAATCCCTTCTGACAAGAAGTCTTTTTTAGTGTAAATTATGTGGTATACAGACTTGCTGTTGGTGGGCTGGTCTGTTTATCTTGCCAACACAGAACTTTATTCAAATGACTTCCCTGTCACATGAGTTTATCACAAATTCATGTGATAGAGAAGTCATAAAACACTTCTGCTGTGAGTCCATTTTCTTGTTCCATTTTTTAAGAGATTAAAGCACATAGTTAGATAGCAAAATAAAGCAGATCTCTATAGAACTTTGAATCTGGCCTTGAAGCTATGCCGTTTCTTCTAATTTCCATAAAATATGTTAGTTTTAAAAGAATTTGTTGTTGTTTGTAAAACTATTCCAATTTAGTTATATTGTTTGTGCAGATACTGTCTTGAACTTCATAAGATCACACCCGCTGATGGATGCAGCTGTTTCACATGAAAATGGGAAACCCATATTTTATAAGCGGGACCTCCTGTTTACACATCTGGTGGTTGATAAGCTGAAGATTGACTTATTTGGCTCTGATCTAGAATATATTGTCTACTATGCTGGGACCAGTAAGTACAGTCATCCTTGAACTAACTTGAATCTGCAGCTACAGCAATTGAAGGACAGGCCAGTTCCTTGTTGTTGCCATATCTGTACTGCCAAAGGTGGTACATTCTGCACAGTAAGACAGCAATAATAATAATAATAATAATATTCTGAATTTAGACAAGTAACAGAGTAACGCTGTCTTCATAGAGATGTGAACTTACACTTCTAAGATTTTTCAGTTTCTTTTCCCTCAAAACTGAGAGAAATTTGATGACAGCAATGAGCTAGGCAATGCTGGACAAGTAATATTGTCGTTTGTATGGGAATAGAGTCAGATTCTCACTGCCTAGTTCCTGTATCTGGTTGTCTGGTGACATCAGTCTTAAGTTGCTGTGACTGTGTCTGACGTATCTGAGCTAACTGCAGTTGCGATATTTAGTCTTCACTCACCGTTACATATTTCCTTACAACTTTGTTACAGTGTGAAATTTATCAGTCAGCTTTAAAAGGAATCTTGTTTTTTGTGAATACATGTTGTCAAATCGTAAGTTACTGGCCAAAGAGATCCATTCTCCAAAAAGTTTTTCATTTCTATCATTTGAAGAAAGATTGTTAACCCTTATCCTGCTAACGTGGAGAATATGGTGAGCCCCTAATAATGCCAGCAGATGGCAGATGGGATTTAACTTGGTGTTCAAAGGGTTAAACTATTCTTTTATTCATAACATCAGTTTTAATAGTTTAATAGACATGTACTTTATTGATCATTTAAATTATCTTCAAAAGTATTTTGTTGCCCTTTGATATTTCATACTTCCATTTTTTTCTCCAGTTGATTTGTAGATAAACATTGTCACCTTCTCTGTTACTACCTGTGTTCATGAAAAAATTATTTATTGTGCACAAGCTTAAAGTGGGCTGGTACACTGCTTGAATATGTACAATGTAGAGTTCAGTATAGAAGGCTGTGCTTTTCTGTAAATGTGGTGGGCTTGTTCCGCCAGTAATTATACATTCAGAGCACCTACACTACAAAGTTAAGACTGTCAACATTGTAGAACTGCTCATTACGTAATTTAATCTTCCAAAATGAAGCTCTTTCATGTTTGTATTAGAGAAAGGATAAGGTGCTAGCAGAATATCAAAGTGTCTTAGTGGTAACCAGAACTAGAGCAACCATGTGTTTGAATTCCAGATGAGGGCCGAGTGTACAAAGTGGTTCAGTGGTATGATTCAGGTCGAGAATCCTCATCTATACTCCTGGATGTGTTTGATGTGACTCCTGGGGAGCCCATTCGTTTGATGGAAATATCACGACAGGTAAGGGTCATGAACAGCTTGTGGTTACAGGTGCTTCTGAATGTAGCTGTGAGGCAGAATACCGTCTGTCTTGACATGCTTTCCATCAGTGTGTAAGAACCAATTTCTGTTCTTGTCCTTACAAAGAAACATCACAATGTGCGTTCACTGTGTTGTGTTCATCTTTCGACTGTGTGCTGCATACTCATTTGTATTTTGTCCCATTTATTTTGCACTTACTTATTCATCTTTTCAGCCTTTCATTATTATAAGAATTATTAAATGAAGGAGAATGAGATGAAAAGGACAGGAAGCATGAATGGGGTGATATAAAATGTGTCCATAGTGTTAATCAAAAAACTCCAAGGGAAGTTAACTTTTGGGTCACATGGGCATGGATGGGAAGATATATTACAGTGGATGTTAAAGAAATGGTTTGTGACAATGTAGAATGGCTGCAGCTAGCATTGGGTAGGGTCCATCAATGGGGTTTGCTAATATGCTGATGAACCAGTGAGTTCAATAAGGGAAGGTAGAAATTTGTTGACCAGATGAATGAGTATCAGCTGAGCAAGGAGCACCCAGCTTCATGGATGTGGTATTCTTCATCTTTTGAAATTTTATCATAAGTAACTAGTTCAGTTTTGAGTTATTGTGATTAGTTCTGTATTTGTTTAAATGACAAATATTTCAGTTTGTTTAGATATAAATATATTTTTGTAACTATCTTATTTAGTGTATTTGCATCAGGTTGAAAATAATATTTTTGGCATCAGTTATTTTTTCATTTTTAATTTATTTTATGTTGCTGACTCTAACATAGTCTGTATAGCACTGATTCAGACATAGACTTAAAGAACTTACTGGCATAAATATTTGATATGATAAACAATTTTTATACAGTTTTCCCCAGTACATTTCATAAATTTCCATGTGCAGTATTACTGTTCTTGTTAGTAATGTTCATTTTGATTTCTATCCCTTAGCACAAATTCCTGTATGTTGCATCTGATCATCGTATTCGCCAGATTGACCTTGTGATGTGTAACCGACGCTATGATAATTGTCTTCGTTGTGTTCATGATCCATATTGTGGATGGGATAAAGACACTAATTCCTGCAAGCCTTTTCAACCAGGGTAAGGGACAGATTTAATTCTTAGAATTCAGAATTTAAAATATTTTGGGCATTATGTGAATTACAATTAGTAACAATGTTAACGAAACCTGTTAACGCAATATAAGATTTGAAACTCTCACTCCAGTCAATGTAAAGACAGCGACCTTCTGAGATGTGATGTCATACAGTGTGACAAACATACTGTCCTGAATATGGTGCCATTGCATTTCTTGGAAATGCTGGTACCTTCTATTGTACTACATGGCATCCCATTCAAGAAGACCATGCTTTACTTACTTCAAGTATGTTGTGTTTAAACTGGGCCAGGCAGGGGGGAGAAGGTGTATAAAGAGGTATTATATAACACTGGACACATATTTCACATCATAAGTAATATACACTCATTCTGGCAGGCTTTGCATTTCGTAGTCCGTAGAGGCCTTTGTTGACCGATTGTTGACTTCAGTAAAAAGGGCTGCTGTTTGCTGTGTGTTGTGTAGGCAGCAGTCTGTTCAACATGCTGTTCTCTCATTCAGAGGAGTCCTATTAGGTGTTTGTGTCTAATTGTGTGTGATATAAAACCTTAACAATGATGTGGCCTAGACCCAATTTGGGCTGTTAAGCTGTAGAAAATAAACAGGGTTACTAAGAGTTGTGAAATTAATATTTCTAGCTGTATTGAAAGGATTGTAGTATAAATGCTGAATCTGCAGTGGTTGTTATTGCCATATATTTTGTCCTTTCTCTTTGTTGACCAGAGTAGTTTCCTGTTTGGAATCCTGCTCTTGAAAAATGGAGTAGTGAAGTAATTTTTTAGATATTGTATACCAATGCAAGGAGAATTTCTCACACAAAAATTAGCATTTATATCTATACCATAATTTTAAATATAATCTTCTGTACAAAATTAAGACCTTTTTTTTGTCCTATATTGCATACATAAATTAAAATTAAAGTCATTATGTAGACAAAGTACGCCTGCATCAAGACTCTTCTCTTGTGTCTCTGTAACCACTGTGTTTGCAGGTTGCTGCAAGATGTGTCCAACAGCACAATGAGTGTGTGTGACAGCAGTGTGGTGAAGAAGAAGATGGTGGTCACATGGGGTCAGAGTATTCACTTGGGTTGCTTTCTCAAAATGCCTGAGGTCCTGAGTAGCCAGACTGTGACATGGTTCCATTACAACAAGGAGAAGGGCCGCTATCAAATTGTGTACAGGTCATGCTCACACTCATTCCTTTTTAAATATGATGTTTAATGATGCTCTAAGTTATGAAGGTTTTGTGGTTTCAAATGGTAGATGAATGAATGAGTATGGGTGATAGGTGCAATTATACTGAAAGCGAGAAAATGAAGTAACTGGAGAATAACTTGTTTTAGTACCACTTTGTCCACCACAAATCCCACATGGACTGGCCTGGGTTTGAACCTGGGCCTCCGTGATGAGTCAAGTATAAGGTTACCAAACTAAGACACTATGAATACACCACAAAGTTAACCATTCAAGACATGTTCAGTGTTTTTTTCTGGTGAGTCATGAAAGGCATCACAATCAGTTGTTTCCCAGTCATTCTGTCTCCTATGGCACTTTGGCGCATATGGGGGTCATGGCCTCCCCATTTTTTTTCTTCCAATTCTATACTTTCTTGGGTTTTCAAAACAATTTAGATTTTATGAGGTAGGGTTGTCAGTCCTACACCCAACCCCCAACAATCCTGGATGACTGACTGGTTACTTCATCATCCAGTTTCTCACTGCCAACCTGAGTGGCATGGGAGACCATACCAGTAGCTCTGCTACCGCCAGTATAGCTTGGTGGATTGTTGAAACACACAAACTCCACCACCATTTGTCTAGGTCTTGCAATTCCTAGGCAGAAGTTTTTCAGTCATAGCAGACTGATATTGCGAATATGAAATAAAATACCGAATGATGTGTGTTCTTAATTGAATCATGTGCTGCAAATTCATTCTGCAGTAAATGCTTCCTTTTTTCACCAAAACCTTCAAGTGTTCTTGTACCTAGAAAAATGATGATAAGGGGTTAGTAAAGTTTCATAGTATGATGTCATTGTTGGACATAAACAAGAGTAGAAGATAGAATATATGGACAGGAGAAAAACTGTAAGAAAAATTTAAGTGTAAGGAAATCTTTTACATGTTGAGCTGCACATTCTGGTTTATCACTCTGATCTGTTCACATAGTGATGATACCTGTGAAACTGCGAATGTATTATGTCACTGTTTTTCAGAGACTCAGCAGTCTTGCTAGTGACACTGGGATTCAGTTCTGCAGTTGCTGGTTGCAATCAGTGTGTGGTGGAATTCTTAACCAGAAGTTTTATGGTTTAGTGATGAAACGTGGCTGCATTTAAGCCAGGAGTGCACAAAGTTTCCAGAATTTTAGAGGGCACCTCAACATTTTAGGTGCTGCTGTACAAAATTTATTCACCATGGCTACCTGGCAACTTGGTGACTCAGGATTTATGCATCCCTCGTTTAAGCAGCTATATCACTACTTATAATATTTCCCCACTGGCTTTGATCAGAGGTACAGAATGGGTAAGGCAGTCTTAAGTTTGAGACTTATCACACCTGATGCCATTGCTTACTCTGCACCAAATTCCCTCAGCTTTGTAATTGCTGTTTATATTTGTTATGTGCAAGGTGAATGAAACAGGGAGCAAAGGAATTGATTTTTCAAAGATCTTGACAATTAAAGTCTCTCCAACTTGAAGCTTATGGTTGGTGTCCGTTTTTAGATGTCATGAGTTCCAAGTAGGTCACAGTTCTGCTGTGAAACCAGTGTTTGCTTGTGTCCCACACTGTATAGTCTGATGAAGGATTCTTAGATTTTGGTGTGTGTGTGTGTGTTTTGGGGGGGTGTCATATCTCTAAATATCAGTATTGTTTCTTTCCAAACCACCAAAATTGCCCTTCCATATTATGATAACATTCAAATATCTACAAAGGAAGATATGTGTGTTCAATGATTAAAACAGCCCCAGAATACCAATGGAAAAACATCTCTCAGTTTTCTGTATTTACTTGAAATTATGAAACCTTTCTCTTTGATGTTTACTGGAAGTTTAATATTAAACTCCAGGTTTTGTCTACTAGCTTTATGGTTTTGAAACAAACACACTATAAGTTGCTGTCATGAACTGACTCAGCAAATCATATTATAGCAGTAATCTAACATACATTAACCCAGAAAAATCCAGTTCCTCTGTCCTTTTGTTTCTTCTTTTCGTCATTTCTTGTTTCTTCCCTACACATATTTCTTTCTATTATTCTCCTCATTTCTTCCTTCCCCTCTTTCTTTCCCTCCCATCTAGGATTTTTAAGTGGCAATTTAGGTGTTATGCTTAAAACAGTGTCCTTGGACTGCAGTAGCTGAAGTAAATAGCAATGAATACACATTGAGTGTTTCAGTAATTTTTGTGTTACAGGCCAGACAAATACATAGAAACCTCAGAACATGGGCTGGTTATTATTGCCGTGAATGAGGCCGACTCTGGGCGTTATGACTGCTGGATGGGAGGCTCGCTGCTCTGCAGTTACAACATCACTGTTGATGCACATCGATGTGCCCCACCTGGCAAGTCTCATGACTATCAGAAGGTCTATTCTGATTGGTGTCATGAGTTTGAGAAGTACAAGATGGCTATGAAGACTTGGGAAAGGAAACAGGCTGTAAGTATTGAGATTAGTTTGTGCATTATGCCTGAGCTTTTAAAGAAATAGTTGATAATAATGAAGAACGTATAGAAAAATGAAAGTGTAGCTTGTATGAAGTTTATTCATCTATATGCTTGGAAGTGCTTTAACGTTAATTGTCATTCCCAGCCAAGCGTTCAGAAGTGACTGTTATTCACCTGTCTTGTAAGTGTTGCATGGTAAAGTTTCACTTCTTCAGTAGATATGATGTATAGAGGCAGTTTTCTGTGCATATTGGCTCCAGTCTTAACACTTTCCGACCGGCATTGGTACTAGTACCAACGGGCCTCTCACGCCACCAATCTGGCGTTGGTACTAGTACCAAGCCGATTTTCATAAGCTTGCTAAAAAAAAAGTATTGGGCGTAATGACTTCGGGTTTGTACCATTAGACTCGTCCATGTTCGTAGATTCAGTGCCACTGGTCGGGTCCCTTCCAGCACGTATAAGTGTGTAGTGAGGGTCAGTATAACACACGTGCGCCATCAGCTGGTTTGACCTTGCAGTCAACACGTGTGTGTTGTTTGTTTTCGTTACCGCACCCAAACATTCAGACGCCACAAAATATCTTGGGGCTGTCAAAGCATGC
>Ga0123352_10011461_pt1 | contig 13975 bp, 12 predicted proteins | sample TergutLab28metaG_FD_89700 | JGI IMG/M metagenome (GOLD analysis project Ga0123352, IMG submission 89700) | Labiotermes labralis P1 segment gut microbial communities from Petit-Saut dam, French Guiana - Lab288 P1 | ecosystem: Host-associated > Arthropoda: Insects > Digestive system > Gut ...
GGTCTTGGTGGGGAAACCGCAGGGAAAGAGACCACTGGGGAGACCTAGGCGTAGATGGGTGGATAATATTAGGATGGATCTCCAGGAGGTGGGATGTGGGTATGTGGAGTGGATTGGGTTGGCCAAGGACAGGGACAGTTGGCGGAAGCTTGTGAGAACGGTAATGAACCTTCGAGTTCCATGAAATGCGGGGAATTTCTTGACTAGATGCAAACCAATTAGCTTCTCAAGAAGGACTCTGCACCATGGAGTAAGTAAGTAAGTAATCCTCACCAAATATTATTCGGGTGATTAAATCAAGAGGAATGGGTTTGGCGGGGAATGTGTTAGGCATGGGGGAGAGTGGAGGGGCATACAGGGAGACCTGAGGGAAAGAGACAACTTGGAAGACCAAGGCGTAAATGGGAGGATAATATTAAAAGGATCTTCAGTAAGGGAGGCATGAACTTGGTTGTTCTGGCTCAGGGTAGGGACTGGTGGCGGGCTGTTGTGAATACGGTAGTGAAACTTCGGATTCCTTAAAAATTTGGGAATTTATTGACTAGCTGAGAACCTGTTAGCTTCTCTGCTCCATGAGGTTAGAATTAGATGTTTAATACTTTCCAGTTTAAAGAACTCAACGCCAGCCGAAGACGGAAATTACGATTTAATGTATCTCGTCCTGATGTAACTCCTCAGTCCACTATACTGACATTTATTTTCCTGAATATACCGGGGTGATGCTAAGTCCTTAGCACGACCAGGAAGGAAACAAGTTCGGAAGCATGTCAGGGATGCGCGCGATTTCAACAACATCGAGAAGCGAGCTGTCATCATTTATTTTTCCTTCAAGGCAAGGCGCCGAAGGAAATTCGCGCCATTCTGACAGAAACATTAGCTTGTTTCCTTCGTGGTCGGGCTAAGGACTTATCAGCACGCCCTGTATTACCGCCCTTGGTGCATCATACGTTCGTCAAGGCATTTAAGGAGACAGTAAATTAAATACCCTCCACGACTAGCTGCAAACCAGTTAGCTTCACAAGAAGAACTCTGCACCATGGAGTAAGTAAGTATCAAGAAACGGAAAATTGCATGGAGTCGAGCTGAAACATCTGTCTAACAGCGAGTGAATCGTCAAACCAGAGATTGAGGACTGAGCCCGAAGAGTGACAGCAGACCAGACGGGATATATCCCACCTACTTCACATTCTGAAGCTGTCGGTACAGCTGGATTGATGGCTGGATACCCTTATAACAAGTTGTATAGGGCACAGCTGAGTGGGTTCCATCCATCCATATGCCTGCTTCTCCCCTTTACTGCGTGCTTTGACTGAACCAAAGACGTTAGTAATGTTTACCAACTGGTGCAGGCTCTGTATGCTGGCAAAGGAAGTCTCAGCAAGACGCAGCTGTGTAAAAGGCTCGGGGATTCTGCGAGTAAAGCTCATTTCTGTTCTCACGTCCATATTAGATTTTTATTGCCGGTTTGCGAAGCCGTCGGTGGCTCAGTAGCTCAGAATATTACGTGAAGCTCAACATTTCCCTTTCAACTCCATGAAGTTGATATATAACCCTATTCATACTTAACTTTGGCACTAGATCGAGGTAACTGGTCAACTCCACGCTCCGGCCACCTTACTCCCGGGAAGTAACAACGGTACCTATTGAATAGGAGGCCAGCTGGACCCCAGAGACGCATCTCTTATCAGATACCAGACACAGGATGACCCGGACGAGATACCACGTATGTTTGTATACACAGCCCCAGAGGAGGTGATCGCTGTGTTATGTTGCTGCTGCAGTGTGTATTTGTACCTGTTGGTATGTGTAATCTGGGATTTTCTTATTTTAAGATTTTAAATTTTTATTATGGAAGTAAAGGCGGCCAGAGCCTGGAATACGTGTTGGATTTACGATACATTTCATTGATAAACTCCCTGAAGATGACACTATTGTGCCGAAACATATAGGAGTTGGAATGAAATGTGAAGTGATTTTTATGATGTTTTATTTTATGATTGTTGGTGCATCTTGAAGGTTTAAAATATGGAAGGCAATATGATACTCTTTAAGCTCATGTGAGCCTGACTGATCTTCTTATTTATCTGATCCTTGCAGAATGTTGTAATAGAACGATCAAGTAACTAATTAGAAACGACGTGGAAAGAAAAGATTTGACTTAATTTAAGGTGCTGTAGCTGAAGAATAAAAAATCAACTAGATGCCACTTGGTACTTTTATTTTTCTTCATAGATACTCAACATGTTTCGGCCATTAATATGCCGATCTTCAGGAGTTTGCGACTATGTTGTTGAACTACCACATTGGTTGTTACGTTCTTGATTTGATGTGTGTTGGAGTTAGGGTGCGGTTCGGTTGGGGTGGTATCCGGGCTGCCGGCTGAAGCACAACCGAACCGCACCCTAACTCCAACACACATCAAATCAAGAACGTAACAACCAATGTGGTAGTTCAACAACATAGTCGCAAACTCCTGAAGATGGACATATTAATGCCCGAAACATGTTGAGTATCTAAGAAATAAAGTAAATATAACAAGTGACATCAAGTTGGTCTTTTATTCTTCAACTATCACAATGATGCACGGTCCAATAAACATCAGATTTAAGGTGCTGTGTTGGAATTTTATGAACTGAAGTTGGGGAGCCACACAAGAGCTGATCGGATGTAGCCGGTCTCCGGTACGCCAGCAAAAAACCGAAGCAGGTGTGCCTTCCGCTAGATCTTGGTGTTCAGTTGGTACTAGATGAACCTGAATGATTAACGTCGCTCTCTTGGCCTGCTCGCCCAGTGGACCTAGCGGCCGGTATTTACTGTATGGAGGCAGGTATGTAGTGGGACCTCACCTTTATGTACGGTATCGGAAGCAAAGCTCTGTTCGAGATAAAGAAGTGTTTTTGCCGTGCGCAAGTGAAAACGGACTTTACAGACGTGGTGCACCGGAAGTGTGCTGTGGTTCACGGAGTCTGCCGTTTAGTCTGTTACCGCGGAAGTCCGGGTTCAATCCTTGGCCAGTCCCTGTTGTGGACAAATGGCAGTGAGAGACATTTTTCCTCCCAGTATTTGGACTTTCCCTGTCGGCATCATTTCACCAGTGTTCCATACTCATTCATTCATTCACCCATCACCGACGCTGATAATCTTATCACCCGTCGAGGTCTTTAGATCAAACAGTTAAAAATGTTATTTCAAGACTACTGGTAAAAGGTAAAGCAATCCTTGTACAGGCCTGGACAGGCCCTGAGAGTTCCAGGAGATTGAGGCTCCCAGATTTCATGACACTCGTCACATGAAGGCGGCATGAAATTTTCCTGATAGTAATTTCTGTTAGAGGATTTCAAGAGTACTGGACGTAAGTTACATATTTTGCGAATGACAGGTACCTGATTGTTAGACCTAAAATCGTTTAAATCTAAGAAAACACGGAAGTCTAATCATATTAATTTCTTATGGGAAACGTAACTGAACTTCGTGACCCTTGAAACTGTGAACGAGAGTAAGTGCCGAAAAGTCTGTGACCACCTCCCAACGTTCATTGCGTAATATCCGTATGATCGAAGGTGTCAATTTTTGAGCTTCTGTGAACATGGCAATGGTACGTCTGAGTCCATAACATGCCAGATATTTCTTGAGGAATCGAACTTATAAATATGGATTTTCTAGTAAAAGTGCATCAGTGGAGTTACGAAAGCAAAATTTTGTGCAAAGTTTTAAGAATGTCCGAGACTCGAAAAATTGATGACAATTTTTGACAGACTTTAAACAAGTAGCATTTGACGTTCAGGTGACCGTGCATCGTGATAAATTCTTATAATAAAACCAACAAGACGCACTAATTTCTCAAACTTATTTTTGGAATAAATTTCTACACGTTTCGGACAGTTCCTCTGTCCATCATGAGGAGTGTTTCACTGTACACACAGCAATGGTATATGTCATATAGGTTTGCTGACAGCTTGCGAGCGGAATCAGGACGGCACTCAGTTCCGTCCCGATCCTGCTCGCAAGCTGTCAACAAACCTGTATGACATATACCATTGCTGCGTGTACAGTGAAAAACTCCTGATGATGGACAGAGGAACTGTCCGAAACATGTAGAGTTTTATTCCAAAAAAATAGAGAAATTACTGAATCTAGTTGGTTTTATTACAAGAAACTAAACATGAAGCAGTTAGTATTCATTGTACATGCAGCTAGAGACATGTGGTCCCACCGGATTACAGCATTGCATAGACATGAAAAAATTCCAATGTTCCTCACAGATGTGCGTCCCTGAATACGTGAATCTACCTCATGTGCGATGCATATATATTTTTTAATTCTTCTTACTCGTGTGGGATTACACAATGAGCGTGTCCGTGTATCAGGGATTTTATGCCCAGTCTGTCTGAATTGTTTTTTGCGCAGGTACCGGATTAAACAGGAACAGATATTGATGCTATTCGGATTTGACTCTCATGCATTGAAGATTACAAAACCTTACCGGCTCGCTTTATGGGAACCCTCCGAAAACATATTTATATTTTCGTGTGATGTATTGTTGCTTCAACAAAAGATATATCTCCGTTTTTTTCTATAAAAAAGACTTGTGTATTTTCAGGCAAATTCAAAAGCCACAAAATCGAATCATTATTAATTCTGTTTCAGACATCTAGTCTGAAGGAACGAATGTATGCTCATTTTCATAGTAATCGTCGCTGGGTTCGGTGTGTTATTTATTTACCTAGGCGTTCTGTTATGGAACATAAAATACGCCTTGTGTTCCTATAGTAAAATCAACGAGATGCACCAGTTTCTTAAATTTATTTTATTTTGGATTAGCACTCTACATGTTTCGGACGGTCTTTCCGTCAATCATCAGAAGTCTAAGACTGTACATACAGCATCAAGTATACCTCTTATGTCAAACACACACTGCTGACTGCTTGCTAGCAAGCAGTCAGCAGTGTGTGTTTGACATGTGTTTGACTTCTGATGATGGACGGAAAGACCGTCCGAAACATGTAGAGTACTACTCCAAAATAAAATAAATTTAGGAAACTGGTGCACCTCGTTGGTTTTACTATAGGAATATATCAGTATACACGGCTCTATGAACGTCAGATTTACGCCTTATGTGGAGAAGATGTCGTCGGTCCGCTTGTCCGTTACTGCGTTATGGGCGACTAAACATCTGGTCGAATTGTTTAGGAATTTTTATTTTGAACAAACTTGTCGAACTTTGACGATATGTACGATGGTGGTCATATTTAGCTTAAGGGGCCGTGTAGCATTATACTCGTTCTTTCCACATTTTTAAAAATACACAGAAACATAATTATACCTTTTATTATACATGGGTTTGAAATTTGGTCTGTCACATTGAGGGAAGAACACGGGCTGCGGGATTTCGAGAATAAGATGCTGATGGAAATGTTTAGGACTAAGGGGGGGGGGGGGGGGGGTGATGTGTAATTTTCACAAAATATTATCCGGGGGATCAAAAGAAGGACAAAAATTTGGGTTGGGCATGGGGCACGTACATGGGAGAGAAAAGGAGGGGGGGGGGGGGAGTGGGAAAAGGGGGTGGGGAGGGAATTGTGGAGGGGGGGGGGGGGGGAGGGGGGGAGTGATCTGTAATCTTCACCAAATATTATCCGGGTGATCAAATGAAGGACAAAAATTTGGGTTGGGCATGTGGCACGTACATGGGAGAGGAAAGGTACCTACATGGTTTTGGTTGTGAAGCTGAGGGTAGGACAATCTTGGCATGTTTAGGTGTAGATAGAGGATGTTAGAATGGATATTAAAGGAATCGTTTGAGAGAACGTAGACTGGATTGTTGTAGGTTAAGATAGGGATAGATTTTCGGTCTACTGTAGATACGGTAATGAACGTTCGGCTTCCATTAAGTGCCAGGAGTCTCCTATATAGCTGAAAAATTATTAGCTTTTCATGAAGGACTTTGCTACATGGACGTATTTAATTAGATATTTTCCATCCTTCTTCAGAGATCTGTCTGAAATTTGATTCAGAATATATCTGCATGATATTCAGTAATTATGATTTTATTGGAATTGGCTGCAGTAAATGTCATAGTTTAATTCCGAGCGTAAAATTAATTTTGCCCTATTTTCCACATGTTTTGATCTCTTTGGCCAAGTTCAGTGAAGAAGTTACTTGCGACAATTTATTAGCCATTACTGTATTATTAATATCGGCGCAGTGGAATACATACTTGGGCATAAATGAATTTACGACGGCGAGTCAAATGAAAACCTTAAATATTTGTTATCTTTTAATTTATTGGAAACGAAAGGTACACAGTGACTTCATTTTTCTATGTAGTCTCCATTACGTGTTATTTAATACACTGTTACGCGGCGATTTTCCTTCACGATGGCTTCAACTGCTGCAATGGCCTCTGGTGTCACTACTCGTTGTGCCTGACCGGGTCGAGGAGAGTCTGTTACAGAACTAATGCCGTTTATGAACTTCCTAGTCCACTCGTATACTTGCTGTAGAGACAGACATGCATCACCATATTGAACTTTCATTCGTCGATGAATTTCGATGGGTTTCACCCCTTCACTGTTTAAAAAACGGATGACATTACGCTGTTTTTCTTTGGTGCGTGTTGCAAGAGGAGCTGCCAACTTTACACTACTACTGCCCCGTCGTGTTGTATTCTTGTATTCCTGCATCGTAGTGCTACCTGTCGGCCACTCTTCAAACCATGAGTATCATTGTTGTCAACTTAGAAGACAATCGAATTGTGTTTCGAATTTTTATCGCACTTTACATTTTTTCATTTGACTCTCCCTCTTGTGTACATTCCACATGTCAGCGTATTGTCAGGTCTAACTGATATTCTGTGGAAGGGATCTGAACAAAATTCCATTCAGTATTTTTTAGTTTCGTGAAAATTGGCGCGGGAAAACCGCACTTTTATTGCGAGCTTCAGAGAAACTACACTCATTTACGTGTGTGCTGTTGAACCGTATTTTAAACAGCAAGTAAAGAAGGCGTTTTTAAAATCTATGTACTGCGTTACCGTCTAGACTCTCTGTTGCCCTTTATTTACAGTTCATTTTAGCTAAGATATTAGTATGTGATATTTTATAGCATCGAATTATGTGGTTATTACGGAATGGTTTGTTAGAAGAAATGTGTTACAGGAACAGGCCATAATCTAATTTGTGTTACGCTCACAGAATCTGCCTTAAATGTCTGAGGAATTATAAATATCTCAGTAATAATATTTGTATGGTTTCCAGTACCCAGTCTGGGATGCAGAACAGTAAATTGTTTCAGAATATTCATGTGGAATGTTATTTTAAAACTTTCACCTACAAGATTTACGAGGTAATAGGATAACATTAGAATCAATTTGAAATCTTCTATTCTGTGCGTTACTAATTAATTACTATAATTTAAACCAACAAATGCTCACAATTCTATTAGATTTAAAATAATATTGTAACAACCACTAACCACTACATGTTTCAGTCCTTATTGGCCCATAATCAGGAAGTATAATTATTGTAGGAAACGACTTCTTGATGTATTCGTCTCGTGCATGTAGAAGAACTGTTGAAATATTCTTGGGTTTAGAATATATCTCGGACAGAACTGTGCTCTATATTTTGGAACATCTTGTTGACACGTTGGAGATGTTCACGGTACAACAAGCTGGTCCAAATTACTCTGCACAATTCTGTCCGCTAAATATTCTAAACCGAAGAATTTTTCAACATTTCTTCTCCCTGCACGAGTCGAATGCATCAAGAAGTCGTTTTATACAGTTATTTTTACTCCCTGATCATGGGCCAGTGAGGACTGAAACGTGTAGTTGTTAGTGGTTTTTACAATGTTATTTTAAATCTAATGCAATTGTGTGCATTTTCTGGTTTAAAATACAGTCGTTATGATCAACGTTGGGGAGATTTCGAGGATTGGATTTGGATGCGAGTGATTCAGGATTTTGTTCGATGGCCAGATTTGATATTAGAGACTGAAACTTTGTGCTGTGTTTAAGCAAGAGTTGTTTCATTTCATGCATTACATCGGAGGTGTCCTTCTTTCAGAGAAGATCTTAGGGGACCCTCTGCTCATCGCCGTGTTCACAAAATCTCACCAAGGTCCTCCATAGCTTTGCGCAATGTGCTGGCTTCTTTGTATGATGTGAGGGGCTTTGAGATTTCCACACCCCCAGGCTGGAAGATTATCTCTCGCTTACTAGTCGTTGCTATTATCCCTATCTGTAGGCCGCTGCTTCCATGTCCCGAGGATTTGCCTTGCCTCGGTGGCAGACGCACGGTTGACGTATTTAGAATAAACTACGTGACGTGGAATTTACGCCGAAATGTGTGTCTGTACGTGATGGTACGACGAATGAGCCTTATGAGCCTGCAGAACAAGGAGCAGGATTCGGAAAATTGCTATTATTATACCGACGCACTGTTACACACCTTGCTCGATATTGCCTTCACAAGTGACGACTGAGAATCGTGTCTTTGCACACAACTGCACGATCAATTGAGGTATACTGAGTGGTACAGAAATGTTGTTGAGTTCTGGTCGTGCGGGTTATCAAGTATACCGGAATTTACGACCTTCGATCTTCATGGATATTACTTGGCCTAGGTTGGAAGATGTTTACGGACGTTTCGGGCCAGCATGTTTGTCAGTCAGTCGAAGACTGCTGGAATGCTTGACCACTGCAGATAGGACAAAGAATATGAGGCCAGTCCATAAAGAAACGGATCTTGTGAAATAGCAAGCCGGTGAGAGTGCGCAACACACTCGCGATGGCGGCGTTGTGTAGCGGGGACTTTAAACTTCATTCTGACACTAGCAGCATCATGTCATGTCAATTAGTCACCGAGTTACACGCACTTGAATGAGTGTGTGTTTAGTAGCCTCGGCGAATTTTTGCAAGTTAAAGGATCTTGAGGAGCAACACGTTTGCGTCAAATTCTGTTTCAAATTGGGAAAAACCTTTACAGAGACTTTTCAGATGTTGCAAACGGCTTATGGAGAGGATTGTTTGAGTTGTACGCAATGTCACGAGTGTTAGCAGCGTTTCAAATCAGGCAGAACGTCCGTCGAAGACGACCCCAAATCTGGACGGCCTTAATGGACGACGATCACTTTGAGAAAGTGCTTGCTGTGATTCGTCAAAATCGTCGTCTAACTGTCCGTGAAGTTGCCGAAGAAGTAGGAATCTGTAAAAGTTCGTGCCACCTGATTTTGACCGAAAAACTGCAGATGCGTCGTCTTGTCGAAAAATTTGTGCCGCGTCTGCTGACAGATGCACTCCTTATCCGTGAATTCTTGACGAAGCATGAGACGACTGTTGTCCCCCAGCCTCCCTATACTCCAGATTTGGCCCCTGCGGACTTTTTCTTGTTCTCGAAGTTGAAATCCTCACTAAAAGGTCGCCAATTTTAGAAGGTAGAGGAGATAGAACAAAATTCTATACGTGACCTTCGCGCCATCCCGCAAAACACGTTCCAGGACGCCTTCCAGAACTGGAAAAAACGCTGGGAGCGGTGTATCAAGACTGGAGGGGAGTACTTTGAAGGAGAAAATTTTGATTAAGTTGTAAGTGAAACAAAAAAATTAAAAGATGGTTCCGTTTCTTTGTGGACTGCCTTCGTATATCCGAAAATTCGGTAACCTATTACTACAGGTTGCTGATAAGTCCTTAGTCCTACCAGGAAAGAAACAAGCTACATTCCCCGCATTTTATGGAACTTGGAGGTTCATTAACCACATTCACAAGAGTCCACCACCTATCCCTACCCTAGCCAAATCAATCTATTCCTCTGCCCATCACACTTTTGACAGGCGCAGCTTGTTTCCTTCCTGGTCGGGCTAAGGACTTATCAGCACCCCGGTAATATACATCGCGAAACATCCAACAAGAGCGAAGGCTTGAAATACAAACCCCGTGGATCCCAAGAGGATTCCCAGGTTTAGGAACCATCGGCACATGAAGGTGGTAAGTTTGTTAGCAATACGCACCGGCCGCCTGTAAGAGGTTGAGTCGATCCCAAGACCATAGTGCGGCCAGAAGGATTATGTCAACGAAATAGTTCAATGACACCATTGGAAACCCGCGACCTTCCGGCCTGAACCAACTGCGCCACCGTGTGCCACAAAATACACCGCGTTTGAAACATGAACTCTCATCTATACTGAAATCTGTTGATCCGGAGATCTATCGTAGGCTTCCAGAAGGAATGGCGGTCTATATTCTGTAACATAATCGTGGAAGGAAAGTCATCATCAGATGGTACAGGTCGTTACGCCATCATTCGACGTACTACACATTCTGCTTTGCAATGAACTTGAGATATTCAAGCGTCATTCGTGAGTCGTTGAATGCACCAAGTAGTGAATACAGTGTTTTATCTGTTTTAGTTTTATTTCACTCTAAAATTTTATCTTCACTTCGAACCAAATTCCACCTTGTATGTGGCTCAAGACCATATTTTGCTATTTCTATCATCTTTTTGACTTTCGAACTCTTTTTTTTTAAAAGGAAATTAAGTAACAACAAACAAAAATTTGAATCATGCACGCCAGGAAGGGAAAGAGGGTAGCAGAGGTTTAGCTCCACTCATTCCCAACCTGTGCGCAAGATAGCGGTGAATGGCAAACGTCATATTCAGGCAGCACTGACCCGACACAAAATACCTGTCTGGACGTGCCTGGAGATGAGGAAATCTCCTCCGACCAGGGCTAGAACTCTGGTTCTTCCAGGCTTTGTCGAAGACCCTCTACCGACACGCTCTCTCTGCCACATTACGTTCCGATAAAAATAGAGCTATGGTCAATTAACATCTTAACCGATACTTTAGCATAAACAGGCTAATTATTGATTACAAACGAACCACTTTCGGTTCACGAATTAGATGCTACGTTACAAACTGAAGAGTGCAGTAGAATTCCGTCATTAGCAGGACGCCACTTCAATGTTTTGCATGTTTGAACCACAGCATCGCGGTCTCTTATCCACATGTGTTCCATCACAACCCAATGTGTTTGCACCCTTGTGAAATCACCCCTCTATTAACACAGTTCCCCTCACTCTACCTCTCTTTGCGAGTCCAGTTCAAATCCAATTAAAGGATTCCAAACGCGCATGCATGGAAATTCCTTTTCATCCAGATATATTATACACAGTGTGAAACAAAGCTCGAAGAGAATGTGACAGAACGAATGAGTACTGTGGGCGTGATAAAAACTGTTGGGATGGGGGTGGGCATTTTGTACAGACACATGAAACACATCCACAACACCAGGGTTCAAAAACATCTTTACGGCTGATATTTCAGTAAAAGGGTTACAGCGGTGGCAAAGGTTTTAGGACAAAGAGTGAATTTGAAAAGGCACGTTCTTGTTTGAAGTCAGAAGATAATTATATTTCAAAATGAGGTTTAATTTGAAGTAGCTTCTAAATTAAGCGTGTTTAATGATTGTTAATAGTCACCAAATCATTGACGGAGGTTTCATGTTTATGATCTGAGCTTGTCTGAGGGGGGGGGGGGGACCATCCGGGCAGCTGCCCGGGACGCCAACCTATTACGGGCGTTAAGACGTCACTGGAATAATCGGAAATATGGTACTGGTAAAGTTATACTTTTGCACACGAGAAAGAATTTCTCTGAAAATTATTCGCAAATTCGGCGAACGCCATCAAAAATGTCTCCCAACGCTGTCTTAGGCCTCAAACGTTAGAAGGTATCGGTTTTAACACTTGGCAAATTATTATCCTGCCCGTGGAGCCCCCGTCTTTCGGGCAGGCGATGTTTAGGGTTTGCTGAAAATTTACCAAATCTTGTGTAAATTTAGATGTTCGAAAGTGGAAAGGTTTGCAGAAATAACCTCATTTGTTATCACTCATTAAGAAATAATTCTACTGCTATGTGTGCAAAAGATATCCATAATATGTCTACGGGAGTTTCCATGTGAGACATCCTTGTTGTGTTCAGTACTCATTTGAATATATATAACTGCCCAGTCTAACACAAATTTTTTACTAACTAATTACAATTAAAAGATAATTAAATCATTTTTAACAACATGTTTCGGCTCCTCTCATACAGCCATCTTCAGACTCAACCTGGAGATGACTCTATAAGAGGAGCCAAATATGCAATTATATATATTCTATTGTGTACTGGAGTACTTGTCTTTGCTGTGTGTGAGAAGGAAATGTTAGTTTAATACAACTTAACAAAATCAGATTTTAATCTGTAAGAAGTTTATTTCTGTTTCTGCACCTTATTTGTGTGCAGGTTTATCAGTTCCACATATAATGCGTGGAATTTGAAAATAAGAGGAATATATTTATTTTTTAAAATTGCCTCCCAATTTGGAAACTACTGAAAGGGTTTTTCGTGTAGAATCAAATTATATTTAATGCTTGTAGTGCGGAAAAGTTTAATTTCTCTCACTTAGTTTCCTATTTATAATTAAATTACATATTAGGGCCTTAAAGTGTTGCATGATATTCATTATTATTATTATTATTTACTGCAATTGAGTTTTCAATCGGTGGCGGTAGTTCTTACACTAGTAACAAATTAGAATAAATGTAATAAAAGAAATAATACAAAAATGTAATAAATACAAGTACATATATTACCAAAACAACCACACATTACACAACCCACACATACGCACACGCACACATTACAAAACCCACACATACACCCACCCACACATTACAAAACAAGTTAAAACAGCCACAGTATAAGATAAACACCAAATAAAAAATCATCGTACAATCAAAAACCCTCAGTATGAGGTCACCCCAATGTGAATGGTAATTTTGTCCCCAAGAACTTCAACGTAACTCACTTCACTTCACTTCACTTCACTTCACTACAAAACAAAACAAAAAAAAAACAAGTACATTCATGGAATATAATTTTTTCAAGTGTAAGAAATTTTAATATTCTTGCTTATTTCCAAAATATTACTGTAACATTATGTTAAATCTTTTTTTATGAACTTCATGGAGGTTAATTTTACTCTAGACGCTTCCGAACCTGTCAAGGCAGAAAAGATTCAACAAAGATACGCCCTTTATAAAATTGACGCATTGTGATTGATGGAGCAGTGCCCTGAAAAACAAATAGGGATACATTTGCAGCATTTGCAGCATTTTTAGTGAGTCGGACTCGATTGGACGGGGATAGGGTAAACAGGCTTACTGGAACTATCAAGCGATAGAGAGCTAGGATAAATAAGTAGTACAGGGTGATTCTAAAGTCGCGCAACCGAAGTGTCAGTAATTAATATATATTAATTCTGCTCTGTTACTGGATCAAGCAACTAAATACTTATAACAAATAAGTATAAACTGTTCCGATCCCAGTGGCCGCGCTCTCTAAGGTGTGGATATGCGGCCGTTCGTTTGCTGGGATTGCGGGTTCGAATCCCGCCGGACATTGAGGTCTGTCTTTTGTAAGTGTTGTGTGTTGTCAGGTAGAGAGCTCAGCAACGGACTGATCCCTTGTCCAGAGGAGTCCTACCTAGTGTGGTGTGTCAGCTTCACGTCCTCAGTACTTTAACCCTAGGGTGGGTGCATGAGGAAGCCTGGATTAATTTGGATCAGGATAGGTTACCGGGGGGACGGTGTGTTAGCAACATGGTTACGAATTTTCAGATTGTGTAAAGGCCTCTCCGTAAGGTGCCATGCAAGCACGAAGGCTGATAGAAGGTGTAGATATATTTATCCTTGAAGGTGTGAGTAAAATATGTGTGGGAAAAAATTCTAGAAACTATATACAGTACTTTCTTACCTTGGTGTTATTTACCTTTCCAACATGTTGCATTTTAAGTTGTCTTGTGTATATTGTTGTTAGTTGTCTTGTGTGTATTGTTGTAGTTGTCTTGTGTGTATTGTTGTAGTTGTCTTGTGTGTATTGTTGTAGTTGTCTTGTGTGTATTGTTGTCATCTTATGTGTATTTGTTGTAC
>Ga0123352_10011463_pt1 | contig 13975 bp, 10 predicted proteins | sample TergutLab28metaG_FD_89700 | JGI IMG/M metagenome (GOLD analysis project Ga0123352, IMG submission 89700) | Labiotermes labralis P1 segment gut microbial communities from Petit-Saut dam, French Guiana - Lab288 P1 | ecosystem: Host-associated > Arthropoda: Insects > Digestive system > Gut ...
GTGTTATGTAGCGGGATTGTCTGTTGGTGATGTGGTATCCGAGTGCACTTGGATACCAACAGACAATCCCGCTACATAACACCAGCACGCCTCAAGTCAGCCTACACAACGCAACAAGTAGTCACAAGCTCCTGAAGATGGACATATTAACATCTGAAACATGTCGAGCAGTAGATAATAAAGCAAGTGTCATCTAGTTGGTCAACCTTTATTCAAATATCAAGATGATGCACGGTCCAATATGCATAAGATGGTATAGATTTCTCACATTCACCATGTATGTAACATGTTTGACATACTTATCCTTAGCAAACATCACAGTTAAGTGGTTGGCACACCTGTGTTCAAGTCAGGGTTGTACATTCGGCCACCACAGCGTTCGGTGGGCAAGCACCCACAACTAAATCAGTGTAGGTTTGTACAGGCTCTGTTCCCGTCTGGACTGTTGCACAGTAAACTCTTATGTAGCTCTCACTTCCGTGACTTGACTTCCACATGTTACCATACCATTAACATAGTGATCCGCAGCCAGGTGTTTCACTGGTGCATCATGGAAATTAAGGTAGCAGACTAGCTCTATGTCAGAAAGTAATTTGTGCTGAAATGTCAACCCAGGTATATGTAAGTTCTTTGATACATAAATTCCAGAAGTGTGTTGGATATTGCATGTAGCAAGTTCTTGTTAAAATCATTATGATTATGTCACTTTCTGATGATGGCAAATCTCAGAGTAGTATGATTTGGGGATTCAGGTGTTCTGAGAAGTGATGTGGCATGGGTTTAATGGCTTCTAATGTTTACAATGTTTCCCTCAAAATGTTGGGGACCACTCACTCATTGACCCAGCATCGCATTGAAGAAGACATCAGTCCTTGGCAACACAACTGTGACAGCCCCAAATCTTGCGAGTTTTGGATAGTTAACATCTAATTACACACCATGACTACCACCATCGCAGCTCGCTGTCATACTCTTCACATTAGTGAAAACTGCAAGCAGCGAAACATCATCAGTGTTATTTGTCTCATCCCCTTATGTCTGATAAAACATCCTTTGTGGTATCAATTGGTCCCATGTGCCATGTGTGTCTGTTCAACAGTGTATGAGCCGGATGAGTGGGAGGTGCCCCGGAAGAAGGTGGAGCTGCTCCGAGAGCTGGGCCAGGGTAGTTTTGGAATGGTATATGAGGGCATTGTACATGACGTTGTGGAAGGTCATCCAGAGATGCGCTGTGCTATCAAAACAGTGAATGAGCATGCCACGGACAGAGAACGCAGTGAATTTCTTAATGAGGCTTCTGTCATGAAGTGAGTATTCTTCTCCTGGAAGCACAACTTTATCACATTCATGTTATCATACAGCATACATTACATACATTTGTGTATGGTCTGAATGGTCAAGAGCATAATTTAATATATATTTATGCAGTGACATAGATAAAGCTCAGAATACTAAAATTCATTTTAGCTGCTTTTGAGATTTGTTTCATTCTTCTGACAGAAGTGGTATTCTGGATCCCTGTTGTGAGATCTGGGAGTGACATTACTAATAATTACAAGGGGCCCCTGACGATTGCTTTGCAGAGGTACCCTCAGCTTATTATCTATGTTGCTGTGTTTGTGATAGTCGAACTTTATCGTGCCATGGTTTGATTTTAAAGCATCCTGCTGCCTCCATGTACTCTAGCATAGATAAGGCACAGGATTGGCCGCCAAACAGTGATGCATACTTCCCCAGTAGTAATTATTTACACCTTGAAAATGTTAACACAACTCCTGTGACCTGTCACGGCTAACAAGTACGCATTTGAAACAACTCGAATGTAATTCTACATCCCTGCAATAATGCAGACAAACTGTATTGTTTCATGTGATGAAAGAGGAAAAATAAGCAGGTAATTTTTTAGTGGTCCTTGTGGTGGTACTATCATCATATTGTCCATTGTTAAGAAGATTTTTAACTGAGACAGTCTGATGCTGATGCATATGAAAATTTGTAAGATATATTGCCATGCAAGGTGCAGCAGATGGAACTTTCCTCGTTGTGTGTGCTATATTGATACACTAAAAAGAAACATGCTGCAATTACAGCAAAACTAAACATAAGTAAAAATCGACTTTCACCCTGCATGAACTGTTGGTGTTCATATTGAGTATGTAGGCAGTAAGGTTGTTGCTTTTCATGATCAATTTGTGACCACTGCCACACCAATTAAGGAATTGTCTGTCCTCCAATGATAGTAGACATCCAGAAACCAGTTTTGTGCATAAGTAAGGATGAACCAATAACTGAAGAAATTCCCTCTTAGAACATAAGTTAAATCTTAGGTAGTGTGCATTGTGTAGATGCATTGACAGTATAGAGTTTTGAAGTTGTATCAGAGTTTAGCATTTTCTGTAGTGTGTACTCCTATACTTCACTATCCTTAACACTAACTTCTTTTACCTGTGTGAAACTCTTCATTGGTGTGACTGAAGATTATATGTTATTTCATGAATGCTTGGAAATGGACATTTATAGTTTAGGATCAGTTCTCAGGAGATTGTGGCCATGTGGGAAGGTATTTAATATCACATGTGACAGAGTCGCCCACATTGCACTGTATCCAAGTTTTTTTATTTCTCAGTTTCAAGGGTGGCACTGTTAAACTGGACTTTATTCTCCCTCCTTCCTTCCCTCCCTCTTGCTTGCATGTCACTTGTCACATAAGCACACATCAGAGCCATCCCCTGAAGGATGTGGGACTCCAAGCAAAGCAATGTCTGTGTTTGCTCACCAAGTACAAAATTAAATTCTTGTAGCCTTTTGCTGTTAGTAGTAATGTTTAACACCTTGAATCCCTTAATTTGCATAACCACACCAAGTAATACTTCACTGGATTGAAGTCTCTTGCTTTCTATTTTCATGGCAAACAAAATGTCATTGTCATGGATTCCCTCATTGGAAAAGCATTGTATGTACTCTTGCACCTTGGGACCAAACTTGGCTAACATGTCTGTTAACTCAGATGATGACATTGTCTTGTTTGTAGAACCCTGCACTTGCTCACTGAAATGCTAGATATTTCTTGGCTGTATATTGCACCTCCATACTTATACACACAAAGATGCCTCATTAGGTAGTAGTATTTTTTTTCTTCCTCCCCATACATAATTTTTTACAATTTACCCCTTGTAATTTCTCAGGTTTCCACACAAGTTTTAATTAGGAGAATGTTTTATGGGTTTCTGCACAACAGTGATGAAAATTTAAAGTTTAAAATTGTTGAATTTGTGTTTTGTTGGCACCCTGATGATGAGGTTGGAAATGATTGGATGAAGAGCTGGAATGTGGCAGCATTGCAGGAGTCTTCTCAGCTGTAGTCGGTTTAGAGCATGTTGAATTTCTTTTAAGCTGTTCCTGCCATTACTAAGAGTGGTCTGAAGTGTTTCTGGATAGCTTGTGGGGTGTCCTGGTCACAGGTGACTTTGACCCATTTTGCTGAGGTTGACAGCACTGAGTACTTATCTGGGTCATGTGATCTTTTATTCAGGAAGTTTTGTGCATGTCACTTTTCTGTATACTTTGTAACCCATTGAGTGATCTCTTATTTTGTAGATGTCAGATGTCTAGGTACAGCAGGTGGCCATTTCAGTTTCCACGGTGAACTGTTGATTATTGTATCTACAGTTTAAGAATCCAGGCAGTCCTTAGCCTTCTTGCTTTATGTGGCCAGATTAAAAAATGCGTATGTACCGGAACCTGCAGCATCTTTTGTAGGCCTCATAGACCCAAAAGTCAGCCAAGTTAAGTTTTAAAATGTCTTCATTTGATACTACGTGAGACACCTTCATTTGATACTACGTGAGACCTCAACCTTTTGCTGAAGTGTTTCCATACATTAGTGCCTTCCTTTGCAAGTGCATTTGAGCTGTAAAGTTTGCAGCTGAAGCAAGAAATGATATCTGCTTTCTTAGAGTTAATTAAGCGCTTCCTTAAAACAGTCCATGTCAGAATTGTCTGGTATAGATGTCAGAAAGGCTTTGGTTGTCACTAGTTCTCAGAAATCAAAGTCACAGCCTGATATTTGTAAAGGAACTCTCAATAACATCTCACTAGCCTTGTAATCTAACAGATTGACTGGATAATACCTGTCTATGTCAGTTGCAACACAAATGAGCTTTATTTTGGCACGAATAATGTTTGCCGCACCTGTTGTCTTTTGTCTTACTGTAATATAAGACCATCGTTTTTTTCTTTCTTCACCTGAAGCACTTTCCATCAACATGAATTTTTTTATAATGAATCTTTCATTGTTTTATAGATGTCTTCCTTGTGTGTCTTTTGTGTCTCTGCAGCTCCATAGTTAACACTTTCACCACCCATCTCTGCCCCTGCTGGACATGGCTGTGGTGCAGTAAGATTTCTTACAAATCTTACGGAAATAATAGCTGACCTTAATTGTTGTAAATAAAAGATGACTTTCACCCAGACATTGGTTTTCTACTGCACACAAATGAGACTGGTTAGTGCCTGGCCTTCCTAGTGAAACGGAAGAGACTCCATGGGCTATTGGTGTAAGAATTCTATGCTTTTACACTTGCTTCCAGAAGGTCAGTGCAGAATGCAACTTACACAGTGTCAGTGAAATGCACAACCATGTTACATGTTTCATGAGTCATTTGTGTACATTTTCTTTTCTTTCCCCACTGTAGTTGATCTGGGTACTAGAAAAATGAAACAGGATGACATACAAACCATAATTAGTGGTTGACTGAATTTGTGTAGAAGGATAAAAGTGAATTATACTTTCTAGCACCAACCACCAGTATTTGGAAACTTCAACGAATGAACATGGCAAAACCATCAAGCCCACCACTGTTAAAAGCTACAAAACACACATAGGATGTATGAGCAAGGGCAATTGTATGTCAGGTTATAGTACCATGACTCGACACATTCAGGTGGACAAAGAATCTGTTCTGTCCTTTGCTGGATGTGTCCATTTTCAATAACTGGCTCCTGTTTTCATGTTATGGCTGTAAGATTTGTCAGTGAGATTTCAGTATCCACTTGAAAAATATTAAAGAAAAGATGGGCGAGTTCAATGAGAAAAGAAGAGCATCCTCCATGGCAATGTTGCAGGGTAATTTCCTGCGGCAAGTAAGTTGGTAGCACAAACAACTGTTGAGTGGTGTCTTGCGATTTTTGGTGTACCTAGAAATGGCGGGCTGAAAGAACAGTTTGCCTGCACCAAATTTTGCTGTGAACTGGTGAATAATGTTACATAAACTTCTGAAATATTGTTACTAGCTTTTGGTGAAAAGACAAAGCTGGGAACTCTAGTTTTTTATGGGTTTCCTAAGTTCAGAAGTGGTCGAAGGTGCTGTACACTCTGGATGTCCATCAATGAGAAAAGCATAAAATGTGGTTTGAGTAGGTTGATTTGTCCTCAGAAACAGGAGAATCACTCTCCATGAAATTACTCACATGTTGGGAATTTCAGTTGGGTCAGTTCAGAGCATTTTGAAAAACTGAATATACGTCACATAATCCCAAAATTTATGCACCACCTGCTAAGTGAGAAGCAGAAAGAAGATGAAATCAGCACATGCCACAACTTTCAAAGAGAGACTTAAATGACCCCCTCCCCAACAAAGAAAAAAGGGCTGGGCACATTTGCTTAAGTGTGAAGAGTATGCTAATGTTTTTCAACATACACAGATTTGTGCCTTTTGAATTTGTTCCACAAGGACAACCTGTAAACCAATCTGAAACTGGCCCGACAAATGAAATTTGAGAAATTAATTTCTCCTCCTGTATGAACTACCTGCTTGCTGTGCTTTCTCTCTGCATGAATTTTTGGCTGAAAGCAAAGTGTCTATTCCACATCTTCCCCACCCACCACATTTAGCACCATGTGACTCTGTTCTTTTCCCAAAATCTGGTGTGACATTAAAGGAAAGGGTATTTAATGATATTACCATGACTCAGATAAAGTCACAGGATGCATTTGACAGAGTTTCAAGCAAGGCAGTTCATGAAATGCTTTGAACATGGGTGCAATTGCTAGGCTCCCTGTATTAAGTCCCAAGGAGACCACTTCGAAGTGCAGTGTTGATTAGAAGGCAAGTGTATTCAGTTGGGAAACATTGCTATCACACCACATATTTCTCTTTCCTAGTACAGATCCCTCCTCACCTAACACTTCTGTCAAGTACCCATGGTTTTCCATTTAAACCAAATTTGAACAGAATAGCTTTGCCTTCCATCAGTCTGCATTCTTATAATACAAGAGACTGGATTTTATGCCTGCACAAAACAACGGATCAGGTTGTAGTTTTTTGGGTTGTGTCATTTGATCTGTTGTCAGCTAGTGTGTGTATTGCAAAATGGATTGAGTATTCCATTCCATCATTCCTTTTACAGGGCCTTCAACACACACCATGTTGTACAACTGCTGGGTGTTGTATCACAGGGTCAACCAGTTTTGGTAGTGATGGAACTGATGGCCCATGGGGACCTCAAGACATACCTGCGTTCTCATCGCCCAGATGTCTGCGAAGACCCCAACAAACAGCCACCAACCCTGGCGGTAAATATCATGAGTGTTAATGTACCCAGCAGATGTTAACCATAGCAGCTAATATAACGAATGTAGAGTGTGTGTACTTGTCTAACACAATTATATTTATTGGTAGAATATAAAGTATTTTCTACATAAGGTACTACAACATGTTTCGGCGCTTCATAATAGCCATCTTCAGGTGGTACATTAAATACTTATGAAGCAGTTATACAAAATATACATGGGCTGTTTATATGGAGTAGGGAGGGGGTAAAGTGGGCACGAGATCTCGTATCTGTCAGAAAGGTTGGTTGGTGTGGGTTACATGAGGGGTCCATGCTGTTACCAAGCTATGTCTAAGCTTATTATAGTTAAGTCTATGGTAGGTATCATGTCTGTGTGCTGTGTAATTACACTAAAGTATAAAATATACAGTGTACAATAATATGTAGCATCTGTGATTATAATTTTAGGTTTATAAACTTACTCTAGCTGTTAGCAGTATCTTACTGTTTTACATAAATCAGGCTAATATCACAGTCTCATCTGTACAGTTTCATATGTGGAGTTATAATTCTCTTTATCATGTCATTTCTCATACAATGTTTGCGAGTAGAAACGAGAATCAAACAAATAAAATGAGATAAGAATAGACTAAATACAATGAAGTAAATATAGAATGAAATAAAATGTGATGGCGAAAGACCGCTGATTGAGTGTCAGGATGAATGCAGAAGAAATGGGCTTGGAAAAAAATGCAGTTCATAGAATTCTAACAGACCATTTGTACATGCAAAAAATTTGTGCAAAACTGGTGCTGAAAAACTTGTCTGTGGAGCAAAAAATGAGCCGGTTGGAAATTTGTCAGGATTTGCTGGGAAGACTTGAAATTGAGCCAGATTTTTTGGATAAAGTAATAACAGGAGATGAATCATGGGGGTTCGACTACGATCTCGAGACCAAAAGACGAAGTGCGGAATGGCATACAAAAAGTTCTCCTTGTCTGAAGAAAGCTCTCATGAGCAGGTCCAGGGTGGAAACTATGATTATTGTTTTTCGACAGCCGTGGCATTGTGCACAAAGAATTTGTACCTCCAGGACAGACAGTTAATCACGCTTTTTACAAAGATGTCTTGGAACGACTTCGAAAACGTGTCCAGCGAGTCCGAACAGACATTGCAGACAATTGGGTGCTGCACCATGGTAACGCACCAGCTCACACTGTGCTTTCAATTTGAGAATTTATGGCGAATAAAAACATTCCCATACTTCCACATCCTTCATACAGCTCAGATCTAGCACCATGTGATTTCTACCTCTTCCCTAAGTTGAAATTGAATTTGAAAGGTCATCATTTCGGGACGATGGAAAACATACAAAAAATTGTAACCGATTAGTTACACACACTTCCGGTACTGCTTTGATCAGTGGAAAAAACGGAACCACTGTGTAACTTCCCAAGGGTCACACTTTGAAGGAAATAACGTGTAATTTCAGGTGAGACCAATAGGCATTTAAATAAAAAATCAGTACACTTACTTTTGGGACAACCCTTGTATGCTGTTTGTATAGTCACTGCATCTGATATTTTATCTTGCAACAAATTGTCTTGTCTGTTTCCATGATGTGATAGGTTGCTCCAATATTCATTTGTACATGTTGAACCTTTCTGTGTTCCATTTTCCTTCTGGTATCCATGTTATTTCACTCTTTTACTCTGTAACCCGCAGTCTGCTGCTTCAGTTCCATCCTTGATACCGTAGTAGAGATGCAAACATGTTACATAAATTTTGTGTACAGAGTATTTGCTGTGGAAGGTTTGGTGGCCTAGAAGATACCAAAAAGAATAAGTTCTAAAGTGTTCTGATGGTTGTATGATACAGTTAGTGTAACTTGGTTTGTGGACATAAGATTGCCTCATGTCAAATGTATCTGCAACTTGTGTAGGTGCCTCCGCACCTTTCAGCTGAGGATTGAAACTGCTTAATTTTCTGAAACATTTTGTGTGGGGTACTGTGAATGTAGACAAAGTCCCAAAACATAGAAATACCTGCTGAATACAAGGTAGTAACTACAGATGACCTTCTGAGAACAGAGAAATTTTTTTGTGTAAATAATGTATGAAAATATTTTTTATTTCACCCAAGATATGTCATATTACAAGTGTTCGGAGTTTAATTCAGCTGTGTAATTGTATGTAGTTGTTAATGGTGAACTGGGAAGGGGAAATCTGTAACTGAACTAGCATTTGTTTTAATTAAAGCAAATCCAGAAGATGGCAGTGGAGATTGCTGATGGGATGGCCTACCTGGCTGGCAAGAAGTTTGTGCACCGTGATTTGGCCGCTCGCAACTGTATGGTGGCCGAAGATCTCACTGTCAAGATTGGTGACTTTGGCATGACTCGTGATATCTATGAAACAGACTACTACCGCAAGGGTAAGTGTTCCACATCTTTTCATTAGTTTGTTGACTGTGTCATATCAACTGCTGAGATTAGTCCTTGTTTTTTTTCTTATGTTCTTCTCATTTTCTCCCTTCCCTACTCATTCCCTAATTTTTTATTGTTTTTCCCCTCTCACCCCTTTAATGTGACAGGAAACATATCTTGAGTAATGTATATATTGATGCACTGCAGGCACTAAAGGTCTTTTGCCAGTTCGCTGGATGGCACCAGAAAGCCTAAAAGATGGCGTATTCACGAGCTTGTCAGACGTGTGGAGTTACGGTGTTGTGCTTTGGGAGATGGCCACACTTGCGTCACAGCCATATCAGGTAATTTTCATATGCATTCAATATTCTCCCGAGGCCATTATTGGTCACTGGCTGTTCAGTATTTTGTGACACTTTAGAAGTCTGCTTATTCATATTATTGGTTTGATGGTGGGAATGTAAGATGTACAAAGATGGGGTGGCCTTGCTTCATTGGGGTTTGATGTTGAAACAGTTTTCATGAAAGTTCACCTGCCATTTTAAAATTTTGGAGAGTGGTACCTGTCTGTCCATTTGGTATAGTTAAATGTAGCTGTTTTCTGCTGCTTACCTAGCAGAGAACAGACAGAGATGCTTAATTTATTTCATTGCCTTGCAGCTGTGTATAAAAATGCACAGGAGAGTGGGTGCTTGTTGCTTGCAAAGTAATATGATTTATGTGTTCTTAGAATAGAACACATAGGACAGTGTATGCACGCATACCCACAAGGGTAAGTTCTCCATAAGTTATGGCAACTTGGTGTGGGTTGGGGTGGGGGGAAAAGTAGACACTAGGAAATGGGGGATATATATGCATATGAAAGAACATGTCTTGTGCTTGTAAATGTTACCATCATTGGGGGGATGTTCACAGGAGCCACTGGTTGGAGGCAACCAAACCGTATGTGTTTTCAATCATGGTTTTATTGTTTTGTTGTGAACTACAGAGCAAACAATTGATGAAGAGTGCAACACAGAGAACTCATACAAGCTGTTAACAACCATCAGCATAGCCCCCCAGGGTTGTCTGCAGTTTGTTGCCAATGATGGAGAAAGTGGCAAACACCATTGACGTCACCTGACATACTGTTCTGTGCTATGTTACACCAAATTGCTATTAAAATAATTCTATCGGTCTCTCTTTTTTTTTTAATTGTTTTGTATGCAAACACTTCTTCAGTTTTGGGAATCAGATTGTAGTCACATAGACATAGGTCAGGAGCAAAGAGAAAGTGTTGTAACACTTCCTACCCCCAATGCCAGAGAACACTCTTAATTTGTATTGGCATTACCTTTTATTGCATAGGCTGGTGGCATTTGCAGTTGGTTCTGGACGTTTCTTTCCAGTATTGTCAGTCAGTTCTGGACATAACTGGAGAACTGACTTGTAATACTGTGCATTCACAGTTTGACCCCATGGAATGGGATAACACAAGAACACCTTGGATATCACACATCAAAAGTAACATCAGCCTCATGAGTGGCAGATTGGTAGAACTGATTTTTTGTGGTGACTGTATGATTCCATTCAGAGGATCATTGAGTTCAGTTTCATGACTTGCTGAGTTCCATTTCATGACCTCTTGCCCATGTTTCATCGATTGCAGTTGTGTGAATTAACATGTACTGTTTGCAGCAAAAGCATTCCAAATTTGTTTATTTAAGCCAGGATGAAACACCCAGTCAGGTGGAGAAAAAACTGACATACAGCTGAATAATTGCAGCATTAATCTTAGCGGTAGTCATATGTATGATCTGTGGGTAATAAAGTGACTGTGTAGTAAAGCAGTAGTGAATTTAGTTATCCATGGCAGAATGTGTGTAACAGTGACAATTTGGAAAATTTACCATCTGTAACAAGCCATGTGGCAAGCCTAGTAACTACGAACTAAGCTGGAACAAAACAAAAAAATTATACACACATCAAAAGATAAAGCAAGCCCTAATCTAACTGCAGCAACAATCTTAGCAATGGTAATAAAATGATTAGTTGCAGAGGTTGTAGATCATAAAATTAATATAGATTTGTGTGTGTATAAGGCATTATTTGAACAGTATTCTTAGTTTGAAAGCAATGCTAAGCACTGTGGCTGTGATTTTTTGCAAACCACCTTCCATTTTGTGCATCATGTGTTGGTTTATTAAGTGTAAAAAAAGGTAAGATTAGCCCTGTGCACACTATAAAGGCCAGTAGGGCAAGAATTGCTATAGCTTCACTCATTCTTAACTCCTACAGCAGGGAGGTGAGAGAGCATGTGTGATTTTGAAAGATGCTCTGTGCACACACAACCCAGGAAGAGGCTTGTGTATCTTTAATGTATGCTTGTTTCAGGGCCTATCCAATGACCAGGTGCTGAGATATGTGATCGATGGGGGCATGATGGAACGTCCTGAGAACTGCCCTGACCGTCTGTATGAGCTAATGCAGTTATGTTGGCAGCACAAGCCAACAGATCGCCCTTCATTCATGGAATTGGTGACACTTCTTCTGCCAGATGTACCCACAGACTTTGCCAAAGTTTCATTCTACCACAGTGAGGAGGGTCGTGAGCTGTATGTGCCTGCACGTCCAGAACTGATGGATGACCCATACACACCCCTGAGAGTAACACGCGATATTGAGGATTTTTCTGTGGGTGACGGATCCGATGATGACGACGAGGGTCTAGAGACAGATGTAGAGGCGTGCTTCCAACCACACTATCGTATAATGTCTGTCCCCAGCACCCGAACTGGTGTGTCCATTCCTCCAAATGGAAAAATTCGGAATGGTAGTGCTGCCACTTCTCCTACTGCTGTGAATGGTTGGGTGGTGGGACAGCAGAGCAATGGGACTAGCAGTGCCAACTCAACCAGTTCAGCAGACATGAAGACGACTCAGTGTTGACATCACTGTGAATGTGTAGAGGCATGTGTTAATAATAGTTCCTACCATTCCACACCAATGTGCATGTTGTAACAGTATTCATGGTGACGTGCCAAGTAGTGAGGGAGCATCATGCTGTCTTATTATTTGTTGCAAAAGACTGTAATTTATCAACAGGAGGCCATTTTAAGCATAAGTAATAAAACTGTTTTGACTTCCATTCAGTTTGCTTGCCAGCCATTATTGTTTAATTGGGAGCTGGGATAGCCTAGGTGGTGTCGTGACTAGGTGATATGCTGGATGTCTCAAGAACTGGGGTTGATTTCCTAGCAGGAGCTCATATTTTATGCTTACTAACCCAAACCACTTGGGCCCTGGAACCTAACCATCCTGGTATGCCAGTAAGTACTGCAGACTAGTTTCTTTGAGTGGAGTGGGGTTAGAGGGGGGCTGGTATTATAGTAAAATAATTTGTATTTTTACCATATTACCTTTGTTTTAGCATAGTGGAATGAAAACTTTCAAATATCTATCACCACACAAAACTTGCATGCACTGCATTGAATGGGGCTAACAGATCAACATAACAGGAGGCTGAAGAAATTAGCTTAATAAGGAGCTTCATAATTTGTACTTCTGAATGGTTGTTACTGGAGTAATAATTTTGGAGAAAATTTTCCTTGGATATCTATCCTGTATGGAGAATACAACTTGAAAGACGTAGGCTTAAATGGTTGGATAATATAAAAGTTGAATATTTAAGGTGATGGATATGAGGATGTGCATTGGATTTGTGTGGTGTGAGGAAAATATGCAGCAATAGGTTCCTGGTAATATGGTAATGAACCTCTGGTTCCATACAAGGCAGGGATTTATTGGCCCATTGAGCAGTATTGAGTTCCTCGTAGAGGACATTGTTATGTGAAGTTTGTCTTATTTGAGTTCTGAGATTCACATGGTTCTGCATGTGATTTGTGCCATTTGGCATTACCTGTAGCATTAGGTTAGCAGAAATTTTCAGGTGCCAACAGACTTCTTTCTTAGTTTACAGTTCCATGTGGAGAGAGAGTTGTGTCTTCCAGGAAAGGGTAAATTACATTTGCTTCAGAATTTGTAATTTTGTACAATATTATGACTGGTTAACTCAGTGAGGATGTATACACACAGGGGACATGACATGGGGGTTAGACTGTTGCATTTTGGAAGAAATTTGGTGCGTAGCTTGTGTACAGGAAGATGAAACTAAAGTAGGTTTAAAAAAATGTTTAATGCCTTGAAAGGAAAGTACTAAGAAGAATCTTTGGACACGTCTGTGACAGTGTTGGAGAGTAAGACGTATTGAAGAACTGTCTCGATTGTTGGATGGACCTGATATAGTACGCTATATTAAGTAAGTAACCCACGTCTTGGAACAGGCTCTCACCTGGGAAACTGATAGTCCTACAGCTAGGTAGAAAATTCTGTCTTTTGTGACTTTAAAGTAACCAATACTTGCTCATCTAGTCAAGAAATTCTGTACCTTTTGCAAAGTCAGAATGTTCCTGCCATAATCACAAGTTTGAGCAATTGGGCCATAACTTGAGCCATATGAATCCCAAAGAATTTGTTAAACGTGGAGGCTCTAAGTAATGTAACAGGCTAGGGTTTTCACACATGCAGACACACATGCAAACACAGGTTGGGAAGTTAGCCCCTTGCCTGTCAGCAACCTGGAGGGGTGCCACCTGTCAACTGTTAATGACTGCTTGTTCAGTTGTCTTAACCTGCACTATTGATCAGAGATAGTTGAACTGCTAGTGTTCTGTGAAGGATGTGAACTACTCTTCAGCCTTGTCAAGTGACAAATGCAATCCCTTGATCTTTTATGGGATTTTAAACATTCTAATACACAAAGTTTTCCTTTACTGAGTGTCCATATTGACCCAGGGGCTGACCTGGCCTCATATCCAATGGGTAACAAGTTTTTTTTTTGGGGTGGGGGGGGGGGGGTTGGGGGTTATAAAAGGGACCAAGGCAGGAGGATAAAAAAGTCCCCTTTTAGGTTTTTTTGGGACAAATTTTAATTTAGCCCAGGTAAAGGTTTGGCTGTAA
>Ga0123352_10011464_pt1 | contig 13974 bp, 5 predicted proteins | sample TergutLab28metaG_FD_89700 | JGI IMG/M metagenome (GOLD analysis project Ga0123352, IMG submission 89700) | Labiotermes labralis P1 segment gut microbial communities from Petit-Saut dam, French Guiana - Lab288 P1 | ecosystem: Host-associated > Arthropoda: Insects > Digestive system > Gut ...
GTATTGAAATGTGTATTGAAATGTGTATTGAAATGTTAATAGTGTTATTTCAGTCAATTCACCAGAGCTACTCAAGGCTCGTATTACAGATGGCACTTGTTGCCTGATCCCTCTCTCACATCGCATGTTTGAAACCGCTGCTCTCGTAACTGTCTGAAAGTTTGTAAAGTCATTCATTTACGTTCTGCATGTAGCGATTGCCCGACCTCTCTGGGCTGACAAGTAAAGGTTAATTGGCGTCAGTGATAAACAAATGAAGTAGGTGTATTAATAGTATGACACCGCAGAACAAAACGATGTAATCTGGGATAATCTTGTCCCAAGGTCAATTCAGGATGAGAAATATCACGTTATAAAGCCTGGGATCGAGCTAAGGTATAAGAGTTGCGAGGTCGGTGGCTAGATCCCTAACTTCATTACTGTACTGTAAGTACCTGAAACCTTAGTCCCCATAACCTACCCCACATGTCTTCTAAACATCCCCAAGCAGACCCCACGTTCTCACTACGCACAAAATCTCCATCAGTTGATGTACGCGTGGTCACCCTGACATGCAGTGTATATCGCTCTATGTGCTTACTTCTGTGAAAACACATTTCGTGTCTGAACAGACAATCAACATTTGCCGCGTTGTTTTTACCTTTTACCGTAACGTCCGTTGACAATTTGGAAAAGACGTTGATATGATACTAGTTCATACATGCCGAGTGTGAAGGAAACTGTGTTAGTCAGTTCAATTACTCAGTTGTCCAATTAGGTGTTCTTGTACAGAAGTGCTTTTTAAAATATTCTTATAGGACAAATTTTTTTCTGTTACACAATAATTAAAAAATCTGTATGTGTGTAGAAGGTAAGATAATGATATTTTACATTGAATATGCACAAGTGTAACAGTGCATATGTACAATATAATAATGTACCTGGTGTACAGATATAAAAAAGTAGTACATCCTTATTTAGGCACCCTGTACTGGCACTGTCAGTTCGGACAGAATTTTATACTTTCTTTAACATTCAAGTGCCTGTTTCTCTGATTGTACACCACATTCAACACACTGTTGTGCACAACAACACATGACGTAGACTGCGTCAGTCAGACTTGGTTAAAACGTTACACAGATTTTGAAACGTATAAAATTCCACATTCCTTATACTACCAAAAAGAAGAAAATAATTTATCACTTTACAGTGTTAGTTAAGCTTGTCAAACTATCACATTTTAATATTACCCAGAGTTATCGCACGACTAGTGCAATTACACGTAGCGGCATAAAAGTGACTTGACAGCATTACTTTCTTTTCGAGTGTCCTTCAAACGAAGACCGCATACACACCGATAGAACTGCTTCAAATGCATCACAAGGCCGTAATGGAGATATGAATTCCGGAGGGCGTAAGTACGTGCATTGTTACAGACAGACGTAAGGCTATGGGACAAAGTTCACGTAATGATTTGTGTTTACAGTAGCAGTTCTCAAAGTGTGTTGCTACCGTACCGCTCAGTAAGCTTTTCCCCCTCCAGTAAATTTCCCTATACTCGCTTCCACCCTTATACACATTCAGTTCAAATATACGCTGTGGCTATGCATAGCGTTTGGTAGCGCTAAGAACAGGTTGACCTAGGCCTTAGCGTAATGTACAGTATTACATCGGAGAGCAGATTGTTTGATGTTAACCATATTGGCTCGGGTGCTATACATTATTTCTGTTCTTGAAACGGCTTGATGGTAATATATTTTATTAAAAATATTATCAATTTACATTGTCTGCGGAAATTTATTGGTTTATGTAGGCCGAGAGCACGATATGGCAGTACCAATGCAAAACACGACATGCAATGCACGCACAGCCGTAACATTGTGGTGCGGTTGTGTAACTACTGTTGACGTAGAAAAGCAGTAAATTTTACATATTCTGAGTGTGTGTTTCTAACCTTATACAACCAGCATGCAAAGTGCACGTACCGCACTATATTATGTGTTTGTGTCTGGCTGTGCAATATTTTTCCACATCATCTGAAACACGGGACGATTAACAGAAAAGAGTGTTTGAACAATAAATTTTGCAATCTAATTTCGTCTACAAAATCGTTCGGTAACCTTTCTTATTCTAAGAAGAATTCAGCAAGATGTTGAGCTAAATACACTTCTGTCTGTTTATAAAGTACCCGTTATTCTTGGCTTGTTTAGTCAAGCATGAACCTCTCCAAAGTTTTGGGAAAAATTTTCAAACACGAAATTTTTTAAAAATTCTTCCAATGTAGACCAAGTTGTTCGATGCGAACGGACGGACAGACATGACGAACCTAATAGTCAGTTTCCGAAAATATGCGAAACGTTAATATAGTTCAATTTGCCATAGATTTAAACATTCACCTGAGATTTATTTAGGTTTGTTGGACTCGAAGGAACAGTGCTTAACAATGAATTAACTGTCGTAGACAATTTGTGACGTAGGATCGTCCACTTCACATTGTTGCAATTGTGACGTAAATTAGAGAATTCCTTTAGCATTTAATTTTTGTGATTAATGTGTGTGAGGCAGGGAGACATTTTACATTATTCATAGACACCTTAACAAATTCAGCTGTACATTGAGACCCGGGCGTCGCAAACTAATATGGGTATAGCCCAAGGGGGCCCCCACAGAAGAAAAAAACGCCAGCAGACGTCTGGGCAATTGGGCCCCGAAACACTGGTCCCTCGTGTTCCTGCATTACCATAAAGTCACAGCATAACACTGAGATATTAGATATGTTCTGTACAACCTAACATTACAGTAAGCAACAGATTAACAGGGTACATGTGTACACACAATAGAACAAGTTCAACAGCCGATCAATACTCAAATGACACATCTATTCCTAACATTTCAGCACAGTTTCTCATGTACAGAACTTAACATTATAAACACTTCCAATGCTTCACACTAGCAATGTTACATGTTACAAATATCACACTTTCCTACATTGCTACACTCCATGCGCGACCGGCAATTAGGAAGCAACATAACAGCACAAGTTACGTATTTTTACAAAACCAACTCATAACTGAAACGTATGTCTCGACTCGCACAATTAGAAATAAAAACAAAACCCACCCAGGAAAATACGGGAGACCACTGGCCCAGAAATACACGTCGCCAGTTGCGCATCGGTCCCACGACGCAAAACAAACTCGGCTGAACAGACGCCGAGCGTTTCCAAAATAACACAAAACCAAAATTTAGAAATATAAATCCCAAGCCAAATTTGACTTACTGCCATGACCCGACGACTGCTCAGACTCGGCGAAGAATATCAGGGCGACTCGACTCCCGGGCTAATCAACCCAAAACTTGGAAGAATCTTCCACAAAATCCAAGGAACGAATGCCGACCGCTGGATCTAAAACCAACCAAGAAAACTCACAGGACACGGCGCTACCCCTCTCACCACCCTCGACAGTGAATTACCAGACGACGACCTTGAAAGAAGGAACATTCTAGAGTTTCTGAGTTCCGCATAGCGACAGTTATGAGCTGAGTACGGCTCACCATACCGTGAACAATATTATAAAATGATAACTTGTGGTTTTCTAGTCAATGTTTAATGTTTAAGAAAAGCTGCCTTGTGTTATGTTAAGTAGGGAAATAATAAAATTGCACAGACTGGCTGAAAAAATGTATAGAAGAATGGCAGTTTGTAGAACAGGAAAAAGGATGTATGTTATGAGTGGGAGTGAAGTGTTGGTTACGTTTTTTATGTTAGACGGTTAAGGTACTACAAGAAATACGAGTATTTCGGAAGGGTATAAATTAGTATAAAGAAGGAAATTTGGAACAAGAATATAAAGAAGGAATAGAAAAATTAGGAATCTCACGTATTTAAGTGGAAATTTAAGAGAAATAAATTGTTTAATGTCTTCTTCTTCTTCTAGATACCAAACGTGTGAAAATTTGCATTCCACAGTGCAGAATAATATGATTTAGAATTCAAAATATTATACAAATATTGCGTCCAGTATTTAATGAAACCAGAAATCAGAGTGAAGTTCACAATAAGTCTTATATCTAGAACATCTTTAACAATATTTTTCAACACAACATATAATTACAAACTTCAAGTACCTGGTAAAATGACAATATTACGAGGGGATGCTGATAAGTTCTTATCCCGACCTACTACCCTATGTCGTAAGACGGAATCGATAGTGTCGTTGGAAAGAGGTGTCTGTTCATGTGCCGAATTGCACGTCTTTTCTTGTTACAGAGGCCGAAAGGAAGCATGCCAGGCGACGCGCGCGATTTCAACAAACTGGAGACGCGAGCTGTCAAGTTTATTTTTCTTTCTGAAATGTAAGATGCCAAAGGAAATTCACGTCATTCTGATAGAAACATTAGCGGAACATGTATCATCGTATGCCACCGTCAAAAACAGGTTGACCCAGTTTGAACGTGGTGAATTTTCCACTTGCGTTGCCCCTCCTCCTGGACGACCCAAAACAGAGACCATCCCGGAGATTGATGATGAAATTCACTAGCTAATCTTGGAAGACCGTCGGATTGCAGCTAAACCAATAGCTGAGCAACTGGACATCTCACGTGAGCGGGTTGTGTCCATAATTCATGAAGATCTGGACATACGGAAGCGCTCCGCGAAGTGGGTCCTGAAATGGCTGAACGCGGATCAGAAACGTCAACGGTGCTATTTGTCCGAACAAATTTCGGAATTTTTTGGGGCTATCCAAACGATTTCCTGTAGCGATTGGTGACCATGGACGAAACCTGGTTATATCACTATGATCAGGAGGCAAAGCAACAATCAATGAAGTGGCGGCATAGCGACTCACCCCGCCTCAAAAATTCCGAGTTCAAAAATCCTCTGGAAAAGTTCTCGCCTCGATTTTTTAGGATCAAGACGGCATCCTCCTCATCGATTATCTTCCAAAGGGCCAAATTATCAACGTGGAGTATTACTTATCTTTGCTGGTGCAATTGAAGGAAATTTTGAAGGAAAAACCCAGCGGAAAAATCACCAAGTTTTTCTTGTTCTTGTATGACAATAACCCGGATCACCGGGCACTTGGAACCCAGAAGAAAATGGCCTACCAGGGTTTCCATTATCTTGATCACCCACCCTATTCACCAGATTTGTCCCCGTCGGACTACCACCTGTTTAATGGACTTAAAAAACAATTCAATGTTCACCATTTTTTTTCCGACGCGGAGGTCATTGCTACCGCGCAGACCTGGTTGGACGGACAAACTCCTGATTTTTTTTAGTGGCTTGCAGAGGTTAGAGCAACGGGCTAAGAAGTGTATTGAGCTTCGTGGGGAGTATGTTGAATAAATCCCGAGTTTGGTCTCTGTAGCTTGTTTCCGTCCTGGTCGGGCTAGGGACTTATCAGCACCCCCTCGTACAGTAGATTTTCAAACTTTTGAAATTTTCATTTCACTCCTATAATCCGTCCTCGAATTTTCATTTATTTTTGACACTATTCCAAAAACAAAACACGTCTTCGCTCTCCTTCACCTTAAGACAGTCGGGAGTATAAACCGAATTTTTGGCTCTCAAACACGCAGATATTCCAGAAAAGTTTGCTATAAGACTGACAGTATTGTAGCTCGGAATTTCATGAATAGAGTGAGTGATTGCTTGGATTTGTGAGTTAAAATAAGTTACTGGACATGAAATATAATTTCTGATTTTCTCTACAGATTTTTCATGGAATCTTCTCGTTCTAAAAGTAATTAGCGAAACTCATTCATAAACGCGCATAGACCTTAACTTAACGTACCTGTTGCTCTTCTAGTATTTAAAAAAATTGGATTTTCTAGAAGTAGTTTTAATAAATTCCAAATTATGTTTCATAAAAATCCCTCATTTGGGACGGAAGTTGTTGAATTCGACGGATCAACAGATAGATGGACAGACACGTGGACGCTTATATTCGATTTTCGTAATTTTTCACAATCTTGAAAATGGATTGAACAAGCAAAAAAAGTGGTAAATTTAGTCATCCCGATGTGTTTATCTGTACATAAAAGGTATAATTAAAATCATAAGTAAAATTGTTTAGTTATATTTTTAAATTTTACTCGAATGAAATATTCCAAGAAAAAAGTGTATTATAATAAGAGGGGGGCTTGAAATCAGGTTAATCCTCACAGTCGCATCCTCACACTCAGAAGTTTATTTCTTAGAATATAAAGACATGTGTCTTTGTCTAACTCTGTGTGATATAGGGACCTCAACAAACAGTCACACTATCCTTCAGTTTGGCTGCAGCAGCACAGAGTGAAAGTATCATAAAGTTTACTTACAGACACTCGAAATGCAGTCGGCGTCTTCTTCCAGCTCCTCGAGAGTGCACTTGTTTCTGTCGTGTTGGACACTTTATGGGGCACATTTCAGAATAAACTGGGCGTGTCGAAGGCAAAACTTGTATTCAGAGGAACACCTGACAGGTGCGATAGTACGTTGTTTGCTTCGTCGTTAATTGAGTAAGTTTTGACTTAAGATAAGCGAACGTCTTTTAGACGTTGTTTACTCCAATGGCTGAACAAGTTCAATGGGAATAATGTAGTGTTGATATTGGGAATTGTTATTTAATGTTGTCTTGTAGGAAAACGTTTCTGCCTCAAGGTACAAAACTGCCTACAGATTGGCACTTATTTTCTTTGACATGGTCACTATGTAATGATATGGTAACTTCGACAGTTTTGTGGGGGAAGGATGCAGGGGGAAGATTTGGGGACTGTAAAAACATGAGAGTTTTATATTAGACGCATTAAGGTCGAGTACAAATTAAGGATTTATGAGTATTAACAACAGTCGACTATCCGCTTCCAGTGTCTTTATGTGCCATTTGAAGCCCGCGCCCTACCTAAGTGACGGTGAATTAGTGAAGGGCGTGCTGAGGGATTTGCAACACAACAACATAGATGTCAGTCAGCTGATGGAATGGAAGGCAGATCACTGCCAAGAGGCAGAATCGTCAGCAGAACGAGGAAGTTCCAAATAACGATAGTGGAGTGGGAAATTAAGAGCACATTGTTACGTTTTCATGCATCCTGGGCGAATGAAAATTCACGTTGTATGCAGTATGTTTTATGAGAACTGGATATTATATGTAATGCACTTAAATATCACTCATTCTGTTAGCTATTCCTCACTTTGGGCTTAACGTTAGAGCATAAATATATATGGGAATTTATTTTGAATTCGATGAAGCTCATTGTATATGTTGATCTAACAACATCTAATGCCGTCATCAAGAATATTTGGATTTATACCTCTACCCCAAAATATGCTTCGTTGTTTCTTTGTTTAATGAAGCACTGAGACAATGTGGCTTCTTATTTTCAAGGTCGTAATTCTGGAAGATTGTACACCAGTTGCCAACATTGTCCAGCCCTCCAAACCCCAGTGGTTGCTTCATATTCTACCAGACTTAAACACCCAAATATTATGTTCACTGCAAAACAGCCTATTTTTTGTCTTGTCAGGATGTCAGAACAAACATCGATAATTTCCCTAAACAACATTAGCGGGATCGTTTTATAACATACACAGAATTTTTACAGTACAGTGCGAACTGGGTCTTTATTGAAGTCAGGTGAATCTTATTACTAAGAGATCGTGCAGTTGATGAGGCGCACATTCGCAGATGTCTGACTGCGGAGGGTCTGCCTCGATTCAAGGTCCAGGCATGTTGCATTTGTGACGGACAATGTGAAACAAGAACAGATATTTAACCAACTAAATCTATTCTACCCTGTCAGTATTATTCTCTCCATGGCTCAGGAACATATTCGCCGAATTCTGTGCGCGAAACCCGGATTCACTTTCACATCAGTAGTCTGGATTTGTGGTGGACAAATTGGCAAAATTGCATGTTTCTCCCCGATCACTTCGATTCTGTCCGGTCAGAATTGTTCTACTCAACCTCTATACTCATCTTAACGTTGTGCTGTCCATTCCAGATGATCATACAATGGAAGCATGGAAACCTTCCAGAAATAATGATCGTTTGGAAATCGGAGGCACTTTACTCAAAAGTAAACCTATTCATTGTTAATGAGTTAATTACCTGGTCTTTACAATAATCGTGAGAGTTAATGTGACTGTACTTGTCCTGAAAATTGTTTAGCATCCTTGTCTGCCCCAACCGAAGTTGCTGCACATAATATGGATAAATGACAATATGCAGAATATCACGAAGAACGTTGTGAGTGACAGTAAAAAAGGCAAAGCAATCCCATTACAGACCTAGACAGGCCCTGAGGGTTCCAGGAGGATGAGGCTCCTAGATTTCAAGACGATCGGAATATGAAGGTGGTAATGTTGTCAACCCTAAGCACCGGCCGCCTTTACCTCCGAGGAAATAATCCTGGTACTCATTTCTGTTAGAGTTTGAGTGAACACCATGGCCATACTTCGGCCGGAAAGATTATGTCAATGAAAAATCCCAAAGACACCTTCGGGGGTCGAAACCACGCCCTTCTGGCTTGTAGTGCAGTGCTTCAATCATCTGTATTTCCGCGTGACTCCCGTGAGTGTCATTGAAGTGTTGTTCATATTTGTTCCACTAAATGATGAAGGCACTGCAAGAAATAATTCGGAATGACTATTCATGCTAAGGGAATTTTTTGTATAAAAATGTGTGGCATATATCACGTCATGTAGTGTTATTCCGATCCAGTTGCCTACGTGACACCACAAGGCACGCTATGATTCACGGTCACGAGGTGTGCTGTGATTTCATATCGAGTATGTTCTAGAAACAGGAAATGACGTAGTTAGTGTCAGGTCTTTGTGATGAGGGCGGGTGAAATAGCGTCCTCTTGGTTATACTAGATGATCTGTGCACTTGGTTAAGTAAGCAGTGTAGCATCGGTCACAGAGTTAGTCACAAGTACTTAAGAAGTTTATTGTGTTGAGATGGAATTCGTGTCGCGGGAGGATGCTTGTGTTAGTTAGGTCTACACAAGAAATCAAACCAACATTTAAAAACACATGTTTACTATTTCTAAGCTATTTACATACAGTGAGACGCAACAGTGCACAACCAGTGGTAATATTGATAACTCTCATATAGACTTATGTTTATTGGACCGTGCATCATTGTAATAGTTGAAGAATTAAAGACCAACTTGATGTCACTTGTTATTTTATTTCACCTCTTACGTACTCAACATGCTTCGGACATTAATATATTTATCATCAGGAGCTTGCAACGGTGCTGTTGAATTACCATATCGATCGTTTTGTTATCGGTTCCTTGTGTTTTGGAGATTTGGTGCGGCTGGGTTTGAGTGGTGTCCGTGTTGCAGGCTGCAACAGGAAAGCCACTCAAACCCAGCCGCACCAGAACTCCAAAACACAACGAACCGAGAACAAAACGACCGATGTGGTAATTCAACAGCACAGTCGCCAGCTCCTGATGATGGATATATTAATGTCCGAAACATGTTCAGTACTTAAGAAGTGAAATAAAATAACAAGTGACATCAAGTTGATCTTTTATTCTTCAACTATCTCATATAGTCTTTTCCACATAGGTTTCCGAACAAGTTATATACAGAGAGAAAGCGACGTGTTTTCAAGTGAATGCACAAACAGTAAAATTGTTAATAGTTACATTTCATAGAAACCAACAGTAACAATTACAATAATGCTATTGATAGGCATTCCACATGCTGTGAATTTAATGCGATCAATGTGAAGTCCAGCTTACAAGCGATCAACAAGTGAAGAGAATGACGAGTGGAAGTGTATTGCAGTTAACAATAAGTTTTTGTAACCAGTGGTTTTAACAAAGGTAACTAATTAACTGTTATAATGGTTATTGTTTTTTAATTCATCTTTGTCTTGGAACCGGCGTTATAAACTGAATAGGAAGTCCAGGCTTAATATTCCCCCTGAAAACGAGAGGCAGGGCGCGACAGTGGCATAAAATTGTATAAATACGGAGGGATGGAAACGGTGTGTATAGGAACCAACAGTAAAATTAGGACTGGCATATATTTAAGAGAAATTTTCATTGAAAAATACAAATTGTGTGAGTTTATATTCTAGATAAATGCACTTCAGTACGTTTACGTGGAAGAGTGCAGAACAGGCTGATTTTGAATAGAGAATATAATAATTATCAAAATGTAAACAACACGCTAAAAATTACAGAAAATTGTCACGCATGTGTCGCGGTGACTTTTATTAGAACATACATTTATAGAAGACCAATACGTCTACAAATGGGAAATATCGGAATTTAGCCGCTTCTCATAGCCGTATGGAGAAAACTGTAAATCTAACGTTATCATGAATTTGTGATTATGTCAACGAAAGCAGTGCAATTCTACAGACAATTCTGCACATTCAGTTAGAAATTCTTTGACACAAAACGAAAATAACTAAAAATTCCAAGACTAAAATACAGTATTCGTTTTGATGCTTTTCAGCAAGTTGAACAAAAGACGTCTGAAAGACTTTCGTGTATCTTACGCCACAACATCCTTAGAGATACGACGAAAAAATGTAGTATTCCATCTGTCAGGTGTTAATGTGAAAATATGTTGCCTTCGGCACGCAAAGCTTATTCTCGAATGTGTTCTATTAATGGGTCCACGAGGCGGAAACAACCGCACTGTCGAGGAGCTGGAAGAGGACGCCTACAGCTATATACTTTCTGTTGTGCTGCAGCCGAACTGAGGGCTAGGGTGACTGTTTCTTAAGGTTCCTACATCACACACAGACACAGAAACGTGTCTTTATGTTCTAGATAATAAAGATATGAGAATTTGCATGCCACAGTGAGGAATAACTTGATTTCAAATATAAAATATAATACAATACTTGGGTTCAACACTTAATGAAACTAGATGTAAGAATATTGTTCACCGTACTTCAAATAACAAAATATTACTTTTGCATATCACAATATCCTTCAACACATCACATAATTACAAACCTTAAACATCTGTTAAAATGACGTAATATTAAGCACACGGTTCCACCACTCAAATCAGTAAGCGAAATGCCAAAATGTCTTGTAATGTTCCTGTAACACTGAGGAGCGTTCGAGTGATTATTCTTTCGTAAAACAATGGAATAAACAGTACGTTTTATGAGTTACCTGTGGGTGTGATTATTCATAATGGAATAACACTGTGTCTTATTAAAGTATCTGGCGTTTATGTCTCTACAGATTCTTACAAATTTTCTTATCACATGTACCAGTTCTAGAAAAATGTTACTGAATATGAATTTTGTGTTATTTGCTATTCAATTTATTCTTAAACAAAAATTCATATTTTAAATATAATCGAGTGGTACATTATCATAAATGAACATGTATCTTCATGAAAAATAACTGTCGTTTTCATCAGATTCTAATGATTGCACAATTTTCTTCGCATTTCTTCAAAAGATACCTTTAATGAAAAACCTTTCGCTGGCGGACGATTTGTTTTATTCGTAAATAATGATAGACGGACAGACAGACAAACATATATAGTTGTTAAAAAGCAACTTTTGCAGTTAGTTTGTGGACGTTAATAAAACAAATTTTCTAGAGAAATTTTCGAAATATCCACAAACATTTCCATATAAGTTGTTTATTGCGGAGAGAAATTCTGATAGAGGGACGGACATAAAAAATTAAACAGTCGAATTTCTCAATTTTGGTACGCCTTTACAAATGCGTTTCAAATATACAGAATGTCTGTTAAATGCCTGGACTTTTTACAAGCAGAGCAGTAGACATTGCATTACTGTATAGTGGGTCAAACGGCAATACACGCGGTCCGTTGGCTGTAACAATGGCTTTGAATTCGGAGAGTTCCGATTTCAATTGCCACGGTCAGTGATCCAGCATTTTGTTCAGACATTGACTGCTAATATTCACTCCTACGTCACTACAAATTCCTTCCTGACACTTCCAATTTATTACAAACTAGAGAACGCAAAGTGATCTAAAGAACTACAGATCCAAAAAAGAATTCCACTTAAAATTTTAGTGTGTGAACAGCATGAAACTGTGAAATTATACAGAACAGCATGGACCTTGTCTGATGCTGACTCACATTTCTTTCCGAATCAGAGGAATTCTTGTTCATGCAATTTGCTGTATATTTGTTCCACAACACCGGAATGTTCAAGTTGTGAATGCTATTTTTACAAAGGAAATTTAAGTAGGAAATTTGAAGGAATTTGGGCTTAATCTGTTATCAAAGAGTGTCTGTGCACTTCTTGAAACCTTCTGCAAGCCAGATGTTTGAACATGAAATCTGGCAAAGAAGAAACGATATAAATTTATACTGACTTCATAACGACATCCAGACTTCTGTGCGTCTTTAGCAAATAATAGCTGTGGGAGAACAGCCGATGTGTCACAACTGTGCGTCACTGTGTTCACTGTGCAAAGGGAAAGAATGGGAAAAGACAATTTACATATCACTTGATTTAATGAATTACAGGAATTTACACCAACATGTTGCTGATTATCTTTTTTGGTCTAATCTCCAAGTTAGGTTTGGTTTGCCGTGACTGCGACTTTGGAACTCTGAAACCGAATGATGTTGATTGGAATAAGGTGGGTGTTAGTGTGTTCACACGCTTCCTGTAAAAAGCGGCTAATGGAACGGTTGCTTGTTTGTAAATTTAATTTCTTGTTTCATTAACTAACTGTCAATAAAACATAACAGACTCTATTTCGAGTAATTTAATGATTTATGAATAATTGTTTGTAATGATGAAGCAGGAAACTGCCGTCTTTTAATTAAAAGTGCATGTCTGCAGTATCATGCTGGGTCTGATAAAAGACAATAGGATATCAAATAGTGGGTTAGTAAAATTTCATATTTGTGAGTATTTGTTTCATTATGTATGATTTTTCGCTCCGAAAAAAATTGGTTGCCAATCATGAATTTTTTAAAATTTAAAATTAGAATACTTCTTTAACAATTATAGAGAAATTTAAAGTTGTTTTGAAGTGTGACAGCATATAGACTCTTATAAGTAAAGGCGCTGGTTCATTTATAATAATTTCTCGTCAGTTCTTCTTAAAAATATACGTTTCAAGCAAATTTGGTACAAAAAATCCGGAGGCATATTATATTTTCAATTCTTTCCAATAACCCTGCTGTTTATGAAATTATGTAAAAGATACTGAAGAGTGAGTCAAGCTACACATGAAAATACGAGTATAATACGGCGCATGTGCCTTGGATTATGGATAACAAAGTATACAACACACATTGAGAAAATTGAACACTTATTGCCTTCAGACAACAACAACAACGGTTACGTAAAAGCACATTAGATTCTGTGGCGTTGTAACAAAATGGAACAGCACTGGATGTTTCGTATTTGGCCACTTAGTGCGTAAGTATAGAATGAAGTATTTGACAAAATGCGTCATGTTATCTCCTGGACAGTGTAACGATAAACGATAACAAATCATTTTATATAAACGTCGTATTTTGTGCGGATAACGATTAATATTGAGAACTTCACTGGTACAAGCAAAACAGAATAATTAACGTTCTCAATTACTTTTACATCTTTCACACAATTTTCGATTTATGATAAGTTTATCTAAATCCAAATATTGACATGGATATTGTCCGGGCGACCTCAGAAATGGATTTGTTTTTTATGACTTGGTGGAGAATTTGCTTAGCTCCAGATCGCTCCATTCTCTATATTATATGGTTGAACAAATTATGAAATTGGATATGTGGAGTACATAGAGCAAGCATGGCGAGCCTGAAGGAATGTTAAACAGTCTATATATGTAACCAGACTTTGTAGACTGATCTGTGGGACAAGAAATTTGAGAGGAAATAAACGCATGCAAGCAATAGAAATACAAAAACTTTTGAAAGTGATTAATATGGCACAGAATGTTAAACAATCTGAAATCTTAAATATTTTGTTCTTCTTTAACATCTATGTATTTTAAAAAGCCAACAATTTGGACTGTATTCTAA
>Ga0123352_10011465_pt1 | contig 13972 bp, 11 predicted proteins | sample TergutLab28metaG_FD_89700 | JGI IMG/M metagenome (GOLD analysis project Ga0123352, IMG submission 89700) | Labiotermes labralis P1 segment gut microbial communities from Petit-Saut dam, French Guiana - Lab288 P1 | ecosystem: Host-associated > Arthropoda: Insects > Digestive system > Gut ...
ACAATATTGAGCACATCTGTCCGTAAATCTTTCTCGTCTAGAGGATTAGTCCCTGCATAGACAATGAGTGTTTGGGAAGCATCCCCTCTGGGAAACTCTAGGGTTTTGGGAATAACTGCCATGTCTTGAAAACCATTGTCTGTATATCCTTTTCTATTCCGACTATCATTGGCATCTATTGTCTTGATGACTAGCCATTCTTGCCCATCCTTTGTCATAAAGACATGACTCTTTCTCAGTTTGCGATGGTCAGCCTTTAATTTGTCTACGTGATAGACCTTATCTACTAAAGTCCTATAATGCTCAGGTGTAACAGTTAGTGACTTCATATTATTATGAGCAGGTAAAAAGGGATGCCCTGTAATCGTCCCCAAATCATCAATACTGAGAGATATTTTCTTTCCCTGTGAGCTTGTTCCTTCAAAATAGTAATCAAAAATTCCTGTACTGCCTTCTAACATTTCTCCAGTATAGGTTATATTCTTTACCGCTTCAAATTGAATTTGAATTTTTTTGATTAAATCCTTCTCTTTTTGAGCGGTTAGTTTTTTCATCAGAATAGGAAGAGATGGTATATTCAAATTTTATGCTCCTAAAATAGACATTGTATCCATTATATTATATTTATTTGTCAAGTCAAAATAAAAAAGCGTTTGACTGCTTCTTATAAAACTGCTAATACTGCAAAATCTAAGATAAAGAGGATAGAAACGATCCAAATGACTGGTTTTATTTCTTTAACTTTACCTGTGACTAGCTTGACAATAATGAATGTAATAAATCCTGCGGCTATCCCATAAGAGATAGAATAGGCGAGTCCCATAAACACTGAAGCAAAGAAACACGGAATGGCTTCTGCCAAATCCCCCCAGTTGATGTTTTTGAACGCTCCAAGCATCATCATTCCTACAATAATTAGAATAGGTGCTGTAGCTTGACTTGGGACAATAGCAAGCAAAGGTAAGAATAAAGCTGACAGTGCAAACATGACAGCTGTTGCCATTGACGCAAGACCTGTACGCCCCCCTGCTCCAATACCCGCTACAGATTCCATATAAACTGTTGTGTTTGAAGTCCCAAAAATAGCACCGAAAGGCGTGGCAATCATGTCTGCAAAGAGAGCTTTGTCCATTTTAGAAGAGAAACCACGGCTGTTCTCCATATCTTTGAAATCTTGTTCAGAGAAGATACCTGTTTGACGACCTGTCCCAACAAATGTTCCAATAGGATCAAAGATAGAAGTGAGTGAGAAGGCAAGAATAGTCATCAATACTTCGAATATCTTAGAAGAATCTGAGAACAATATTCCCATTCCTTTTGGCCCAAGTGCTGCACCAAAGGTTTGTCCCATTTGACTCATCGCTACTCCAAGATTATTTTGAGAGAAAAGGGTATGAACATCAATTTTTACAACACCTGTTAGGATAGATAGCACAGTTGTTACTAATATAGATAAAATGATTCCTGCCTTATATTTACGAAGCACAAAGAAGATTGTAATAACAATTCCTACTAACGCAACAAGCACACCTGCATTATTGAATTTGACTAATCCCGGAACAATGGCAGAGCTTGCTGTGATTGTCCCATGATCATTAGTATAAGTTCCCGGATCAGCAATAAATTGTAAAATTCCTGCATTTTTAATTCCAATATAGGCAATGAAAATCCCAATCCCACCACCGATAGCATGTTGCAAGCTCTCTGGTATACCTAGAATAATTGCCTTACGAATGGAAGTAAAAGTGATAATAATATTGATAATCCCACAAATAAAGACCATAGCCAATGCTTCTTGCCATGTGTATCCCAGCGATAGGACAACCGTATAAGCAAAGAAAGCATTGAGTCCCATTCCTGGGGCTAAAGCATAAGGTACGTTGGCAATTAATCCAATAGCAACTGTCCCAACAATCGATGCTAAAATCGTTGCAAGAAAGACTGCTTGTACAGGCATACCGGCTGAACTTAAAATTTGCGGATTAACAAATAAAATATACGACATGGCGAAGAATGTCGTAACTCCTGCTCCAATCTCACGACCTACTGTCGTGTTATTCTCTTCAAGCTTAAAAAACTTGTTCATAGTAATTTCATTTCTCCTTCAAATAGAATATACTTATATTTTATAAAGTTCCTCAACTGATTTCAATGTATTTATGAATAAATCATCACTAATCTATCTTATTGTTCGGAAATTCCTAATAAAAAAGATAACCGAGGTTATCTTTTTATTTTATTCGAAGCTATTCAATATTTCATAGACTAACTCACGCTGATTAGGGCGAGTATTCACAATGAACGTCCAATGCTTATTCGGACTGGTTTCAATATCTTCAATCTCGGTTGTTCTGACCTCAATTTTATCTTGATTGAGATTCATGATATAAGGATAGGTAATATCAATATGCTCATTGGTGAATACTTTAAGGTTTTCTTTAGGGATTAATGACTCTGATAAAAGCTGGTTAAAGCGTTCTGTGAAATTTCGAGGAATCATATCAAATTGTAACTGTTCATCATGCCCATCTACAAGCCAAGGATCTCGTTTAATGATTGGGTCAACTGCTACAGCTGAATATCCACCTAATAAGGCGTGAAGTAATGAAGCACTTCCACCTCGTGAGTTCCCAATAAATACAACATTTTTCTCTGGAATGTCATATTCAGCAATAACCGATTTCACAAGATTTTGCACCCTTTGTTCATATTCTTGGTCATTCTCTGTATTCATCATATATGATCCAGAAATAAGATTATTTTCAGTCAAGCGTAAAACATAGGTATTAGCAGGTGCATAAATCCCTATGGTTTCAAATCGCCCTTGACCTTGCAGGCGTGTTTTAGCATTAATGTGATTAGGATGATTAAACACAGGCATATAAACAATAAGTTTTTTGCTTAGTTGCTCATTCTTATTCCGTGGCGTCTCTACTTCATAAAATATATTTCCAAATTTTTTCATACCATAGAAATATAATTCATCTTTTGGAATAACAAAATATTCTGAACCTATTTGCCCGTCTATTGTCTTTCCTTTTAATGCCAGTTCTTTTAGAGATTGATAGTCATCAGAATCCATCCGAGTATATGGAAATAAATTCTCTGAAATTTCTTCTCTTCCTAACTTGATTGTTTCAATGGTCTTTAAAGATGACGCAACAAGCATCGCTTCTTTTTTATCATCTGTATAAAGATGACCCTCTATCTTTTCTGAAAAATCCCTTCTAATTTTGAACACTAATTTCTTTTGATGATTAGCGTCAAAAATCACTATCTTCTTATCAATGATTTCCCAAGTGACATTCTCATCTAGACCAACACTGTCAAATTTTTGATTATCAAGGAATTTAAGCAAATCATATTTTTCACTGTTTTCTTTACTCATCAGGTAAAAAATATGCTCTTTCAAGAAATTTTTACATGCTTCAATCTGAGTTTCTGTTAAGAAATACGACTCATCAACAAGTATATCCTCATCTGCTGATTCTATCCATTGCTTAAGTTTGGTAAAAGGGACTTGGAAGTTTTCATTTATTTCTTGCTCTACCTGTGTCTCTGCTGAAATAATAGGAATTTTTACTTCATCTTTTTGAAGTCTTAGACCAATATCATCATTTTCCACAATTAGAACATCAAACTTTCTAAAAGTTTCTAAAATAAAATTACTTTTCACATCATATTCTTCTTCAGCTTCGTAAAGTGTGACATGATGGATAAGCCCAACTGCTTTTGCTTGTTTTATGTTTTTTATATAATCTATAAATTCTGTAGTAAAATTAATATTTGAAACCAGCAAGGGAAACTGCACAATAACAACATCTCCTTCACTCACTGGGGACAGCAATGCTTCCATAATAGCTTCTCTACGAGGTTTATTATTAACTAAATTTTCAAAAAGAGAATAATAGATGATTCCACATTCACTTGATTCATTAATTTGGTATGAATTGATAACACGCACAGCACTAATGTTATCAACAGTTTCTTGGGAAACTGGTTGTGTTATCCAATATTTCATTTTATTTTCCTTTACTACTTACTTAGCTTTATTTATTATACCTTTTTTTTATTCTATTTGTAAAACACCAGTTACCGATAGGCATTTTATTTTTGCTATAATTACTTTATGACTAACCAAGAGAAGAAATTGATTGCTATAGATTTGGATGGAACAACTTTGCACAGTGATGGGAAAACTCTATCTGCCTATACCAAATATGTTTTCAAACAGGTTGAAGCATTGGGGCATACCATTTGTATCGCTACTGGACGCCCCTTGCGTATGACAACAGATATTTATAAAGAGCTCGAGCTCCAAAGCCCTATGATTAATTTTAATGGTGCTTTGGTGTCAATGCCCTTTGATAAATACTGGGAATTTACAAAAAAAGAGTATATCAAACGTTCTTTTATCTTTGATTTACTCCGTCATCAACAAAATTTTGATTTAGAATTTTTTGCGGTAGAATATCGCCGCAAATTCTTTCTCAATAATTTTCGTCATGTTGAACCTGAATTTTTTGGGGTTGAAACATTTCATCCTTATAACCGCTTGCGTGCAGATCGATTAACTGAAGATCCCCATGCTGTTTTGTTTTCTACACGTATCAAAGATAAATTCCGTCTGGCTGAAGAAGTTCAAAAACATTACAATAACAAAATTTCTGTATCTGCTTGGGGCGGACCCAACGGTGTGCTTGAAATTGTGCCAAAAGGTGTCAGTAAAGCCTCTGGATTAAAACATTTGCTCAAAGCCTTAGACATTGCCCCAGAAAATTTGATTTGCTTTGGCGATGAATTTAACGATGTAGAGATGTTCAAGTTTGCCACCAAAAGCGGTGGGAAAGCCTATGCTATGAAAAATGCTTCTAATCGCCTCACCCCTCATGCCTCAGAGGTTATCCCTTGGACGAATGATGAAGATGGTGTGGCTCGCCAATTAGAACAATTATTTCTCAGTTAAAAATTAAAAATCATCCGCTAGGATGATTTTTTTAACGTCTGTTTACTACTCCAATGATACGTAGCACACTCAAGAATAAATTGACAAAACTAATGTATAATGACAATGCCATACTTATTGCCCAACCATCATTGACTTGTCCATTATTTTTGTTGTAGATATTTTCAATCATTTGATTATGATAGGCAATCAAACCAGAAAAAATCACAATTCCTAGGACTGATCCTAACAACATGAGTGGTGTGCTATGGAAGAAGAGCATATTTAGGAACCCCAAGATAATCAATCCCCAAACACCAGCAATCATTGCCTTAGCCATTCCTGAAAGATTACGCTTAGTGAAACGCCCATAAACTGACATTCCAAAGAACATTCCTGCAGAGATTAAGAAAGCCATAGTGATATCTGTTCCTGTGTAGAAAATCAAGCTGAATGAAAGGATAAACCCTAGCACAGCCGAATAGAGTATGAACAAAGGCAAAGCAGTTGGAGAATTCTTAGCTGCTGCACGTTGTGCAGGAAATACAATCAATAAAGGAATCAGGAAAATGATGAAGACCATCACATTCCCTCCTTGCATGATTGAAACCAAGTTTTGTGGGAAGAATTTAATTGTAATGAAAGATACCAGTGCAGAAATCAGTATTCCTACACCAACCAGTCCATAAATTTTTGCAAAAAATGCAGAAAGTCCTGATTGTCTTTCATCAATAATAGGTTGTGGATTTTCCATTAAAAACACCTCTTTACTTTATGATATAAGTACTATTGTATCATATTCCTAATTTTTATTTTAAGACTTTAGTCTGAAACAAAAAAATCTACCGAAGTAGAATTTCTTATTATCCTAATTTAGCTGAAAGGCGTGATTTGTCACGGCTTGCTTTGTTTGCGTGGATAAGCCCTTTAGTTGCAGCTTTATCGATTGCTGATGAAGCTTCTTTGTAAAGTTCTTCGCTAGGTGCTGCTTCAAATTTTTTGATTGCTGTACGCATCGCAGATTTTTGTTTTGAATTGCGTTCGTTTGCAACAATGTTCAATTCAGCACGTTTGATTGCAGATTTAATATTAGCCATTTTTCTCTCCTCTTTTTTCGTTCTTATTCATTATACAAAAATTTTAATTTTTTGTAAATACTTAGGGTTATCAATCCTCGATAAATGCTCTTAAATTTTTAACTTTTGCATTTAACCCTACAATGAGCTTGATACGTGCCTTTTGTGAATTAACTTCCGACACAAACATGACACCTGCATCATAGAGCTGCTTCCCTCCACCTTCGTAGGCATAAATGGGCTCTGCTATTCCATTGAAACAACGTGAAGCCAATACCACAGGGATTCCTTTGGCGATAAATTTCTCAAGGTAACCTACTGCAGTAGGAGGAAGATTCCCGGCTCCTAATGCCTCTATCACTATCCCATCCAGCTTATCTGAATCCCACAAAGCTAAGGTTTCACCTGTCATACCTGCAAATGCTTTAATGATTGGAACCGTTCCCTTGACTTGATCAATATCAATGTGCTTTGCATCTGACAAAGCATGAAAATAGATGACACGACCTTTAGAAATCCATCCCAATGGACCATGTGTGGGGGTTTGGAAGGTCGCAACGTTAGTGGTGTGCGTCTTCGTCACATATCGTGCAGAGTGAATCTCATCATTCATGACAACCAAAACTCCACGATTACGAGATTTATCTGATGCGGCTATACGAATGGAAGTTAAAAGATTATACAGTCCATCTGAACCTACCTCATTACTTGAACGCATAGCCCCAGTGATAACAACAGGATTCCCATGAGGCAAAGTAATATCTAAGAAAAAGGCTGTTTCTTCTAAGGTATCTGTTCCATGAGTGATAACCACTCCATCAAAATTTTCTGAATCAAAAGCTTGATTGATACGGTTTTTAAGAGTTAGCATATTTTCTAATGTCATATGCGGACTCGGAACATTAAAGATATCTTCCGATGTGAACTCTACATTTTCTAGGTTCATTTGTGCTTTGTTCAGTGGATTGACTTCATTAGAGGAGACCGTTCCATTTACATCTTCTGACATAGAGATTGTTCCACCTGTGTGGAGTACCAGTATTTTTTTCATACTTCCAATTATACCATACTGTTATTTGCTAGAAAATTTATTTTTTCTTTTAATTTCTGCTATAATGAAGGTATAATAAATTAAGGGAAAAAGAGAGTTTATGGATATAAAAGCGGTTTTTTTTGATTTAGATGGGACACTTTTCAATTCTGCACGAAGCGTATCAGCAAGTACACGTCGTGCCATCATGGAACTTCATCGCAATAATATTCTTGTAGGGGTTGCAACAGGTCGTGGTCCTTCCTTTTGTCTTCCTCTAATGGAAGAACTCAATTTAGATTTTGTTGTTGCTTACAACGGGCAATATGTATTCACACCTAAAGAAATCATTTATGCTGAACCTTTAGATAAAAAAGTCCTACGTCACATTGTACGTTATGCTCGTGAAAATCATCGTGAAATTTCTCTTGGTGCAGCGACAGGTGTAAGTGGTTCTACACTTCTCAAGTTTGGAGAGACTCGCCTAGCTAGCTTTATTTCTGGTATTCTACCTACTGGGACATCTGACTTAACCCGTAATTCATTCAAACACGTTTTCAGTCGAATTCTTCCTCAGGCTAACTACATCAAGCTCCTGCGTGAGCCCATTTATCAAGTCATGATGGTTGCTACAAAGTCAGAAACTGAAACACTTGAAAAAGAATTTTCAGAAATGAAAATTACACGTTCAAATTCTTATGCCATTGATTTGATTCCAAAAGATTCAGGGAAATTAGCTTCTATCCAAAAACTAGGAGAAGCGTTTGACTTCTCTATTGATCAGGTCATGTGTTTTGGTGATTCTCAGAATGATATGGCTATGCTTCAGGGTGCAGGAACTGGTGTAGCAATGGGAAATGCCTCTGATGAGGTCAAAGGCATTGCAGACTATATCACTACATCCAATAATCAAGATGGTATTGCCCGTGCTTTATCCCACTTTGGTTTAATCAACTTCTCATCCACAACCAACTTGGTTTCCAAGGACCCTAACTTTAATAAGGTCAAAGAATTTCATAAGCTCATGGATGGAAAAACACAGGAAATCCCTCATGCGTTTAGAGTTGATTTAGCCAGTAATCGTGCAGATTTCATCATTGAAGAATTGGTTGAATTTTTGTATGCTTCTGCTAATGGGCAAGAAGATACTTTTGAGGAGATGATGACTCAACTCCATACCAGTATTGAAACAGCAAAGGACAAGATCATACACACCTCTACTCCCTCTCCTGATATTTTGACAGGACAAGTTGCTGCATTGATGGATTTGCTTCATCTAACTTATGGAAGTCTAGTCTTAGCAGGGGTTGATCCCTATGAGATGTTTGATCTAGTGCATAAGGCAAATATGGCTAAGGTCTTCCCTGACGGGCAACCTCATTATGATTCTGTTACTGGAAAATTATTGAAACCTGCTGATTGGGAAGAAAAGCATGAACCAAAACAAGCCATTTCTCGAGAACTAGACAGACAAAAACGAATTGCTCTTAGAAAGAGTAAAAATCCTGACAAATAAAACAGCCTAGGCTGTTTTTTATTTGGCTAATATACTAAATAAAGGCAAAACAAAAGGCACATAAGATTCATATTTAGTGCTGCTACCGTCAGGTCCTGACACGCTTCATATCAATCTTATTGCCCATGTTAATTATCTCATTTTTATTTTTTATTGTCAATATTTTTAGCGTTCAACAGTTCATGACTTTGTGGTATATTCTTTGCATTTCTTTTTCCAGAAAAGAAATTTCTCATAATTGCAGTACATTCATCAACTAGAATATCTTGCTCTACTTGCACACGATGATTAAGACGCTCGTCCTCTAAGATTTGATAAAGACTGACTACACCACCGAATTTTGCATTTATTGTGCCAAAATAAACCTGTGGAATTCGTGCCAAACCAATGGCTCCTGCACACATGATGCAAGGCTCAACAGTGACAAATAAGGCACAGTCAAGCAAACGCCAGTTCCCTACCACTCGATTGGCTTCTTGAATAGCTGAAATCTCTGCATGATGGATGGCTTGATGATCTAATTCACGACGATTGAATCCTCGGGCTATGATTTTTCCATCTTTGACTATCACTGCTCCTATGGGTACTTCATTATTTTTTTCAGCTTTCTGTGCTTCCAACAGGGCTTGGCTCATAAAATATTCTTTTTCACTTTGAGTAAATTTCATCAGATACTCCATTTTTTATGTGGTTGGGCTAAATCTACAAAAATCCCGTTTGTTACTTCTTCTGCCTCTTTTTGCAATAGATTCAAATCCCCCGTTTGAGGCAAATGAGTAAGCACTAAACTCTTGACATTCGCTCGCCGTGCAATCTTTCCTGCTTCAATGCTAGATAAATGATTAGGCATATTGGATTTATCTTTGAAGAAATAAACATCAGCCAAGAATAAATCTGCATTCCTAGTAAAATCAGTCAACTGCTCAAAATAACCTGTATCTCCAGTATAGACAAGAATTTTACCAGTATCTCGCTCGAAGATTCGCATGGCATAACAGGTTATAGGATGAACAGTTTTTAGGAAAGTAATATCAAAAGGTCCAATAGAAGTGCCATTTATAGTATCGTATACTACTCCTTTACTGACATTTTCAAGACTGAGTTTGTCAAATTCTAATTGATTTTCATCATGTCCATAAATCTTAAGTATCTCAATGCCTCTTTCATGAGACAGTTGTCGATATTGTCTCAAAACACCCAAATCTGCAATATGGTCTTCATGGTAATGACTCAAAATAATCGCATCTAGTTTTGTAGGAGAAAGCTCATGTTCCAACTCTGTTACTGCTCTTGAACCCGCATCAATCAATAAATTAAATCCAGATTCTGATTGTAATAAATAGGATGTGGTCCCTGCATCTTTTGTGGGGTATCCGCCCCAAACACCTAATGCTGTTAATTTCATTCTGCTCTCCTTAAGCTAATTCCATTATTTTTTTATTTTTACTGAACACGAAAATCAAATAAACGATGAGTAAAATGAAGCATGACCCTAGGAGTGTCCATGTTCCAAAGACATTCAAAAGTAAGGTAGAAAAAACTGCTCCTACAAAGAAGGAAAGGATTAACCCAAAATAAATGCTGGCATGAGAAAGTTTTTCTTTATCTTTAGTGAGAAAAAACTGCATCAAATTTGTAGAAAAAGATCGGATATTTCCTGTACCAAATACAGAATTATAAGCCAACCCATGTGTATTGGTGAATGTGTCCGCCTGAATGGCCATGAAAAACGAAAGCAGCCCAATATAAATAGGTGGTGTCAATGTGATGACAAAGGCGTGTAACAATGTAATTGCTAGCACCCCTAACCCTTGAATCAGTATGAAATGCTGGACTTCTTCTTCCATTTTCAAAAAATGAGAATAGGCAATCTTAAACCCTATCCCTACTATGAAAAATAAAATAGGCAATGCAAACCCCAGAGCTATCTGAAGTTTCCCATTAGCTAAATTTATCCCTGCCTGAATGAGGTTCCCTGTCTGCATCCCTGCAAAACGTTCAGAAAAATGAAAATAGGTGTATCCATCTATAAATCCAGAATTAATTGCCAAAAGCATGGCAATTCTTAACTTTTCTTTTAGAGTATTCATGATATTAGTATATCAAAAAAAGCGATAATTTCGCTTTTATATCTTTTCATGATTAGCTTAAAATTTTGACTTGTACATATTTCAATCCCCAAGCCTGTGCTTGTGCAAGATGAGGGAAATGGACGTCAATATGATTTCCTATAATTGCTGATCCCGTATCACCAGCAACAGCGATACCATAGCCTTGAACTTCAACCATTGAACCTAGAGGAATGACTGAAGGATCGACGGCAATACACATAGGATTTTCATGGAGATTGATTCCTGTGGCAGTAATATATCCCAACCCTCCGTCCGATGAATAAGCCGTTGCCTTACATATCAATACTGTCCCTTGTCCACCTAGCATGGGACCTGAGGCATTTTGACCTTTTCCATCACTTGATCCATTGACATTGGTTTTATTGGTCGAATTGGCTGCTTGACCTTGCATCTCTGCAAGAAGTTGTTGGTTGTCAGCAATTTTAGCTTGAAGTGAGGCGATATTTGACTGTAATTGATCTTGTTGCGATTGGAAAGTAGATTGGTTGGTTACTAGATCTGTCTTAGATTTTTCCAAATCTGATTTCATTTTTGTCAGTGAGTTTTTGGTATTGACTAATTCATCTGACTGTTTTGTTTCTGCATTCATGACCACTTGAAAACTGGTCACACGGGTAATCGCTTCTGATAAACTATTTGATGAAAATATCAAATCAATAACTGTCATGGCTGTACCACGGTTAGTCTGCAAATCACGCATCTGATGAGATACTGTGTCTTGAAGACTTGTGTACTGTGCTTGTGATTGATTGATTTTTACTTGAAGACCATCAATTTTCTTTTGTGTGTCTTCAAGCTTTTGCTGAGAGTCACTTGCCTGTCCATAGATATCATTTACCTGACTCAACTCACTACTTAATTGATTTTGAAAATCAGTAATTTGTTGATTGACCTGTGTCTCATCTGCTCTCGCAGGCATACTAAAAGTAAATAACGGGGTAAGGACAAAAATTCCCACAAGCATTATTTTCACTTTTTTATTTTGAAAAGTCAATGAAATATTTTTCATAATACTTAAGTTTAACATAATTTGATATAATTGTCATTTTTTCCACCAAAAAAGGCTTATTAAAGCCTTTCTTAGCGAATTTCTACATTGAGTTTTTCTTCAAGGGTTTTCATGATTTTATTCATAGCTGACGTGATTTCTTCATCAGTCATGGTGTTTTCTTTATTCTGGAAAGTCAAACTGTAAGCCATTGATTTCTTCCCTGCAGGGAGTTTATCTCCCTCGTAAACATCAAAGAGTTCAATCTGAATAAGCGTCTTAACTTTACTTGATTCAATAGCTTGAACAACCTCATGATGTGATTTATTACTGTCAATGAGCAGGGCAATATCACGAGAGACCGCAGGGAATTTTGAGATTTCTTCAAAGACAGTCTGAGCAGGAGTTTTTTCAAGGAGCATATTCATATCCAATCCAGCCACATAAGTATCTGTGATTCCATATTTTTTAGCTAATGCAGGATGAATCTGTCCAACAAATCCGATAATGTTTTCTCCTACTCTCACTAGAGCAGAACGTCCCGGATGCATGGCAGAACTTTGAGGCATAGATTGAAATGAAACTGATTCATATCCTTCAAGAATTTGCTCAACAATTCCCTTTGCATAGTAGAAATCGACTGGAACGGCTTGATTTCTATATGTCTTATCTGTCACATTCCCTGAGAGAGCAAAGGCAACATTTGGCACTTGATTGGGACGCTCGTCTTCACTTTCGCTTGGCAGGAATACATTCCCAATCTCATAGATGGCGACATCTGCATTCTTACGATTTTGGTTGTATTTGACGATATCTAATAATCCCGGAATCATGTTTGTTCGCAATGTTGTACGATCTTCTGTCATAGGAAGCATGAGCGATGTAGTAGGAAAGTCTGGACTCAGGAACTCCGTTGCCTTCTCCTGTGTGGTCAATGAATAACCAATAACCTCAGAGAGTCCCATTGCTTCAAGTTGAGTGCGGATTTTACGACGGAACTTTTGCATATCAGTTAGTTCACCGACACTGTCGCCCGAAATTGGAAGAGAGGAGGGCAGGTTATCATAACCATACAAACGTGCCACTTCTTCTACCAAATCTGCCTCAATCGTAATGTCCCATCGACGACTAGGGATAATCACATCATAGTGCCCATTAACCTCAGAGAAGTCAAAATCAAGTTGCTCAAAAATCTTTGTCACATCAGCAACAGTTAAAGTCGTACCTAATGACTGATTGATTCGCTCTAAAGAGATTTCAACGTGTACTGTTTCAGGTTGGTAATCATTAGACTCCACAACCCCAGATAACACCTGTCCTCCTGCTATTTCTACAATCATAGCAGCCGCATAATCTAAAGCTTCTCGCACAGTTCCTTCATTAATTCCCTTTTCAAAACGTGCCGAAGACTCAGAACGAAGATTGAATTTCCCTGATGTACGACGGATTGAAGTCCCATCAAATAGAGCAGCTTCAAGAGCAACATTAACAGTCTGCTCTGTGATTTCTGTATGCAGCCCACCCATGACACCTCCAAGTGCAACGGGAACTCCACCGTTTGTAATAACAATATCCTCTGCAGATAATTCACGTTCAGCTTCATCGAGAGTAACAATTTTCTCCTTATCTTTCGCCTGACGAACAATAATCTCATCAGATGTGAAGCTATTCATATCAAAGGCGTGCAAGGGTTGCCCATAATACATGAGCACATAGTTGGTCACATCTACCACGTTATTAATAGGACGAATGTCTGCGTTCATGAGGCGATTTTGTAACCATAGGGGTGATGGGGCTATTGTTACACCTTCAATGACACGGAGTTTATAAGTCTTAACTTTATCTGTTTCAACAGATACTTTTATTTTATCTGATGCTTTTTCTGAGCTTTCAGTCAGATTCTTGGCTTGAAAATGGACAGATTTATCATAAATGGCTGCCACCTCATGAGCCACTCCACGCATAGAAAGAGCATCTGCACGGTTTGCTAAGACATCAGGCTCGATAATCTCATCATCCATATCAAGATAAGGGAAGACAGAATCTCCAATCACGGTATCTTCCGGCATGATATAAATTCCATCCTCATGCTTCATGGGATTGATTGACTCAGGCACACCCAATTCATCCAGAGCACAAAGCATACCCATAGACTCCATGCCACGAATTTTACCTTTTTTAATCTTGTAATTGTCAGCAATCCGAGCTCCAACAAGAGCCACAATCACCTTAATTCCTGCCTTGACATTTGGTGCACCGCAGACAATCTGCAAGGGTTCTTCTTC
>Ga0123352_10011468_pt1 | contig 13971 bp, 13 predicted proteins | sample TergutLab28metaG_FD_89700 | JGI IMG/M metagenome (GOLD analysis project Ga0123352, IMG submission 89700) | Labiotermes labralis P1 segment gut microbial communities from Petit-Saut dam, French Guiana - Lab288 P1 | ecosystem: Host-associated > Arthropoda: Insects > Digestive system > Gut ...
AAATTGTTGAATATAAAATTATTTTAAAATATAATATTCAATTTTTTCTTTTTTTTTTTTTTTTTATTTTTCTTGACACGCTGGACCTTGCACACCCATTCTGAGCACTCGTAATATTTCCAGTCACTTTCTCTGTCCTTGGTTCTTGGGAAATTAGAAGTAACATGGGTGAAAAGTGGTCCATTCGGACTAAAAATTACATACAGCATCATAAAGACAACAGTGTGTTTGCTGCATAATTATAATCTTTGGACACAAGACTTCAAAGAACAAACGGAAAAAATGTTAAGATAGTTTCTGTGTACCACTGAGACCATTTAAAGAAAAGACCAAGCATGGGTACATTTTTGTACCCAGTCAGTAATCGAAAGGTTAATGTGACTTACATATACGTAAGTCACTATGGATTTCAGTATGACTGCATTATCATCAGGCTTGTTTGCAAAATTAATGTTTTTTTTTTTTGAGTAGGAAAGGAGAATTATTCATGATGAAAGACTCTGTGTTTGAAGTTACAAGGTTTAAATGCTAATACAACTGTGTGTTAAGGATGAAGCATCTGTAGTATCTTATACACTGTGTTGGATTTATAGAATTTTGATTGTATGAACTTTTTATGTTAAATACGTGCATAACTGTTGTAATGGTTTTGTAGGTAATCACTACTGTAGAAGATCCAAGATCTCAAATTGCATGTTGGTCCGTTGTGATGTAGTCATATTCTGGTAACCAAGTGGTTGGTTGCAGTAAAGTGTATTGCTGATGATGTCTTGTAGGTGTCCATATTTCTAACTTCACCGTGTGATGTTAATGTATGGGTGGTCACTGGTATTTCATAAATGTACACTAGTTGATACAAGATACTTTACCCAAATCTTTCTGTATTCATACATTTTAGTACATGGTCATTCATTTTGTAGCCTGTCTAATGAAAGGTCCATAGCCTCTTCCAAGGAAGTTCTCCTCAGAATGCAATCTGTCATGCTATCCAAATAATTAAAATATTCCACATTCCAGTTTTTGATCTATCGTAATCTGTATTGGATATGGTTGCCATGAGATTCTCATTACCTTAGTTTTTCCCACATTCACTTCCATTGTTTAGTTTCATCCAGGTTCAATTCATCAGTCATTCCCTGCAGCACAATTTCTTCCTTAGCCAGTAACACAAGGGCATTTGCACATGGTATATCTGCATATCTGTGCATGGTATTGGCATTTAAGTATATGATAAACATTGAATTAGACAGTAGGAATCAAAATACAGGTAACCTAGTAACCTGACCTAAGGACACTTATGAGTTACAGATATATTGTTGAATGGTCATTTACTTTTTAAAGTGTGTCAGCACATACAGAGATAGAGAGAGAGATATCGTAGTGACATTTTGACAATACCAGGTGTTGCATTAGGATTTATCGACAGGAATACAGCAGAAGGACCAGGGTGTATTCTGGTTGCTTATTGGAATGATTCAATAAATATTAAGGGTATCAGCACCTCCCATAAATCCAACCCCTTGTCCGTACCTCAGGGTTATTTGGATTCATACTGTACCTTGGGTCACATGGGAGGCAGTAACAGGTGTGCAGGGATACCCTGCTCTGGCTAAAAGGGCTCTGGTCTACCAAGCCAAGGTGGAAGGTATCGTGCTGAAGGCTGCGTGGCACTGGGTTAATGATAGCAGTGTTGTAAACGATCCCCTTGGGGAACCAGGCCACACTACATTGTATGTAGGCCTTCTGTCTGCGTGGGGCTTTGTGCACTGTGACCAAATGTTTTCCCTGTTTTTGTGGAAGGGCTCCTTAGTTGGGAACTGACAAATGTAAATGAATGGATATACCATTGGCTGTGGAGACGAAGCATCTCTCTCCATAGGGACCCTGTTGGGGAACAGGAGGGGGGCTTCTTTACCGGGGACTTTGAGGGAAAGCTCTGGAGATGGGTGTCTCCATAGGGGCCTGTTGGGGAATGTGGAGGGGAGTCCATTTACTAGGAATTTTAAGAGATGGTTGAAGGGCTCTGGAAAGCGAGCATCTCTGTCTGCGGGAGCTCTGTTAGGGGAACCTAGAGGGGGGTGGGCTCCTTTTCTGGGGATCCAGAAGGGTATGGGAAGGAGGGCTCAGGGGATGGACCTCACTCTCTGTGGGGAATTTGGAAGGAGGCTCATCTACCGGGGACTTAAGAAGGTGCTGGAGATGGGTACCTTTCTCCACAGGGGCCCTGTTAAGAATCATGGGGGGTCTGTCACTGGGAACTCTGAGGGATAGTTGAGGGAGGGCTTTGGAAATGGAGCATCTCTCTCTATGGGTGCTCTGTGAAGGGAACCTGGAGGGTGGGGACCCTACTGGGGACCCTGAAGGTTATGTAGAAGAGGCTCTGGAGATGGGCATCCCTTTCCATAGGGTCCCCATTGGGGAACCTGGAAGAGGGCTCACCTACCAGGGACTTTGAGAGATGGATGAAGGGGGCTATAGGGATTGAGCGTCTCTCTCTGAAAAGACTAAGTGGAGAGGGTCTCAAGGGGGGGGTCTCCTTTGCTGGGGACCCTGGAATATTAAGAAAGGCTCTGGATATGGGCATTTCTTTCCATAGGGGGCACTGTACGGCTGTGGGGAACCTGGAATCTGAAATGGGGCTCATATACCGGGGACTTCAAAAGATGGATGAAGGAGGGCTGTAGAAACGGGGCATCTCTGTCCGAGGGACTCCATGAAGGGGACCTGGAGGGAGGACTCCTTTACTTGGGACCCCAAAAAATATATTAAATAAGGCTCTGGAATTGGGCATCTGCTTCCTTATGGCCCCGCTTTTTAGCAACATGGAGGAGCACTCTTTTCTTAGGGCCTTTGTGAGAAGGGGGAAAAAAAATTATTATTTAGGGGAATTTTTATGAGGGTTTTGAGAGATATGCAAAAATGCCCTGTAAAGAGGTATCTCTCTTCATAGGGGCCCTGTTGGGGAACCTGGAGGGGGTTCATTTGGCAGGACTTTTTGAGAGAAAAGATAAGTATATCTGGGTTCCTTTCTTGGACCCAGAGGACATTAAGATTTTAAGTCTGGGAGCCATCTGGAACTTTAATAAAGGACCAGGGCTCTCCTGAGCTGGTATCAGATCATGAGGTGCAAAGGGCCCTTCTATAAGGCCTAGGTGCATCGGGACTGTAAGGGCTTGAACCCAGTGTCATTCAGTCAACCATTCAACCAACCTGTCATGGGTATCTGCAGTGATGGAATATGTAGCTTTCTGCTAGCAATGATGACCATATTCAAGACTTAAGGTTGGTGATTTCTATGGATGCCATAACCAAAATCGAACTGAAATGATTCCTTTTATGAAGTGTGGCTGTGTTTTAATTTGTAGTTGACCAGACTTGGCCTTTGTTACACTGAAGGAAAATTTGACAGGCTTAGACTGTACCAGACTGTGCATAGTTTTCACATGTGTTTTTTTTTTTTCGTGCCTCAGCATTCATATTGTTCGAGTTGTTTCTGTCATCATATCCCAATGGCAATGCATACACTTTGTGTGAAAGATTTTTCCCATGACTTAAACAAACCAAACCACTGCATGAAACACATACAGTAGTATGTACAAAAATTTTGCAGGGTTTGTATATCTGAAGATTGAAAGTTTATTGCTATGATTATCCTGTTTTTCTGGTTTGGTGTGGTTGCTTGGTTGCATAAACAACACTACTGTCACTCCCATGTAGCCCTTATGTGACCACTCTGTTCTCATGACCAGTAACAGGTAACTAAAACCCACTGACCTGGAATGGCCTGGAGTTTGGTATAATTTTGATGCATAATTTCATCATAATCCATTCCAGGAGCTCTCAACTCGAAACATACGGACAGACAGGCAGACAGACATTCTCACTTCTTATGCATATTGTTCACAAACCAGACAGTAAATGTTAAATTGCCAACTATAAAATCCACCAGCATATTCCAGCATTTATAAGAGTTAAAGCTTTTCATTGAATCTGTTGCAGTATTATTCACTGTCAGCTGTACAAAGATGAAATTTGTGTACAGTAATACAGTAACTTTATTAATTTCATCCCCATCATCAGAGATTGATTGTGATGTGGTCTGTGTATGGTCAAGGCTGTGAGAGAACACTTTCAGTACGTGATCCATCACATGTCACTCCAGTTCCTGATTCTAGTGACAAAGACAGTTTGTGAAATCCTGAAGACAGATTCCATCTTAACATGTTTTTGTGCCGAAAGGAACTACATTGCATGTCAGCTGTTGTGCCACTGTTCTGTAACTGCTGTTTGGCTGTAACTTCTGCCCTTTGTCATTTATTTTCAGTTCTAGGAAAGAATGCTTTCTGTGTGTAGAACTTCAATCTAAAAATCAGGTTACAAGTTTGTGGTTTCTAAATACAAGTTATTTCGTAGTTCAGTAGGTTATCCCTGTGTTTGCGTGTTGTAATAGACATTTATATTGTCGGGAATGTCACTGTTTTCTTTACTGACTGTAAAACTTGGATGACTTGTGCATTCACCAATGATGTAACTGTTTCATCTTATGATGTGTATTGCAAATACAGTGTTCTGGGTCTGTCAGGGTTCTTTCTTCAGAGTCCTCTTTTGTCCCTGATGCCTTCCAGTTTTCATTAGTCCTGTACTGATGCTTATAACAGTTGCAGCGTCTGTAAAGTACAAGTACATAAGTCTGTTACGTTGAATGCTCTGTTATGTATGTGACATGGTTTGTAATACATTATTTTTTTAAAATGAAATTTATAAAATTTTTTTCTGCCATTTTTGTTCTGTGCTGTCTAAGACTCTGTAACATGTTACTTTTAGTTGGTTAGCATGTGAGATGAAATTATTGCTCTTTCAAGGAATAGAGTCTTTATGTTTAAAGTTTGGTAGTAAATGGTAGTTAAATTTACAGATGTTTTTTTTTATATATTGTAAAGTGAAGGATATGTTTCTTCACAGTTATTTCAGGTTTTATCTGTATGGGTGATTTTCCTATTTGCTATGAAACATCTGAAGTCATCACGTATTTTTAAATCATTGTGACACGGAGATTCTGTACAGTTTTGTTTGTGTTATTTTTCAACGAGAACATTGTGGCCTTTGCTCCAGCCCGTTTTTGTTCTTGCTTTGTTGAATATTTGTTGTATTTTTGCTTTATGGTGTTCATATAGTATTGTTTTGGGCTTGTGATTTCCTCATACTTATCCATAGCTATGTTTTGTTCACATTTTTGGTGTGATATATGAATTGAATTACCTTGCACCACCCTTTCATATTTAGTTTTACCAATTTATCTATGATTTATTTAGTGGATTGTAGCATCAAATGCTAGGATGAATGGTAAATATTGAATTGGAAGGAATGTAGAAGAAAGTGCCCATAGCCTAATTGGATGCAGGAGATGTATGGGAAAGAATATATCAAACATAAAATGTGTGTTTCTTTCTGCTATGCACATTTTATTTGAAATGGTTGACAATGTAAAAGTGAGTGGAGATGATTTTCAATTCCTTAACCATCAGCAGCTTGAAACAGTCACTTTCAATAGGTCTGTAACAGTAATTTAGTTGGAAGAGGGGAAGTATCGATTGTAGCATGCTGGTACACAAGGAGGCAAGGTATGTGAGAGTATGCCACGTTAGGAAGTAGAATGACCTCAGCTGAGACTTATAGCCAGGCACTTTGTAGGCTCTATGCAAACATCTACTGAAAAATGCCTGTTTGTTTTTCTAATGTGAGTAGTAATTTTGACAATGTCTCTTGTTATTGTGGTGCAAGTTTTTCTGCTGCCTTTCTTTCTGGGGACACTGAACAAAGTGATATGTCTGAATTTCCTTGCTGTATTTCAGGGAAAGATTGCAGTGAAAGTGACTTGTTCATAATTGACTTCCTGAAATAAGAATTACAGAATTACAACCATAGTCCCCTGCTACAGTACATTGTCTGCTGCAATAAGAATTACAGAATTACAACCATAGTCCCCTGCTACAGTACATTGTCTGCTGCAAAATAGTCCTTTGAAAAGAGAGCGAACAAGGTGTGGCCATCTGGCTCGGACTGCGCAGTGCATGCCATTGTGTTGACTTAGTTACTAATATGTTAGAGATGTAAAAAGGAAGTGATGCTTGTAGAGATTCTTCATAGGGGTCTATAGACCATAGTAGTAGGTTGGTCTAGAATGAAGCTAGTGAACACTAGATGCATGTTAGTAACTCTGGTAGAAAAGCTTAACGTACTGGAGATAGTTGATCACTTATTTACTTACTCCTTGGTTATACAGCCATCTGAGAGTCTTGGTCTCCTTAATTATGGACGCCCATTCTTCCCTATCAACTGCCTTCTTCTACCAAGTCTGAACCTTCATCTGTCACAGATCCTTCTTCACATCTTCCATCAGTCTCAGGCTTGGTTGTACCCTTCTACTTTGTTCCAGTTTATTCGTATATACTTTCTAAACTGACCTTCCCTGATCCATTCTTACTACATGTCCAATCTATTCCGATCATTTCTTGTTAATATATGCTACTATGCGTAGATCTTTGTATAGCTTCCTCAATTCATGATTAGTTCTTATTCTCCATATTCCTTTCTGTACCACTGGTCCATGTATTCTTAATATATTCCTCTTCCCTGCAACCAGTCTTTTCATATCCATCTCAGCTATAGCCCATGTTTCACTCCCACACTCTACAACTGGTTTCACCTTTGTTTTATCTATCTTAATTTTAACAACGTTACTCACGGCTCTAGATCTAAATATTTGCCTCGGACATAGACACATCTATTACCTGCAGCAGTCCTTGATTTTATTTCATCATTTATTAAATTTTTTGTATTTATCAAGGTGCCTGAATATCTAAAATTCTGAACCCCTTCAAATACTTATATGTCCAAGATAGTTACCAGTCCTTGAAAAATGTGAACATGCAAATATTCTGAAACAAGAATCAAAATCGAAATTATTTTCAGAATGAACTTAGATTACATTTGGGGAATGCTATTATCCAGTAGCCTACAGATTTTTTTTTTTCCTCTAGTCACCTTTGTCAGAATCAAATAATTAAAATACACAAAATTACAATTCCCCCCCCCCCCCTTTTAAATGTGTTTGAAACTAGATTATTTGTCCTTAAGAGCATACATCCATGAGCACACGGTTTTAGGGAGAGCATTTGGACCTAAGAGATAACATTGTATAATGAGGGAATTCATAACTTTACTCGTTAACAAATGTTAGGTCTGTATGGGCAGTGGGTTTGAGAAGAGCAGCATAGACATGTAACCTGCATATGGATGTTGAAAAGGACGTGTGAATAAATCGTATGAAGCCCTCCATGTAGACTGGAGGATAACATTGAGAGGTTTCTTAATAAATATGGCAAGAGTGTGCGAAGTTGTTTCAAGTGACTGAGAAAATTATGGCTAAAATTGACCATTTTTGACTCAGAATATATGCTGTAATACGGTATCACTCAGTGACAAAATGTTTTTTCACTATGCTGATAACACTGTAGTACTGTGTGATGAAATATGTTTGTAATTTTGCTGTATATTGCACAATAATTATTGATGATTCTCTTTTGAAACACCTAGAGATCTTCCACGATCGTTATATGTAATGCTAACTGTGCGATGTAAGCTTTGTAGGGCTTATGATAAATCTTTATTGGCTTTGTATAATCAGTCGAGATCGGTGTAAATATTTTTCTAACGTGTTGGTGTCCTTTGAAAGGCGCTTTGATAATCTCGGCATATTCAGTGTTTTTCTTGATATCGTTTAGAAATTAAAAATCTGTGGATAATAAGAGAGTGAATTGGTTTACCCTATAATTGTGTAACACGCGTTTATTTTACTAAGATACGAAGGAAAGAAAAGAACACGGTGATTAATTGTAAATTCGTTGTAAAGGTACGGAGTCATCCACACGAAAAAACAAAAGGTGGTTGTTATCGATTGTAAATCCATTACCAAGGTACTGGAAATCTTGTAGCGTATGTTGTTTACAACTTTGAAAGGCACGTTGAAGAACTTAATCGAATTTTCGTCGTTTTTTAATTGCTCACGAGTTCAAAATGTAGGGAGAACATGAGAGCGAAGTTTTTCGAAATATTTACTGTTGTTGACTGAATATCATAGTTGTTTCGAAATTCTTAATTTGTGTGCTTCATATCTACAAAGTGTTTAAAATATTTCAAAGGTGGTAATGGTTCCTGGTAGTGGCGGAGGAAAGCCCAGCCGTAGTCAGCCTAATTCCCAAAGTGAAGATCAGCTTAGAAGTGCTTATATATCGGCTTCTCAGCTCGGTGCATCTCAAAATCAAGATATATTGCGACGTGCCCGAAATGCCGAACGTAAGAGACGCTCTCGCCAATCACAGCAAGCGGGTGAGACTCTTCAGGAGGCAGTTTTAAGACGTGCTCGTCATGCTGAAGAAGTGAAAAAATGGTACCAATTACGGCAAGCGAGTGAAACGCCCCAAGAGGCAGCTTCACGACGCGCGCGTCATGCCGAAATCATGAGGCAACGTCGCCAGTCTCAGCGAGACAGTGAAACGCCTCAAGAGGCAGCTTTACGACGCGCGCAGCATGCTGCAGAAGTGAGGCGATGGCGCCAGTCACGGCAAGATGGTGACACACCTGAAGTGGCAACTTTACGACGCATCCATAATGCTGAAGGAGTGAGGCGATGGCGCCAGTCACGGCTAGCAAATGAAACGCCTCAAGTGGCAGCCTCGCGACGCGCACAGCATGCAGAAGTCATGAGACAGTGGCGCCAAATTCAGCGAGTGAATGAAACACCTGAAGACGCAGCTTTACGTCGTTCACAGCAGACTGATCAAGTACGTAGGTCACGTGCAGTACGTCGCCCACTTATTCCCAAATACGACACATTCGTTGTATATGAAGAAACTCCTGACGAAAGGCGGGGAGGTTTAGCGCGTTAGTATTGTGTTAGCCCCATTATACGAGGCCTGATCAAAAACTATCCGGACTGAGTTCATTTCTCTAGTACCATATGTCGCCCTGCGGCGAGACTTTACTGAGCGTGTCTTTCTACCTGTTCCTACATTCCCTCAGTCATCAAGATCTGATGCATTAATAAAAAAAAAAAGTGTGTCGTTCGTCGCATTTATGATATTCGAGGGTACGGAACAACGCAGGTGTATATCAAATTTTGCGCAAAACTCGATAAAACGGGAAGAAACTCGTGATTTGTTTAAAATTGCCTGCTGAGAGGAGACCAAGAACTGTACTACTTTTTTTTTTGGTCCAATGCCACCACATGTCCTTGTGGGCTTCGTGGTCCTCCCTCCTGGGCATGGCAGGAGTGTAACCGACTTCCGAGTTTGGGACGCCCATGAGGTGCAGTTACGTTGTCCCGATGATGTTAATGGTGACAGGAGGCTGTAGTGCCAGGAGGGCCCTTAAACCTAAATTCTACTAACCTACCCAGACCATGGTCACCGCGGGAATCCTCCTCTTCAGGGAAAAATTCCCACGGTAGAGCCGGGATTCGAACCCGGGACCTCATGATTAGTAGTCAGAGACTCTGACCACTAGACCACGAGGCTGGTCAGAACTAGTAAAGGTTTTGAGTGGTTCCGCCGCTGTAAACATGGGCACACGTCCGTAGAAAGCAGTGACATGTAAACGATTCATTAATAACGAAGTGGCTAAGGAATTGGAAATTTCTCTCTGAACTAGAGGTTTGGGCGCGAGACGTGTGTCAGCGACGTTCGTCCCACGGTTGTTGACAGTTGAGCAGAAGCACCGCCTTTCAGTAGATTCTACTTTGCTCGAATGTGCGGCAAAACACGAACGTTTCTTTAAAACATCGTCACTCTTTCCCCGAATTATGAACATCTTGAAAAGTGAACGATTTGAAGATGTGCAAACTGTCCAAACTTAATGCGACACAACTTCTAGAAATCCGAAAAAACAGAGTACGCTAGGTGCTTCTAGCAGCGGAAGAGTCGCTGTAATAACTGTATCCACACGGAAAGAACTTGCTTCCAAAGGAATTAGTCCGCATTCAAGATACGTTGTTCGCTCAACAACGCCAGTCCGGATACTTTTTCTTTTATCAGGCCTCTTATGATGGTGTCATTTGTTACCCAATAATGTGTCACTTAGCAGGGAGTGCTCCTTCTATATAGATAAATTTGGTGTTTCCGTTTTATATACGGTATGCGCTGGCGAATATTTTGTATCGATTGTCAAGTGTTAAGGATGCGTAATTTCTTTCTGTTCCATTTGGTGATCCTGTGCTGTAAATAGTTGACATTTTTTGTATGTTTTTGTAACAATGCAGTGTTTAATTTTGTTATAAGCCTTATTGAAATTACATTGGTATTTGCTCTGAGCTTTGCTCAAAAGTGGCAGATGGGGTATGTCTGCCCATCATAAATTGTGATTTACTTCGTGAACAAGTTAAGAGTAGTATTCAACATTTTAGCCAATTCGCGTCCGTAAGCCCCTAATGCTTTGCACGGGTTCTGTTTCTCAGAACTTGCTCACAGTTTGTCGAATTGTGTTCTGATGGGGTACTTCATATTCTGGAACCCCTCAGAAAATCTGGCTTTGACTTATATTGCGCACTGTCCTTTATGAAACATGCTTAAGCAGAAAGATATTCGCGTGGGGATAATATTGTAATCGGTAACTGACTTAGGGGGCACTTTACACACAGTTGATAACAGTCACACACCGTACACAGGTGGTGTTCTGCTCACGATTTGCATGCTGCCTGTATTTTCCATTTGTTGCGCTGCATCTGCGCTCCCTGCCAGTTTTAGCAAAATGTTGCATTGCTACCTAACCACCGTGGTAATTAGTAGCACATCCTCAGTGACTTTTGTATCACCCTGTATAAAGTTTCGCTTTAGTAAAGCACTGAAGAATGTCTTTTCATTCTCTTTAATTGGATTGTTGTTGATTGCATATCATAAATGTTTTAAAATACATACTTTTGGTAAGTGCACCATTTCCAGAGAATACTTTTGGTAAGTGCACCATTTCCAGAGAGTGGTTCCATTGTAATTGTATTAACATTTTTCAAAGGTGTTAATAATCAATCCCGGTAATGATGGAGAAAGCTTCGACTGGAGTCATCTTAATCCCCAAAGTGAACGTCAGTTGAAAAGTGATTACGCATCGCCGGTTCAGCTTAGTGAATGTCGAAGTGAACTCTTACTGAGACGTGCCAGAAATGCTGAACGAAAGAGACGCTCTCGACAGGCACGGAAAGCGAGAGAATCGCTCGAAGAAGCAGCTCTGCGACGCGCACAGCATGCTGACCAAGTGAGGCGATGGCGCCAATCCCGGGTGGCAAATGAAACGCCTCAAGTGGCAGCCCTACGACGCGCACAGCATGCAGAAGTCATGAGACAGTGGCGCCATTCACAAAGAGCGAATGAAACTCCTGAAGAGGCAGCTTCACGACGTGCGATACAGACAGCACAGGTACGTAGGTCACGTGCATCACGCCGTCCTCTCATTCCTAATCACGACTCATACATCATGAATCAAGAAATGCCTGACGAAAGACGGGGTGGATTAGCCTGCTAACATTTTATTAACCCAGTCATGTAACGGGTTAATTATTAATTAAAAATTGGTTTTTTTTTTCCTAACCTGAACTGCTCCTTTAAGGTAGCGAAATTTTGTGCATCTTCTTTGTCTGTTATCCATTGGCAAATATATTGTTTTGGTTATCAGTTATTAAGTACATGTAATTTCACTCTCCTACATTTGCTAATCATGTAAATATGTAAAATGTTATGTATTTATATTACAATGAAGTCTTTAATTCAATTACAAGTCGTATTGAAAGTATTTATATCTTTCCTATATTCTGTGCCCCCAACTTGGCAGATAGATCTGCCCATCGGAAATAATGTTTTATTTATTTAACGACTATACAGTAATCAGTACTTCGTACTGGACCATGTTAATATTTTGATAAACATGATCTGTCCGATCGTAAGTTGCCCTAATGTCTGTGTTATAGGGAAAGACAGTATACTCGCAACAGAATTTATGTTTTAAAAATAGGCTTACTGTTAAAGAACTGAAGTAATCAGTTTTGTATTTCTTAGCCGTCGCTGGTATATCTAGGTTGACACAGAAATCTCAGTTCAAACTTTCACCACCATGAAAAATTTAAATCCTATGTAACATTGTGTAACGAAGTAAGTGTGTGTTCCTTTAAAGATAAATAGGTGAGCCGAGTAATTTTATGTGCTGAATTTCAGCCTGACCTTGAAAACCTATCCCAACCTTTGAAGAAAAATGATCCGAACTTTCAAAGATGATTGCGTGTAGCAAGCTGTAAGATAGCTGTCTGGATATGATGTGGCACCCCGGTTGATCGACAGTCTCAGTACTGCATGATGCAGGTAATTCCATGGCTTTGATGCCACATAGCTTGGTAGACAGGTGCAATAATTTTTATATCACTGCTATGGCAACCTGAAATCTTTGAGTGTATTTAGTGATTATTGCCAGGTAAATACTCTTTAATACCTGTATATCTGTTTTAGTAATAAGGAATTATCTTTTTATTTGTAGATGTTGTAGTTGATATTGTACGATGAATTTTATATACATGGGTCCGTGCGTCCTGAATCGAATTTAATAACTGTCCAACAAGATGCGACTTATTCAGTTTATTACATTTCTTCAGGCAGCTCTACATGTTTCGGGTGTTGACACCCATGTGATTCATGTGTACCGTACGGTACACATGAATCAGTTTCAACTCAACAACGAGAGCGGATGGTAGTAGATCCGGTTAATCAATAGCAGAAGCTGTAATTGCAGCTGTACGAGCTCCTAATGATGGGTGATAACGCCCGAAACGTGTAGAGCTGCCTACAGAAATGTAATAAACTGAATAAGTCGCGTCTTGTTGGACAATTATTAAAATTGTACGATGAATTAATTTGTTGGCCCACCGAGACGCCTGTTCAGTAGGTACATAGCAGGGCTGCTTTCTCCGGGGGGTAAAACGTGTACAGTGTTGCAATGACCACTCACCCGGAAACCGATGTTACAGCGATGTCAGTTCGGGAATCGGTCGTAAAATATGGGATATCTATGTAAATCTTGGCTTAGCGGCAAAAGTAGAATTTCCAGTTAAGGACGTTTTTGGTGTTCAAAGAATGGACAAACTTAGTTATCTCAGTGCTGAAGTGTAAAACAGAAGAGCAATGGTTCCAGATTGCAGCTTTTCTGGAGCTGTGGTACCTTACAGTGAGATGCCTGAGCCTTGCTAGAATGCGGAGGTTGAACTTTTGTTCAAACAGTAAAGCACTGTGAAATCATATTACACAGTCGAATGAATAGCGACACTGCCAAGGCAGTAGTCTCTATGGGGAGTAAGATTCTCCGTCCGGTATTGCACTTTTGTGCCACTAAGTCATTCGTAGACGTCGTTGGTATTGTTCCCACCTACTTCAAGTACAATAAAAATTCCGAAAGTGAAGCTACGGACTTCGATTATATATTTTGTACAACGGGCTTTCGTAAACCCTTGTAGACGTTCAGTGTTCGGCGCGTGTAGCTTTGTGTTTTATTTATTCCACCATTCGTAATCTTTTAGCTCGTAGACGATATAATGTTAAGAATAGCGACATTTTTTGAAAAAAAAAATGTAGACTGTTGGATTGTCGGAGACTGGCGGTTAGCAACAATGTAGTTTTTTATTACTAAAAAATTTTTTAGGTTAAAATGAATTGAGTTATAAACGTATTACCCCCATGTGCAATTATGTAATGCACAGGTGCAGTTTACTTATGTAGAGCAAATTGAGGCTAATTTTAGTTTATATATATATATATATATATACAGGGTGTTTCAAAAAGAGCTTTACAACTTTGAAAACGTATAGAAATTTATACAGAGGACATACACAACGTTTTGAACTGTCAAAATGTAGCAAAACACACCGAGTTTTACCTCGGATAG
>Ga0123352_10011469_pt1 | contig 13971 bp, 9 predicted proteins | sample TergutLab28metaG_FD_89700 | JGI IMG/M metagenome (GOLD analysis project Ga0123352, IMG submission 89700) | Labiotermes labralis P1 segment gut microbial communities from Petit-Saut dam, French Guiana - Lab288 P1 | ecosystem: Host-associated > Arthropoda: Insects > Digestive system > Gut ...
AAGTTTAACATTCAACAACTGTACGCTCTGCCCACACCGTATTTATGTGTTTTGTATTTATCTGAGAACAAACAGCGACTTGTGCCACTTACAGCATAAACTGATTGGTTTTTATAACCGAGACGAAAAGTGTTTACAGCGCGGTACGGACTGGATCTTTCAAATAAAGCGGTCTGTCATTCGTTTTTAAAGGGTTAATCCTATGTGAAATTCTAACATATAACTTGAAACATCGGCAGCACATTCTAAGGCAAGCTCCCTGACGATGGCCAACAGTTAAAGCCGAAACATGTCGGAGCATTAATTAACCAACAAAAGTGGTGTACAACAAGTCGGTGTTGAATTTGACATTCAGAGGGTCGTGCATCGTGATATATTCTTATAATAAGAGCCAACGAGATGCACTATTTCTCATCTTTATTTGTTAAAGAACTCTACATGTTTCGGACAGATTTACTGTGCATCATCAGGAGTATTAAGACTCCTGATGATGCACAGTAAATCTGTCCGAAACATGCAGAGTTCTTGAACAAATAAAGATGAGAAATAGTGCATCTCGTTGGCATTTATTATAAGAATTGGTGTAGAATTTTACATATGGAATTTAGTTGCACGGAAAATGTACAACATGAAATTTGAAACAGTTCATAAGGGTCTATAAATATTTGGACACAAGAAGGGATGCAGTTCTGTGAGGCGATACACTTTTTCATAAAAGGTAGACATAGCAAAGGAGTATATGAAAGGTGTTAACGTGCAGTTAGGTACCGCGGTCCTCTTCGGCTGATATGAAAATTTTATCAGGTTCGTGGCTGTAGGGGGGCTTCATAGTAAACAAACAAGCGGGCAAGTCTAATTACTGGAAACAAATTTTCCATGCCGTGCTGGCATGCCATAACTGTCTGTATCTGTGTGGCTTCCTAATTCCTCCTCGGAATGCTTTACTTACTTGTGGGTGTGCTGATGCAACTTGCGTGTTACACCGTCGTTTAGAAACGTGGAACGTCTTCCGGAATCCCCAAGTGACTTCTCACGAACCGTTTATTAAATGTAACGCGATGATCTTTCAGCTTCACAATACGTACTTATTAATACTAGACAAGTAATTTTCTCGTTTTATAAAAAGCCAACTCACATTCTTTGTTTCTTGCAGCATTTTCAGTAGCACAACGAATTGTCCAAGCCGCGACAGTATTCCTCAGATTGTCTAACTCCTGATAGCTTTACTTTAATTTCATCTGGCTTCTTGTGATGTCTGTAACCAAGTGCTCTTAGTAGCTTATACTTCTTTTTCATCTACTACTTGTTCTTTGTTCTTATTTGTTCTGTAGCTTATGACATAGAAGACGTCGCCTGTTTCGACTTCACAGGTTCTTTTCATTGCTTGACATCCCTAATGGGCCAAGGGCACCTCATTGTTGAGGTTCCAAGATCATACTCAGACACACCACACTTGGTACGACTTCCCTTGGCGAGTGATCAGCCCGACGCAGAGAACTCTACCTGATAACAAGCAACACTCACATCCATGCAACGGGTGGGATTCAAACCCGCAATCCCAGCAAGTGAGCGTCCCCAAATCGACGCTTTAGACCTCGCGGCCACTGGGATCGGGCTTCAAAGATTAGTCTTGCTAAAATATCCCAGATTTTATCGTCCTTTTGTGTTCTGGGTCTCCCTTATAATATCTTCCATGGTGCAACAGCCCCTAGTGGATCAAGGTTTCTTCAGTGAGGTCTTCACGATTACGCTTAGATACGCGACACTCGGTAGGACTCCTCTGGACGAGTGATCAGCTCGACGTAGAACCTCTACCTGACAACACACAACAGACAAACATCCATGCCCCCGCTGAGATTCGAACCCTCAATCCCAGCAAGTGAGCGGCCGCAGACCCACGCCTTAGACCGAGAGGCCACTGGGGTAGGCACCTTGTAATGTAGAGCTAGATGTTCTGCTTTCATGCACCCGTATTTGTCTGTGATCTGTAATTACTCCCTGCAAATAAAATGTTTATTATTGTCTTACCCTGACTGAGGTTTCCCTGTGCTTTTTTCTCATTTGTAAGGCAAATGCCAGGGTATAACTCGCAAAGACGGAGCACGGCCCGCACTCTTCCCAATTGGGCGATATTTTTACGCGGTTAGTTCAAATTTAATTTTAGTTTGACCACTCTGGGTTCGAATCCCAGAAAGCTTTCCAACTAAAGTGGTTAATTGTGTTGTTCTATGTATTGTTTGTGTGTAAATATGTACTGTACTAATGCCACCGGGTGTCAACCCAATTGCAGTTAACAAATATATCAATACACTGCGATATCTTCCCAAATTCGCACAGCCGTCTACGCTAGTTCTGCTCAGTCGTGCCATCTCGGCGTCTTGTAGTTTCTATTTTGTGCGTCATAAGAGCATTTTACTGCCACACAGAAGTGGTGATCTGACAACTGCAAATTGTGAGATCTCGTGATACAGCATAAAACGCATTTTGGTCTCCTTTATTTTTAAGCAACCTTGATGATGATCGAGGTTTGAGGTTGAAACATGCAGCTGCTTGGCCCTTCTATATGTAATAAAAGTTGTGCTTAGAAACATCTTGAATTTTATTGAAATATTTACCATTGCTAACGAATTCATGTAGAAAAGCTGATAGTCACCTATTCAAATATTATGCGCCCTTTGATACTACCAACAGCCAGCCACTCGGTCAAGTTATGATCCACATAGAAATAATCAAAATTTTTATTTGTATTTCACGTAACATTTCACATAAATTGTAGTCTTCATTGATGGCTCCACATAAGGATAGAATTTTTCTTGTACGTCCTTATGACCTTTAAATATTTAAAACCTGCTGTGTGTTCTATAAGCCGGTCCCAGTGGCCGCGCGGTCTAAGGTGTGGGTCTGCAGCCGCTCGCCCGCTGTGTTTGTGTGTTCGAATTCTTCAGGGGGCATGTTTGTCTGTTGTGAGTATTGTGTATTGTCAGGTAGAGGTCTCTGCGATTGGCTGATCGCTCGTCCAGAGGAGTCCTACCGACTGTGGTGTGTGATACAGAAACCTCAAGAATGAGGAGGCCATGGCCTGCGTTGGGCGGCAGCACCAAAGGAATACGTATATATATATATATATATATATATATATATATATTCTACAATATTAGTATCAAATAGTATTGTATGTATTTTACTCCTTCCCCCTATATACCATTGTGTCATTCGTTTCTTTTGTAAATATGTAGACTATACTATTTTCACACGTGTTTCAACTGACGTTCAGATCCACAGATAGTAAACTAAAACATACAGTGTACTGAACATTGCTTTTCGCTTTGTTTTTCTTTCAAAATAACTTTCAAGATAATGATTTTCCTTCGTCGTCGCGTATAAATGGATTCAAAGTCACATTAGGCTCACGTAATGGGCCCAGAAAACTACTTACACAATTCTGTAAGGTACTAATGATGGAATTGTCGCTTCTGAAGTTATTAACTTTGTAGATTTTTTTCCATAGCCTACTGCTTTAGAAGTAATAAAATTAAAGAACACTAAGTTTTAGGAGCAGATTCGGCCCCTCTTAAGGCCGATTCTACCTCTTCTGCAGTGTATTTGTCAATTTTTAGGCGCGTTCGCAAAATTGCTAAAAGTGACTATTAGCTTCGTCATATCTGTCTGTCCGTCTATCCGACTGTCCCTCTGTCCGTCAGCGTGGAACAGCTCGGCTGTTACTGGGCGGATTTTCATGAAATTTTGTAGAATCCTCCGAGGAGACGGCTCTGATCGGACGTAACTCAGATGTTGTTCGTTCAGGGCTTGGATCCGACTTCGTTGCTTAGAAGAGGCGAGGGAGAGGAGACAGCTGTACGGTGTAACTTCCACAGACTTCAGATGATAGTCTTTAATTGTAATTAGTGGTTACACAAGAGAAAAGAGACTAAGTAGGCACCACTGCTGACGCCGGACTCGCCAGGTGGTTTCGAGACGCCTAGCCCCAGAGACTGCTAGATCGAGAGTGAATGTGTAATCCATCGTAAGTTTTAAAGAAAAAGTACAAACGATTCACCATCAGCTGACGGATCCAGCGGTCGCCAGTCGCCATAAGTGTCTAAACTTTAACTTTCGCACCCCAGGCCACTCCGTGGTCGCAGCGTGTGGGCCTATATGTGTACAGAAACTTAGGATTATGCCTTTGGCCTGTGTGTCGTAAACTCAGAATCACACAATTAGAAAACGTGTGGCAATATAAATCAAGAAACTATTACAATAAAACAGTAGTACAGTGCGTAGGGTGGCACAACTATTCAACAATTTGATATTTGAGTACTTTTAGAAAATCTGTCGAGAAGATTGAAGCTTCATTAAAATCAGACAACTATAACGGGTACTTATACATTAAGACCAGTACACATTTTTGATAATATCTCGCTAAATTCTTAGTAGAATGAGATCTGTTTTAGACAAAAGTTGCAGAGAAAATCTAAACACGCATTTTATGTTCAATAACTGTTTATCGAAAATCATTTCTTTCGTTGGATTATGTGGAAAATTATTGTAGAACCGGACAGGCCATAGGTGACAATATAGTGCAAGCGCTTTGCTTGCTGGATTCCTAAGGCTACAAACACACACTCAGAATATGTAATATTTATTGCTTGTGCAACAGTGGTTACACAAACGCGCCTGTATGTTGCATTACAGTTACATTGACACTTTTGTTATATATACCTTCAGACTCACCTTAAACATTTTAGGTGTCGGTATTTATGCTGACGTAACGAATCGCTCTAACATTCTTTGTACCAGTTGTAGTGTCCTGTGTCAGTGCAAATATTTCTGTATAGGCTGTAAGTGGGTCGGGTCTCGAAGGTAGAGAGTGATTGGAACTGCTCTCTCTGGAGTGCAGTGTGCTCTCGTCCGATGAGTACAGGAGAAGAGAGTGGCCAGATCGTCGCATCTGCCAGTCAATAAAACCGTATCGTAACTCCTCCACTAGTTACGTCGAGGTTAATAAATAACCGACCGAATGGTGTCGTACTTTCCCTTCTTCCACTCACTCAGTCCACGGATATCGGTCATGCCGCCCATACATAGCGTAGGTTCACGAGTGCCGAGAATATTGGCTTTATGAGGACGTTTATATAACGATGCTGTGTCAGCTAATGATATTAGTACCGAATATCCAACGGATGAGCCAATAATGCCGTGCACGGCACCATCCGCACCGTACACACGACCTACGCTGCGTAGGTCGTGTGTACCACCCATCCAAAAACTCGGTACAGAACACCATATGCTGCAACTCAACATCTAATGCTCCTGATGATGGGCGTATGTACCCGAAACATGTCGAGCTAAGACTATATCAATAAAATTACCTTGTTGCATCAAGATGGCATTCCACATTATTTCAATACTTTGTTTGTTTTTACACTGACATTTTTCTTATAAATCTATCAGTCCATATCCATTCGCTCTATCCATTACAGTAAACAGAGAAGATATCTAAGTTAACATTTTTTCCCCCTTTCAAAAACAGTGTACGATGCAACACATTGGTAATATGAAGTGTAGATCTTACTGCGAATTACAACTTCTGACACGTTTTGTGTTATACCTTTAACAATGGAGTGAATATAGTGCGCGAGGCGAAAACAGAAGCCATTGGAGTAATGCAGTTGGCTTTGCAACAACAATTTTATCTAGGGATTAACTGCACCTGCTGTGAATGACAATCAGAACGAATAAATTTTACAACATTTCAGTTTAGCTAATTGGTATTGCTCGTAATCCACATTTCAGTACATCTCTGCCGTCTTGTTTTTATAGTGTACATTTAGCACAAGGCATGAAAAGGGAAATATGTGTACGAATGACACAAACTGTATCATTCGTACACATATTTCCCTTTTTATACCTTGTGCTAAATGTACACTACGAAAACAAGACGGCAGAGATGTACTGAAACGTGGATTACGAGCAATACCAATTAGCGAAACTGAAATGTTTTAAAATTTTGTAATTTATTTTGCTTAAAATTTTATTACATTTTGAAACAAAATAAATATTGTAATATTGTACTGTCATTACTCTACTATTTAATGGAATTACATATGTACAGTACGGCTGTCGAATGAACAAATGGAGCAACGCTATTACTGGTAGGAACGAGATTAATGCATTCCCTGGAAAGAAAAACGACTTGGAAGATGTTTTGTACTTCCGTGACAAGCATTGTTGGAATTCGTGGAAGTGTTATGACATTATATCATCATCAGCATGCTTATTAATATTGTATATAATCACCTGAAAAATAAGTATAAATATTTATAAAATATTGTGTTAAAGTCAAGTAAATTATTTACAGTTATATTACAAGTGTTTGCGTTTTACTCAACTACCAGCTGCAAAACAAAGGCTTTAATTCTTACAACTTAGTAGATTTGTTGTGAAGTAGTGAATTTCGTACTTATGACAGTTTAAGATAATATAACACAAGAAAAGCTTAGAGGGCATTAGTACCCTGAACAATATGTGTAGGAAGTATTAAAAAATATATTCTGCGAGTTTATACACGTTACAACAATTTTTACAATGTTGAAGATGTAAAGTCCCTTCATTAAAAAAACAGGAAACAGAAATATGGAATCCATCCACGTTAGGATATCTTAAAGCGCATTTAATATCCGTCTTCCTGCAGTCTTGCAGATTATATGGCTCATTTATAATGTTGTCAGTTACAAATTATAACATTATAGTTTTGCTGCCGTTAATAACACTTAAATCAAACTTTTCATATAATTTTTCCTTCCTTGTCCAAATTAGCAGTATACATTCATATTTTACAGTAATCTTATAGCTCTTTTTGTACTTTCGTTGCTGCACGCTCGTCAGTAATGTCCAGATTCACGAGCTCCAGCAGTACCTTCGTATCGGATGTGCGGCTTGTATCCGTCTTGATCGGCTTCATATTCGACGATTTGAGTCCTGCCGTCCGGCAGTAGGACATGGTACGAACCGCGGGCATTTTCGTATTGCCGAGTTTCTTCCTGCCCGAACACTGTACCATACTCATTTGCCTCCACCTCATAAGAGAACTCGTAATTCGCGGGTTCCTGCAAATAAGAGGCACGGCCCTGTGTTCAGCCAGCATGGACCGTTTTGCATATCTCTATTCTACTACGTATTCTTTGTAATATCATATATGACATGTATAAATAGCAGTATTGGTTGTGGTGATGATTATGATTATGTAAGATTAGTCGAAATAGGATGAGATAGGTGGGACATGCAGTAAGCATAGAATGACGAGCAAGGCATTATTTTTCGTCTAACACTGAAAAAACAGCCATACGGGAAACCTAAAAAAATACTGGGGGTTCACTCTTATTGAAGATATAAGAAATGGTTAGTGAAAATGAAGACTGGAATCTTTGACCCGGTGTATGATGGAATAACTGGGTCTCCTAAAGACGGCAATGAAACGTCGGGTTCCATGACAGGTGGGGATTTTTTTTTCTTCCCCTAGTTAGGTGTTTACTTGTCCTGCTCCACGGAGTTGCTTAGTGAGCTGTTCATTTCTTTGGCTGTAATAGACGAAGTAGGTAGAGTTCATCTACGGACCCTTTCTTCGTTCTACCGACTGTAATTGATCGTCTTTTTAAATCTGCTGCTTGACAATTAACATGTTCATTTGCGCAACTGTGGATAATCACCAGACAGTGGCAAATCGAACCCTTCGCAAGCATAATATTACGTGTATAAAGATAACAACTTTTTTGGTACCATAAGCGAGCTTTGAATTACAATTCTGATATAAATTACTTTCCTTAGCTCACCTCTCCTTTCCTTGTAACTTCAACTGGCACGTAATTTAACTTGCAACTCACCGATAGAGCATCTTCTTCACCGTTTGTATTCCTGAAACTAGAACTAATGGCATCATATTGGTTAGGTCGCCTAGCAGCTCCCAATCTGCTCACTCCAGGGACTCCATACTGGATAGATGGGGCAGGACCACCGAAACGGCGTGAAGTGTCAGGAAGTCGATATTGGTTAGAAGGAATTCCTCTAAATCTGCTTAATGCACCAGGAGCGATATTTTGGTTAAAACCATTTTCAAACCGAGTTGAAGCCCCAGGGCTACCATATTGTTTAGATGGTGTAGTGCCTCCGAAATGGTTTAAGGCATCTGCAGCTACGTTTCGGTTATGACCGTTTGCAGGGATGCCATATTGGTTAGAAGGAACATGGCCTAGGAATCGACTTGAAGACTGAGGTACACCATATTGTTTAGATGGTGCGCCAATAAATATGTTTGAAGCATCAGGAGCGCCATATTGATTAGAAGGTCCATTAATAAACCGGCTTGATGAACCAGGAGCGCCGTATTGGTTAGATGGCCCATTAATCACTCGGTTTGAAGCATCGGGTGCACCATACTGGTTGGATGGTCCGCTTCCATATCGAACTGAAGCATCATAAGCTGCATTATGATTGGCACCATTTCCGAACCGACTGGCAGCGTTAGGAACTCCATACTGATTTGAAGGAGCTCCTCCGGATCGGCCTGAAACATCAGACACCCCAAATGGTATGGTGTGTTCACCTCCAAACCGACCTGCAGCGGTTCGAGAACCTCCGAACGCTGCAGACGTCACGGACACCGAGTCCTCATCGTCGAAACGTGAATCGTCGAGCTGGTTTGATGTAGCGAAGAGTTCGCCCTGAGATGCAGGGAGATACTGGCGGTCTGGGTATGTGGGCCGTCCTTGCTGTGCCGGGAGATAGTGCCTGCTCAGGGTCTGAGCCTCGGCTCCGATCCACACCGCCACGGCAGCCAGTAACAAGGTTAGCATCTAAGGAACGATAACATATCAGAATTATTTATAACATTACGAGTTACAGTGTTCATTTTTGTGGCCATAACGTAAATTCCATCTAAGCTTGCACCGTAAAACTGATGACTTTTGAAAGTAAAATACGACTTGGTAAAGTGGATGTAAATGTATTTAAGTAACACACCAACAAATGCACATATATAGTCTTTAATAATATAAAATTCACATTAAAACATTTAAAACGCGTTTTAAATGTTTTAATGTGAATTTTAGATTAGTAACCCTTTAAACGCCAAATTAAATCCCATCTGCCATTTGCTGACATTATTAGGAGCTCACCATGTTCTCCACGTTAGCAGGATAAGGGTTAAAGACTATATATATATACGTGCGTTTGTTGGTGTGTTACTTAAATCAACTACAGAATGCACGGTGCAACGATAAAGATAGTTAGTGCCCAACAAGCAAAACTAAGCAAAAAGTATAAGAACACCAGACTAAAGTTATTAAAGACAAATGCAGCAATATGGTTTAATAAAATGTGCAAAGTTAAACAATTAAAACCGATTTGTTGACGTTTTGCTGACCGTGCATCTCAGTACCTCTCGTCTCGTGCACGAGACGGCCAACTATAGGTGTGATGATACCAGAGGCTGTGTAATACAATTTTGACCTCCTGATGATGAGCACATGTGCTCGAAACATGTAGAGACATAAAATAAAACTTATTGTGAAACAAATTTTGTGCATCAAGTTGGCTAATTACTGAGATAAATTAAAACCGAATTGCATCAACATCAAGATTAATGGACAACGACCACAGGACAGGTGGGTTACAATCAATACAATCAGATTCAGAATAAACCAAGAAATTAAGTTCCTGTACTGCAAGAAACACGGTTGGAGTATTTTAAATGTTTTGATGCAAACTTTAGATTATTAAATAATATGTGTGTGCATTTGTTGGTGTGTTACTTAAATAAACTACAAAATGCACGGTGCAACGATAAAGATGGATGTAGATAGTTTGCAGTTTGAGATTCTAATCCAAGATAATTCTTGGATTAGAATCTCAAACCGGTTGGCGGTCCTGTCATTGAGGAGGTGGATCATGTTGGATCAGGCCTAACAGAAGTTTTTTTTGTTTTATTTTTTGTCATGTCGATGGATATAAAATATGATTGTTGTAAACTCCTATAAATTAAGTAAAGTTGTTCCTGAGCACTATGAAGGCATACAGGGGAGTGGACTAGATGGAGAAGAGTAGCCAGATTCCCGTTCTGACCGCTTTACCTGCATAGAATGGAACGTCCTTAAGTCTTTACTTAAATAAAATCCAAATTGTTACTTTCGTGCTCTTTGCATTAACTCGCGTGTTACGTTTAGTATAATAAGTAAAAAGGCACTCAATAAAATAAAAAATCATAAAATATAGTTTCATGACAAGTATCAACTCCTGCATGTTTCGGCATATGAGTGCCATCCTCAGGAAGTCAACTAAACAAAGGAATACAAGGCCAACACACCAATCCCGGTACTGATCATTCTGCCTGTCAACATCAAATAATGAAAATATTAAAATTCCTGAATACACAAAGTTGGCAAACTGAAATCCACCATGTTCTGATTCCAAAGCAGTTGATAATGAGCCTTTTCATGTACAAGTTAGTAGTTGTTTATATTGTATGGAGCATGTATGCAAACGTCTGCCTCGATTTATGTGATTGGCATGTTGGCTTTGTGCTTCTTTGTTTTAATAGAATCCCTGAAGTTGGCATTCAGATGCCGAAACATGTAGTTGGTACCGTGCACTATATTTCATTATTTGTATTTTATTGTATTTTATCGAGTGCATTTTTAGTTCATATATTGAATATAATGGAATGCACGGTACGCGTAACAAAATTCATATATTTCATTTGAGCGTAACTATTACGTACGTATAAATCAGTCCCTTCATAAATAATGCAAAATATTTACTTGGACTGCCTTACCTACAGTAGGAACCGTGCATTTGTGTGTTTACTCATGGCCATACTTAAGTAGCTGGCCTTAATGTGCCAGACGTCAGAATTTGGTTAGCACCCACAATCACTGTACGGTACGCGCTACGTATGCTGAATTTCTGATTACGTCACAGAATGGTAATTATACATTGAATTGGCAAACAGTGTGTAAATTCAAGTTGTAACCAGAGCGTCTTTATTCATGTTCTTGAGAGATGTCGCAAGAACTTCGATTAATAACTTAAACACATGGAATTGTATTATCAGTCATGCACGAGAAGCGTAATTGACTTCAAGACAGTATCAAATACTCAACGTTACAAGTCACGACTTAGCTGTACATCTCCATGACTGCTTTAGGTCAAGAAAGAAGGCTAGGCATAAATTTGACGTGCATTATTCACAGAGGGGTGTACCAGAATAATGCACTAATTACTGAAATGTGAAGCAGAATATCAAATTACACCGATTCTAATGAAAGTCACGATGATAAACGTGATAGCTGCATACTGAAAGTTAAAAATTTCTGGTAACATATTTTGATTGGAATTTTTGCAGATTCATTTGTATGGTTGTGATTGATTGATTGTTTGATTAAATGATCGATCGTTGAGTTGTAGATTTAAGAATATTAATGGTAACAATTTAACAGTGATTCGTCAGATCCTAGTCAATTCTTAGATCATTTAATGACGCTATATAGTGACGAATGAGATAGGAAATTATTACAAGTTGTCCGTGGATAAGGATTTGCAAGAAGAAAGTATTGGTAGATTCTCAAGCAGGAGTCTCCATGGAGATAATTACTTAGTTGGAAAATTTACCGTTAGAAAGTAAGGAAGCAGTTTTTTATTCCACTACCTGATTATGGGACCTACCGTATTTTCTGCCCCGCTTGAGGTGTCGACCAGCAAATTATGGTGTAAAGGTAGAATGCAAATATGGAAGAAAATTATGGAATCTTGTGAAAGAATTGCTAATGTCTCCAGGCCAATGTCTAATTTTTTTTAGAGTGAGACAGTCTGACCCCCGCCCACCTAATTCTAACGGACAGATGAAGAGTGATCTTGTTATGACGTGACCAGAACTTTTCTACAAAGCGAGAAGTTTTCACATGTATTTTGATAAAAGAATAATTTAATTTTCTTATGTTTAAAATCAGACACATCAGATGACCGTCAGAAAACTTAATTTACTTACGCCATCAACGTCTGTTCTCTTTCTTGTTGTTCAGTTCTACTCTGAAACTTCTTTAATTAACCCTTCACTTAAAAATTAAAATTAAAAAAAAAGTACAACGTGTTGCTTTTGTATTTCCAGGGTGATTAATATTATTTTTGGTGTTAAGGAAGAAACTTTGTTTGTTGTACTTGACAAAGGATAACAGGACGATGTAATTTTCATTTAGATTACCAAACTCAGGAACCAGTGAAGATACGTGCATGACAGGAGAATAAACAGCTGTACAGGGACTTTATTTTAGCAGGCACATGGCATCACTACTAGTCTCACACCGTTATTCGTGATGAGAGACAGTGCATATCTCGCCCCTCTTCCCATTTGCCGTCAGTCGGGGACAGCCCGTTTTGTAGTTCAGTATATTATGCTATGTATTACTCACTGTGTGTAAAGACGCCGCTGGAAATGAGTTCCTTAGCTCGCAGACACGCGTTACATGCAACGAACACATTGTGCATTGCTAGTCCAAGTATCTTAATTTAAGGGACGGAAACTGACCAGCGAGTATTGTAGATAATACAGTGTTCTGCGTCAGTTCGCACAGAAAGCGAGCGAGAGACAATGACATGTGAAATGTGTTTACTGTAATAACAATACTGGATCCAGAAATGACGATGAAGGACCACGCACACTACATAATGTACACAGAAATTAATGTAGTAAGTAAGATGTGGAAATACGGTATTTTGAAGATGAAAATAGGGCTCCGTCAGGTGTTGAGTGGTGTATGGAGCTTTGTAAAACACATAAAGTGACTTGATGAACGTACGATAAGTTGATATCTCACATCTAAAACATGGTGCACAGGATATCAAGATACATTTGTTTACAGCAGTTTTAGATGTTGTTTTATAAACAATTTATATATATATGACCTAGTCCCTGATGATGATCCCGTAGGAATCGAAACTTGTTGTAGTCTGTTATGTTAATATAAATAATAATTATAAACATATTGTGTATTTAGTTGGTTGTTAAAAATATTGTTTATCAGTGCACGGAATGGATAATATAAAATGTGATAAGGATATGGGCGATAGCCGCCAAGCAGTACCACTCCTACAACCATTTGTATACACTTCACACGACCAATCTGAAAAACAGAAAATGACACTGGTGACCGAAGACATTGTAGTTGAGACATAATGTATTTACGGTAAAGGAGCGTAATGTGTGGCTGTGATATTTACATTGAAGAAACTCTCGAAGAAGTGGAGGGATTGTGTGCAGAATGAGCAAACTGGTTTAAGCGGCAACGCTTCTGACTTGTATTTAGGAAACGCCCACTTCGAACCTAAGCCGGGACATTCACTGTCCTGAATGGAGTTTTAGTACTATTCGTTAGCTTGTCCATTATAATTCTGGTATAATATCTCACATTAGGCTACGATCGCTTCCTTCCCTATCCTTTCCAGTTTAGGAGTCACAAGTCACGATACAGTTGCACCCTACATAATCTGAATTGCAGACTGAGTTTTTCAACTAATTAGAGATGACTGTGAATCGTCCGCAATTATATTTTGGTCGATGTACGTGTGTAAATAACGTGTTACAAGTGAGGAAAGACCAGATGAAATTAGGATCGCTCCCTTCAGATTATTTTGACTCCTCATGACCAGTTAGTGTAACAAATAATGTGTATGTTAGAGAGATGAATGTGACGAAATTAAATTACGTATTAACAAGAGAGAATCCGAATTTAGCTACAATGAAAACAAGATTAATTACAATAACAGATAAGAAAACACGTAAGTGGTGGTGGTGGTGGTGGTGGTGGTGGTGGTGTATTAGTAGCAGCAGCAGTAGTAGTAGTAGTAGTAGTGGTGGTTATGGTGGTGGTAGTAGTAGTAGTATTGGTAGTAGTTGTAGTAGTATTAGTAGTAGTGCTGGTGGTG
>Ga0123352_10011470_pt1 | contig 13969 bp, 7 predicted proteins | sample TergutLab28metaG_FD_89700 | JGI IMG/M metagenome (GOLD analysis project Ga0123352, IMG submission 89700) | Labiotermes labralis P1 segment gut microbial communities from Petit-Saut dam, French Guiana - Lab288 P1 | ecosystem: Host-associated > Arthropoda: Insects > Digestive system > Gut ...
ACAAGCGTCCGCCAACTGTCTCTATCCTGGGCCAGCCCAATCCAGTCCATATACCCACATCCCACCTCCTGGAGATCCGTCCTAATATTATCCACCCATCTACGCCTAGGTCTCCCCAGTGGCCTCCTTCCCTCCGTTTTCCCCAGCAAGACCCTATACACCTCCCTCTCCTCCCCCATACGCGCCACATGCCCAGCCCATCTCATTCTTCTAGATTTTATCACCCGCACAATATCGGGTGAGGATTACAAATCATTTAGCTCCTCGTAATGCAATCTCCTCTATTCCCCCGTTACCTCGTCCCTCCTAGGTAAACTAGTGGTTTCTTATCAGCCGAAATGTCAGTCTTCGAAATAAATTTAAAAATTCGCTCAGTGAATTTCAATTATATTTGGAATAAGCCGCTTCGATAAAACTTCATACGGACATTTCTTCTGGTATATATAATGCTAACACTTATATTGAAATCATACATAATACTCTTATAAGGAAATCACTTTATCATTTGAAAATATACTTCTGGCTAAGTGCCAGAGGAAAAACAAGTACCAAGAAAAATAATGTCGAAGGGGGATTTTGACGTAGTACAGTCTCAGGCAGTTCTGTCTGAAATATAAAAATTAAAAAAGGTAAAGTGCACTCTTGTACTTGCACTGAGACTCTACAGGCCGTACGAAGCATAGGGGGAGTTGAGGTACAGCTCTACTCTTTTTTGACCACGGCATTAGAAGGGAGTGAGTGGTCAGCAGCACGCCCTGACCGCTCTTTACCCCCAGGAAAGACCCGGTACCCAATGTACAGGAGGCTGGGTGGGCCCCAGGATCGGTCTGGACGGGTGCAGAAAATCTCGCCCCCACCGGGATTCGATACTCGGACCGTTCAGACCGTAGCCAGTCGCTATGCTGACTGAGCTACCGGGCTCACTGTATGAAACATAATGGATCGATATTTAATGCAGTATATATAGTTATTATACTTCATAGTTATGCCAAGTGTTAGGCCATGTGACCTCACACGGTTTCACCTCTTCTTTTCATTGATCTTCCCAAAAAATCTCGTCCGCCAGGGCGTGTATGCCTTTATCAGTTCTAGGTTTATTTCTCTTTTATATGTCTTTTATATTCCGTTCCCAATTAGCTTCAAATTTTATATACATGTGATATATGATGACTGAGTGAGCGTTGTAATTCTAAAACTTCTTCATTTCGGTCGTGACACAGTACATGTATTTGCAATACAGAAGACCAGTGACAGTAACGTATTTGAAGTGGACGCAAATGGAAAATCCCAGACCGGAGCATGTAGTGTGTTTTGTGCTTAAAGTCGCATAAAACATTGAAAACAGCTTCCATTAAACCAGCAAGCGAATGCCAAATCTAATCCATCTTTTGAAAACGACTTCCTTTTATCGAATCCACCTGTTATAGCCCGAGATAACTGTCAGTTACATTTTAAATCACGAAATTTTCAGCAAAAAAAAAAAACTCTGAAATAAAGCGTATTATCTTGTACGCTAAGTATGTCAATATGCCTTCAGTGTAATCATTTCACGAAGCGACTACATTTTATATACTGCTTTGTCTGCAAGTGATAGATTGTCGCGCTGTGATTGAAACAGCCTGCAAAGTTTCCTTTAGACTATCTGCTTTACACAGAAGGTGAAGGAGTTGCCTGTCAATCGCGGCGCTCCATCACTGTGGTTGCTATGACGAAAGCAGATTTCATTGCGTGGGAAGTCACCCTATTTTTACCGCTTCAGGGTGTTATCTCATTTCCCCGCAAAAATATAACTCATATACATAAATGTATAAATGCATTTCCTGTTTTTAGCACCAATTTTTTTTTCTGCCTTACGCCTAGCGAAGGCAAAGAAGAGTGTAGGATATTCAACTGTAATAAAGAAACTGAGAAAATTGCAGAAGGTAAGAAAGTTTTATTACATTTACTCTTTGCCTAGTACTTTCAAGGATTTTTAAATAATGTAGCGTGCATTGGAAAGAATGACCTGAGACAAGGAAATTTAGGAAACTGCGTGGGGAAAGACCATAGGGATATAAAATTTGGAAAAGCGTTTAAAGAGTCCTTGTTAGTTCTCACCTGTACTCCCCTGTCACTCATATTTCAGCACACATCACCATAACCAACCCCTTCACAACGAGTTAAAGGGGATCTGCTGCCCTTGGTACTGTAAACGGATAGACTATGGTTGGTCTATTGCGTTCTATAAAGTTTCCTCATACTGTATTTCACTAAAGAGAGCGATAGTACGAGAAGGAACAGATATGAATAAACTATACAAATAGCAGTACCACTCATAAGGAGTGCTGATGAAAATCTTCGGTATCGATTCAGTTTCTGAATTGTCGTAAAAATGTGGACCTTATAGGCGATAAAGTAATTAAAACTTCTTAGTCATAATTACGTATAGCATGATTACTTCTGTGAAAGTAAAATTACTTTTTTACTTCAAAAATAAAGTTTACAGTATTGAAAAATACGTCTAGTATAAAACCTGGAAACCTTCCCACATTTTCAATTATGGAATTTTCCATTGTTTAAAGCGAAATGACGAGTACTGCACTGCACCAAATAAGAATAGCGATCCATGATTTCATTCTTGTGTTCAGAGAGTGTGAAAAAATCAGCAGTCCCTGCACAAGCCTGGGGAGGCCCTGAGGGTTCCAGGAGGCTTCCAGATTTCAACACAATCGGCACCTGAAGTTGGTAAGGTTGTCAGCCTTACGCACCGGCCTCCTTTACCCTCAGGAAATACTCCTGGTACTCATTTCTGTTAGAGGCTGAGTCGATCCCAAGGCCATAGTGCGGCCAAAACGATTATTGATGACACCATAGGGAATCGAACCCGCGACTTCTCGTCTTGCAGCCCAGTGCCTCAGCCACCTTCGCCACTGCGTAAAACCATAATGTGTGGAAACTAGTGAAATGTGTAAGGCAGAACAGTGAATAGTATTATTACAGTTCTCTTAGATTTGATGGATTAGACAAAATATTTGAAAACACATTTTGTATAAAACGTATATATATACATATGTGTGTATAAAGTGTCCAGCCTTTTCCAGATACGTCTGAACAAGACAGATATGAGACTTTTAAGAAGGTAGCGTTTACACTTTCGGAAACTGCCCGCCATACGTTCGATAAAGGTAGAATTTTACTGAAAAATTCTTGTGCCAGTGTTGTAAAGATTACGTGCTGCAGTACGTCAGTGTTTGGCACTACTGCTTCGCATTGCCGGTATCAAATCTCAAATCACACTGAGGTACTGCGTAAGTTTCCTCATTCCCTCTAGTAAAATGTGTAGCACATAATATAGGCCATGATCTCTTCCATCCACATACTTTCGAATTCATTACTCTCTTAATTACACCTACACTTGTACTTCATAGCTGAGACACGAACAGCGTCTCAAATGAGCCACATACACTTACATTTCTGGACCTATTTACTCTTACTTCTTCCGGAAAATTGTAAGAAAAACAATTTTAATATTAGACATGTTTTTTGTTTTATGATATTAGACGAAACCCTCGATGTTCTGAAATTAAAAATGACGTCAATCAATAAAACACGGGCTTGTAGAAAGAAAGCAAAAAGAGGCTAATTTTAGGTATATTCTGAAACGTGAGGTTTATGACTTTGCGCATGTGTAGATCTAAATTTTTTTTATGTTAAAAAAGAATAAGCACGTAAGAAGAATATAAAATATAGTCCTACACAGCGGTCGCAGAAGCCGGGAAGGCGTAGTCGTTAGAGTGACCAGGTTTAGGCTACGGAAAGGACGACCAAAGAATAGATTCATGTCAAGAAGAAACATATTTCTACCCCCAAACATCCCATATAGCCTCTGAGGCCCATGCAATCTTCCATTCACTGGATACCTGGAAGACTTTCGTCTGGAGTAAAGGGGTCATTGTAATGTTCTGATCATTTGCATCTGCCCTAAGTCGAAATTAATAATGTTTGGAGTGATTCTGACTTCTTCGCATGTCTCCATGGCATGCATGCGAACTAATGCACCGGTTGCAAGGTACAGAAAGTCGAATAATCCGTATGATGAAAACATCAGAGAAAAAAAATAGAATAACAGATATAAGCAGAACGATAGCAAATTTTATCACAAGAAGTGGTTCTTATGTTTTGAAAGTCTGCCTGAAGAGAAATACAGATTTGGTTGAGACGGTAAAGCAATCGAATTCCAAGGACGTTCCAAAATGTAAGCATGACAAGAACAGATCTGATCTTAGTAAAAGGCGTGAAAGCCTAAACTGTGACGTTGCAATCGATATCGAAATGTGTGTAACTGACTGTTTTACTTTAACATATTTTATAAAAAAATAAATTAATTCTAAAAGAATATGGGAAATTTTTAGGTTTCTTTTGTATTGAGATTCTGAACAACAATAGACATTCATGGAGCTAGATTCTGTACGATATAACATATTCTAGCCAGACAATAAGGTCGTGTTATTTTTATTATAGGAACGTTTGATTTTTCCACGAACACACAAGGCACTGAGCAGCTGTTTAATATAAATCGTGACTTACAAACGTAGACTAAAGAGACACGGGACAAAAATAAGTACACATCAGTTAATTCTGCACTAGTGTAGTAGAAAGTGACACAAGCAGAAAGTCCTACATGCGAGAGAAGTTTCGTTTGAACGGCGTTCAACAGGTGCAGACCCGCAGTTCCGCAAGTCAAGTTTCGACAATGGTGCTGAGACAATCCTCTGTTCACAGGCTCACAAACAAGGCGCCATTCACAACAAGAACTGAGCTTATTCTTTGGAATATCTACGCGCCAATAAATTCTTGATGGTAGGATGGGAGTCATGTGTATTGTTTTATTTGAATGCTCAAGTATAGTAAATTCAGACAACTTTACATGACCCGGGGACCGCGGTAGCACAGTGGTGGGCTGTGCTACAAATCGGAAGGTCGCTGGTTCGATCCCAGATGGAGTCAGTGGATTCTTCATTGACATATAATCCTTCCGATCGCACTATGGCCCTGGGATCGACTCAGCCTCTAACAGTAATGAGTACCAGGAGTATTTCCTGGGGGTAAAGGCGGCCGGTGCGTAAGGCTGACAACCTTACCACCATCCTGTGTCTTTGTCACGAAATCTGGGAACCTTAACTTCCTGGAACCCTCTGGGCCTTTCTGGGCCTGTAATGGGACACCTTTACTTTTACACGACCCATTTAATTTTGTACATTGCGTGCTGCATGTTGTGCCCTACCCTTTTATCCACCACGAGCACTGCACTGTGTTTCTTAACTCACAACGCTTCTACGAGTTTTGGCGTTTATTAAAAACACCTTAAGGGAGCAGGAACTGTAGCCTGATCGAAGCTCCCTGAAGATGGTGTAAATAAGCACCGAAAAATGTAGCAGCAAGAATTGATTGATATGTGAGTGAAGAAACATAGGATTGTGCACAACAGGTGCTCATGAAAGGATGTTTATGTTTCGTTGACCTGCATACCAGACGGTCATCTACACAGAGTGACCTACGAGTAAACCAGGTGTCGCACTGATACAATAATTTCCCTGATGATGGGCACTAGTCTACCCGAAACATGTAGAGAATAGAAATAAACATACGAGAAAAAATTGTGCGTCAATTTGGTTATTTACAAGGATAATAAAAGGATACTTTACATGAAATTGTTATGGCAGATATCCTCTCCCTGTTACACAAATTAACCACAGATTCTATTAAAGGCAATACATTCAGTTTCCAAATGTTAAAAGTTAATCTTTGTTCGGAGGGAGCTGAAGTGGAAATTATTCTGTATTTCAGATGTGTTGTTCTAACCGTTCGTGAGAATTTCAGTTTAATATAGGGTTAGAAGCATAAAGCTTAGGAGAGTTAAATATTACCTTCTACCTTTGTACTCTAGCCAGTTAGTACACACAACCAGTGGCAAATACAACTTTCTATGCAGTGCTTTGAAACATAACTTAATTTGTTTTCCGCCTGACAGGTCTTCATCTTTTTCAGACACCTTCGCGTTCTGCATTATCCCTGTAGTGCTTTATAATCTTAGGTACAGAGCTAAAGGGACAGGGAAAGAATAAAAAGTCATAATATTAGCTTAAGTGATGAAGGCATAAGAGAGAATATCAACTGAACGTAAAAGGAAATCAGCCAAATGTTTCGCATATTACCAGTGGAAGTAAGAGCTATCACAGCAACTGACAGGGCTACCCAAACGAAGAAGAGTAAAATACAAAAATAAGCTATATAAATATACAATGATGTAGCAGTCAAACACAACAAAACTTTATTATGTTTATTATTGTACTAAGGCAACATGTTTCGATTCTTATAGAATCAACATCAGGCCCTTCTAAGATGCAGATCCTTACTTAGCAATGTTTAAAATGCGCTGTGGGATCCCAAACGCCTACATTCTTGATATAACTATGTATAAAATGCATGTGTCGTTTTGAACTTATTATACAATCAGGATACTTATTTCTAAAACTCTGCTTGTACAATAAGATCAAAACGACACATGCATTTTATACATAGTTATATCAAGAATGTAAGCGTTTGGGATCCCACAGCGCATTTTAAACATTGCTAAGTAAGGATCTGCATCTTAGAAGGGCTTGAAGTTGATTCTATAAGAATCGAAACATGTATAAAATGCATTTTATACATAGTTTTATCAAGAATGTAAGCGTTTGGGATCCAACAGCGCATTTTAAACATTTTAGGTACGGATCCATTTTTTTAGAAAGGCCTGAAGATCATTATGTAAAAACCGAAACATGTCGCCATAGTACAATAATAAACATAATAAAGTTTTGTTGTGTTTGACTGACACATCATTGTATAATTATATATGTGTTAAACACTTCAGGATGGCAAACATTAAATTACAAAAACAAGCATTGTAATGCAATTTGCTCTGTTGAGGGAAACCTGCAATCCTTAAGATAAAAGAGAGTTCCGTTAGAAAAAGTTTTATGAACAGAAAAGGAAGGCAGATTCTGAGTAGTTCTTATTGAAAAGTGAGTTTTTGTTTGATAAATTTTCTGTGCACGAAACGTAGCTTCGAAAATTAATTCTAATTCTGTTTTGCATCTGTGAAAAGGGATCAAAGGAACGAAAGGGAATAAACGCGACGCATGGCTGCAGGGATATAACCGGATGTACCATTTCAGCTACCAGCAAATGCTATCAAAACATGGAGAGGTGGGAGTAAATCAGGAAATTATGGCAGGCTGAAAATTATACAATGATTTAGGCACCTCGCTGTTCATTTCACTTCCTCGCTTTATCAACTCGCCCACGTAGAACTCAGGATGTAATTATAACAGATGTTCGCTTTTGCCTGTCTTTATTATGTTTCCAGATGATAATATATCGCTACTCATTTCATATTTCGTCAGCAGGTGTGTATTACTATAATGAACTGTAATGTAAAGACCCCTCCTTGGTAAACTATTAGTCACTCAGGGAGTCAAGAAGTTTCAATTCCTTCTGTCAAACTGCATTTTCCTTTCGAGTAAAATTGATTATTATTAATAGTATTCGATATTTGTATTTTAGACACATTCGCTCAAAATCGATTTTCGGTTAAATAATTATGGATATCCATTAAATAAAATGAACACTCCAAATCGACTCAAATGTCTTTTCAGAGGAAGCTGTCCTCTCGCTTTTCTGAACTATCTGTAGTTGAACTTCTGCAGCTCGTTTCTTACAGACACACTGTGGGGCCTCGAGCTTAAGAAACATCCTGTGACAGACGATGTTACGATGTAATCATGCAAAAGGCTCGCTCAAAACAAAAGATTACTCATTTTTCATATACGATTTAGCTTTTAAGATATTTTTCATGAAAACTGTTAACTTACTTGCAGTAACCTCGCACTGCTTCTGATGTACAGTGCTTGGCAAATGAACTGTAATAACTTATTAGCGCAGAGCACGTTTGTTCTTACGTCTGGGTCACACATCCATACGCACGTAGCTTCATACACACTTTTGGTTTAAGTACAATCAATGTAAATATATCGGAAATAATAGATGTTAAAGACTATGTTTCATTTATTGAAAAACCCATACGTACTTTATGCATTTTGTCTGGTAAGATATTACGGACTCTTGGAAGAAAATTATATTTATTTGAGCTCTGAAGTTGGAGGTAGTATTTCTTCGAATTTTTATCAATATTTTATTCGAGCCCTGAAGTTAGAGGTAATATTTCGCCGAATTTTTATCAATATTTTATTTGAGCTCTGAAGTTAGAGGTAATATTTCTCCGAATTTTTATCAATATTTTGTTTGAGCTCTGAAGTTAGAGGCAATATTTTCCGAATTTGAGCTCTGAAGTTGGAAGTAATAAATCTCAGAATTTTTATCAATATTTTATTTGAGCTCTGAAGTTAGAGGTAATATTTCGCCGAATTTTTATCAATATTTTATCCGAGTTCTGAACTTGGAGGTAATAAATCTCAGAATTTTTATCAATATTTCATTTGAGCTCTGAAGTTAGAGGCAATATTTCTCCGAATTTGAGCTCTGAAGTTGGAGGTAATAAATCTCAAAATTTTTATCAATATTTTATTTGAGCTCTGAAGTTAGGGGTAATATTTCGCCGAATTTTTATCCATATTTTATCTGAGCTCTGAAGTCAGAGGTAATATTTCGCCGAATTTTTATACGTATTTTATCTGAGCTCTGAAGTTGGAGGTAATAAATCTCGGAATTTTTATTAATATTTTATTCGAGCTCTGAAGTTGGAGGTAATATTTCTCCGAATTTGAGCTCTGAAGTTGGAGGTAATAAATCTCAGAATTTTTATCAATATTTTATTCGAACTCTGAAGTTAGAGGTAGTATTTCTCCGAATTTTTATCAATATTTTATTTGTGCTTGAATTTAGAGGCAATATTTCTCAGAATTTGAACTTTGGAGTTGGAGGTAATATTTTCCCGAATTTTTATCAATCATCTATGAGAACAGAAAACATCAATTTCACTGTCGTGAAAAACCTGACATCTTTTAAAAATTACTGCCATTTATGCAAAGCTTCTAGCTCCTAATTATGAATCCTATAATTTCTGATCATTTTACGGAAATACACCCCCCCCCTTTGTGTGGTTTATTTCGTGACGCTCTGGGTTTATCAATACAACAAAGTAGACCGATTAATAATGAATTGGAACGAATACGGAAACAACGAGAGCATGGCCCAATCGATGTACCTTCCAGACCTCTAAAGGTACAGGTAAAGTTCCCCTACAACAGGCCACGAAGGCTCAGGCGGGGAGTAGAATTATAGCTCTACTCTTCCTTTAACCTCGGCGCTAAATGGGGGTGGGTTGTCAGCGCCACGCCCCGGTCGTTTTACCCTCGAGAAAGACCCGGCACCCATTGTATAGAAGGCTGGGTGGGACCCAGGGTCGGTTTGGATGTGTGCGGAAAATCTCGCCCCCAACAGGATTCGATCCCCGGACCGTCCAGTCCGTAGCGAGTCGCTATACCGACTGCGCTATCCCGGTCTCTCCAGGACCTCTTCTTTGGCTAAAATTGAGGACAAAATGAATGACCTCATTCAGGGTATCCGGCGACGTTAGTTGATAAGAGGTCACCTCAGCGAGTACAAGCCTAGTGAGCAACGTCCACACCAGCTCCCTTGATGCCACCCTTCTCCGCCTTTTATAAAAACTGAAGTTTTATTACACTGCTCAAAACAGCCCACCGCTGGACCAAAGGTAAGTCGTATGAATCCAATCCATACAACCCTACTATTAATTTAATAACCAGTTTTTGTGGACCTTACATCTAAAAACATGAATCCATGTCATTATATCACCCAAACATGACGTATGCGGCTCTCTTGTCTCACATTTTTGCCACACGCACACACCATCATCCCCCCCCCACTGAATCACCCCTTTATTTCCTGAATCTCTTGAATTTATTATATTTAGCGGATAATCTTCTGACGTTGTTCCCACGTGCGAAGAGAATGAAAATATTTTATGATAAAACCAGTGTCGTTCCGATGTTTGTTTTTGAGCCGACACGTAATTTTAAATTTTCTGTGCACCTCTGTTAATGTGTTTTATTGCACTACATGAATATTTATGGCTTAGTTGTATTTATTTATTATACGGACTGTACCTCTAGATGAAAAGAGAACAGCTGCTATTGTGACAGAAAACACTCACACGTCACACTTACCGCGATATGGATATTAATAAAATTCCTGAATAAGCCACGAGATTTATGAAGCAGATTAATCTTTAAGGGTACGATAATAGTATTGATTTCTAAAAAGTTAGTTACGTCAGATGTTTCAATATTGTTATCTTTAGCCTGTTCCTGTTAAAGCACTATACTTTCGTTTGTCATTAAACCGTTAGTCGTGTTTCACTGAAAGTAATGTAATTCTGTTTCATGGACATGTTGATGGAACGAGTGTACATACAAAGTGAAAATTATAACATTATTCATTTAAAATTGTAAATTCACTCCTGCAAAAAGCTTATTAACAGGCAATTCAATTGTAAGATTATAACATTTTTAATATCACTGTCAAAAGTAATATATTATAAAAAACAGCACAATTTCATTTCTAATGCAAATAACAACACAATTGCGCAAGAGTTACTGTATATTGCAGGCGACTCTTTTTACACCGTGGTAATTACTTTACGGAAAACTGCCGTGTAAATAAACAATCATTACTTTACGGAAAATTGTAGTAAACTCTACAATCGTAACAATATGGGCTGCGTTTCCGAAAAAAAAGGAACATACTGACTTTTCAAAACGGAATGAAGCATTTGAGCGTTTGTATTTCTTAGGCACTTAAAAAACAACAGCGCCAAATAATAATAATACAATTCACAAAACAAAAGAATGTAAAGTGACGAAACAGTAATGTGTTGGATTATTTAAATTTCAAGTTAATAAACCATGAATACGTGTTACTTGAGGGAACCTGCTGCAGAGTGTTTCGGCAATAATATAAACAACCGACTAGATGCAACAATAATAATTTTATTAATAATTTCAATCAGCTCAACATGTTTCGGGCGATAATTTCGCCCATCCTCAGGAGCACTAGACAGTCTAGTGCTCCTGAGGTTGGGCGAAATTATCGCCCGAAACATGTTGAGCTGATTGATATTACTAATAAATTGTTATTGTTGCATCTAGTCGGTTGTTTATATTATTGTATCAGTGATGCACGGTCACACAACATAAAAAGGAAAGTGATTCGGCAGTTCAGTTATCAGTGTCAGACGATCCGGTTGGTTCAGCAGAAAGCGTATGGCTGAAATATCAAACTGAAGCTGCACAAACACGCCGATAGTGAATGCACATACCAGTAAGAGTCGCCTGCACCATGACCTTCCTTTATTCTGTACTTCCTTTATCTTGCCCACAAGATGTATACCAACTTCAACAAATTGTAATTTTACGAACTCGCAAACAAACTGTACTCCGCAGCTGTGCACAACACATCCGAATTTTCTTAAATAACTGGAAAAAAAAAGTCGCTCTGACAACGGCCATACCTGGTACACGTGCAAAGTAATACCTCGACGTGCAGCAAGGACACAAACCAAGTATCGTCGGCGGTGTCGTCTGTCTAACAAGCAAACCATCTATCGGCTCCTACACCCATCGCCCGGCGCTGAGATCCACGGCGCGTCGCAACCGCTGCCTAGCAACGGACGGCTCTGTATTAGCCAGAAGAATTCTGCCACGCCCACCCGTACGTCCGTCCGTCCGACACACGATATTCGCGCTGTAACCAGCGGCCTCTCCGCACAATGATCAACAGATTTACATTGGCAACAACTTGGAAACTTTTAGAGCTTTTGAATAATTTTCCGAGGATTATACTGATTGATTGATTGATTCTTGGTTGATTTAACAATTCGTTACCAATTACGTGTTAGATGGCAGAATGATAAATGATACATTTTAAGGACTTGCAATTGATAGGAGAAAGTGATTTTTCTCTTCACCAAAACTTTCGGACTGGCTGTGGGGCCAACCTAACCCACTCTGTAGAGTGTACCTGGATTTTTTTTGCAGGACAGAGTGGCTGAGGCGTCATCTTGATCATTTAACACCACCTACGGCCTAAGTTAAGAATGAGTGGAATTATACTCCTCCTCTATGCCTACATGGCGTTTACAGAGACAAATCTACATTATTTTATTTTACCTTCATTACAGTCATATCCTAGCATTCGCTCGGGGAAACTGAGGAAAATTTCTAAGTAGCAGAATAGTCTGTGTTTGTATCGTTAATGGACCCAAAGATATCCTGGACTCAAGACTGCGTCAATAACAAACCCAGATCGGCGGAAATCACGTTGAGTTCGATTTTGTCAAATATGCTACCTTTTAATTTGGTGATGAATGAATAAATTTTGGGCATTTCCATAAAAATGCCGACAGGGAAATGCCGAAGTACTCGGACAAAACCCTTCCCACTGCCACTTCCAACATCACAAATCCCCAGTGGACTACTGAGGGACATCTCGTCCTGTGCGGTGCGAGGCCGGCAAGTAATCGGCTAGAACCATGACATCAATCAGTAAAATTGGTACTCGGCACATTGTAACTGTACCCCCACTTTTACAACGTGTAAATGTATAAGGGACAAAAAGTCCCGATTGGAAAAGACAGGGTAACAACAAAAATACTTATGTATGTCAGTGATTAAAAAGCAAGCAATTTGCCTCAAACTGTAATGCTTCATATACATATTCGGGGGAGGATCGATCGGGCCCCAAACCCGCTAGGACGCAGACTGTTCCGAGATTCTTCGTAGTTTTCTTCAGACCTACTAGACAAATGCCTGGACCGTAGGCCTACTCACTATCCTAAACTTCCAGTTACTGATGGCATCATGAAACAAACAACTATAGCATACGCAGTACGTTGCTGTCTTGGCTAACATATCATACATAAAGTGCTTAGACAGCTGTATCAGTTTTAGAAAATGTGTTGTAGTATCACAGTGTTTTCAAGAATTCTATTTCGGAAGAAAATAAAATAGAATGTGTTCAAGAGAGATATGTGTCTGTCTGTCTGTCCCTAACACTTGGGGTTCTATGAATAAAATATTACGTAACATCCGCATTGCGAAATTTATTTTTAAGAATATTGGAAAACTTGACTCCTTGGGATGTACTAAAGAATGAAAATGTTGGGAGGCGCCTTGGCATATTTTCCACATACAGGCGATGTTATTGTGGGCGCAGGGATTGCTATCAGGTTATAAACTGTAGCGCAAACCGGCAAGTGAGAGACTGCAGAGGGAACAGGTGTGCACCTATTGCATGCAAGAGGAAGACAGGAAGAAAGGAATATTGAAAAAGGAGATATGAACAAGAAGGAAGCGAATAAGGTAGGATTTTTTTTGTTTGTAATTCTACTATGAAAGTTATGAGGTAATGTTGTTTCTGGTAGAAATGGGCAATAATGTGTAAGTAAAGTCGCTGTGAGTGAGCAACGGGATCTGAACTTACGGTCGGTGGATGTCTGTTCTGATGTTTAAAAATGTCGTCAAATCACAGAAGCATCAGTCTGAAAAGACACTTCCGATATGTGGCAATGTCGTCACATCAGAGAGGCATCAGTCTGAACAGACACTTCCGATGTGTGGCAATGTCGTCACATCAGAGAGGCATCATTCTGAACAGACACTTCCGATGTGTGGCAATGTCGTCATATCAGAGAGGCATCAGTCTGAACAGACACTTTCGATGTGTGACAATGTCGTCACATCAGAGAGGCATCAGTCTAAACAGACACTTCCGATGTGTGGCAATATCGTCACATCAGAGAGTCATCAGTCTGAACAGACACTTCCGATGTGTGGCAATGTCGTCATATCAGAGAGGCATCAGTCTGAACAGACACTTCCGATGTGTGGCAATGTCGTCATATCAGAGA
>Ga0123352_10011471_pt1 | contig 13968 bp, 10 predicted proteins | sample TergutLab28metaG_FD_89700 | JGI IMG/M metagenome (GOLD analysis project Ga0123352, IMG submission 89700) | Labiotermes labralis P1 segment gut microbial communities from Petit-Saut dam, French Guiana - Lab288 P1 | ecosystem: Host-associated > Arthropoda: Insects > Digestive system > Gut ...
ATTAGACTACGACAGTTGTGCTATGCCCCCATATTTTTATCGTTTTATCTCATTACAATTACGACATTTACACATTATATACAGCCCGGTCAGCGCATTTAACAGTGACCATCGCAGTCCAGTGCTTATTACCATCGGTTACTATTCTCAAGGTCCTGTATTCAAAACGATGGGAAGCTATTTTCAGGATTTCGTAATTTTCCTAAGTTCCTCCAGGAAGTTGCCTAAATTTAGGTCACGATAACTTCCTTCTACACCCGTAGCAATTCGTGATTTACTAAAAATCCTAAAATTCCACGCCATATAGCATGGTTATAATACAGAATAAAAGTTGCCTAAATTTAGGTCACGATAACTTCCTTCTACACCCGTAGCAATTCGTGATTTACTAAAAATCCTAAAATTCCACGCCATATAGCATGGTTATAATACAGAATAAAAGACCACATTTAACGCCATTATTGTAGACCTAAACATAAATGTATTCTATTCACAGTTCACTTTACGACAGTGCCAGTAAGTTGAAACCAACAAGGTCGAATACTAGGATGAATGGGCACGCCTTGTTTTGAAGTACTATCCTGTCATTTTGCCTAGAGACACTCTGCAAACCACAAGAAGCCTCAAGTAGGAAAGGCAGTCCCAGGCCGCCGAGATGTGATGACGGTAACTCTGAATACGAAGCAAGAGTGCTACCCACGTAACTTCGAAGTTCGGCCGTATACGTATACACCTTTAAGTATTTACTGTACGCCATATGGCACATCCACACTCATCGATCGAATTAATTCCAATTAAGAATAATACAATTTGTCATTCAATTAAACCAAGTCACATTAATTTAAATTACATTAAATTTAACTGATATATCAAGACTGCTTGCCAACAGCTAAGGCTTGTAACAGTCACTTAAACAACAACAACAACAACTTTTAACGTTCAGGTGACCGTGCATCGTGAAAAATTCTTATAATCAAACCAACTAGATGCACTAATTTATCAAATTTATTTTTGGAATAAAATTGACATACATGTACCATTACTGTGTGTACAGTGAAAAACTCCTGATGATGGACAGAGGAACTGTCCGAGACATGTAGAATTTTATTCCAAAAATAAATTTGAGAAATTAGCGCATCTAGTTGGTTTTATTATAAGAACAACAACAACAACAACAACAACAAAACTTCCCTTATACAAATGACCGATTTCCAAGAAAATGTTTTACCCCTCTACTTACATATATTTTTAAACACGAACGAAAATTCAAAATAAGGTAAAATATTTCCCAGTAAGAGTGATTCAGGGTTTTATAGGGTTTCCCGGTGGAAATTTTTGGGTATGAAATTTGACAGAAACCTCACGTTGAATAATTCTAACGTTTTGTTACCTTGTGTCCGTGAATATGCACTGCTGTTGGTATATGGACGAGTTGCTTCACACGTGAAACTTATAACTCAGTTACCGTGGATACAGTCCACTGACATTGAATACATTCTGTTAAATTAAATTCAGCAATGCGAAGGGTTCAACTGAAATAGAACGTATGGCATTTAAGAAGCCGAAATACGCAGAAATTTAACGGGATAGGATTTGTTGTTACGTCAATAATTAAATTGTAGATTGGTAATTTAAAGTTTCTCTATTAGCAAGGAATGCCAGTTCACTTGAAACCCAATATCAACAATCGTTTAAAGAAATAAGACCACAGGTTAAAATAGATCTTAAGATCTTCAACAGAATTTAGTGCAACAAGCGTCGCTGTTTAGAAGCTAATCTGAAGAAAAGAGTATATCCCTACTTTCACAAGCAGCCACACTAATATTATCCTCCAAAGTACGCCTGGTTCTCCCACGTGGCCCCATCTATTCAGCTCTTCTGGCTAAAATTTTATACAGACCTCTGCTTTGGCGGAGAGGGGGGTGGTGGTGGGGGGCAATACACAAAGGAAAGTAAAATAAAAATAAAAGACAACTCAAAATAAATTCGCAAGATCAAATGAACGCTTATTTACACTTAGATTATTTTAATTGTCACTGAGTAATGACAATACATTAGGCAGGAATGCTCTATTGATTGAATGCATCAAGGGCAACGATCTATTAATCCATTTTTGTGGACAATGTGTGTGAGTGTGTGTGTGTGTGTATTTGTGAGTGTGTGTGTGAGTGTGTGTATTTGTGAGAGTGTGTGCGCGTGTGAGTGTATGTTGTGTGTGTGTGTTTGGGAGTGTGTGTGTGTTTGTGAGTGTGTGCGTGCACGCGCGCGTGTTGTGTGTGTGTGCGTGTTGTGTGTGTGTGGGTGGGTGTGTGTGGGTGTGTGTGTGTGTTTGTGGTGTGTGTGTTTTTGAGTGTGTGTGTGTGTGTGTGTGAGTGTGTATTTGTGTGTGTGTGTGTTGTGTGAGAGTGTGTGTGTGTGAAAACTCAGTTAAATTAACGACCAGTAGCAGGTGGGTAGGGTGACAACCGTATGGGGCCGAAGTAGAGCTTACGAAGAACTAGATAAATACCGATCACGACGCACGTTCTGCGCGGTCGTGGACTGTAATATGATTGCAATTGAGAAACATACCGATAAGCGTGTCCGAGACAACTAAAGAATACGTAAACCTGCGAAAAGCACGAGTTATGGGAGAAACGCTGTTCAGTTTGGAAGAAGGCCTAACGAAAAACTATCACGACTGAATCGTGCAACATGTGGAACAGCGGATACAATACATTCACTGGAAAGACTGAGCGATCACGTAGGAAAATAAGATTTTGGTCAGTATTGTGTGATTTTTTGTAAAAAACAAGAACGTCTTGCATCTTCTACTTACCTTCCTCACTGACGCCTCAAGAGAGAAGTTTCCAAACCCTTGCCACAAAATGAACACCGAAGACACATAATTACAAATTGTTATACCATTTTCAATTGAACAGGACACTAAATATACTGTATATTAAAGAGAGTGCGGAACTGCCTAGATCCTTTCTGCCGCGTATCCCCATCTCCATGGCGAAGAATGACGAGACAGGATGTTTCCTCTAACAATTCCATTGTGAAACAACAAACACACACACACACAGGATGTCCCGGATCACATTAGCACACTGTTCAAGTGGTCCCTCGACAGTTTTTCACACGCTCCTGAAAGCTGGCTCCTCTTCTTGAAAACTTAATGTGCCTCCGGGTTCAGGGTCATGCAAGGTCAATACCTCGGACCCATAATAGCTTTGCGTGGCGCAAGGAGGTCAGCCACACTAAAACATTAAATTATTACCCATAACCCGCGCCAGTACTGTACAGAATACTACCCTTAACCCGCTGAGTGCTAAAATCTTAATATCTCGTTCATAAATGTCGTTCACGTCCGTTCTGAATACGTTTCGTTTTTTTGACAGTGCTCGGGGAAATTAAAATTTTCCAGTCAATTTTTATGTTTTGCTGACCGTGCATCTTGGTACGACTCCGGGTAAATGACCAAACTGATGCACAATTACGTTATATAATACATTTATTATTATAAGGGGACCGCAGTAGCACAGTGGTTAAAGTGCTGTGCTACAAATCGGAAGGTCGCTGGTTCGGTCCCAGCTAGTGTCAGTGGATTCTTCATTGATATAATCCTTCCGTTCGCACTATAGCCCTGGGGTCGACCCAGCCTATAACAGAAGTGAGTACCAAGAGTATTTCCTGGGGGTAAAGGCGGCCGGTGCGAATTACACATATGTACAGGCCAAGGCGTGAAGCTGAACACTCACCTCCGTCTAGTGCTACGGTCGACAGCGTGTGTGGCGATATACCTCTGCTCCCCTATACTGCTTTACGTCGCGACGCTTACTTAAGCAGGTGGTAACTTTATCATTATTATTACAATTATTATTATTTACACATTATGAAGGTAACACACTTTTAAGCCTCTATTCTGAAGAAGAATGGTACATTCAGTTGCTGTCATTAATGTAGCTTACATAAATTTTACCGAAGCGGCACGAATTATAAGCTGCTGCACTATAAAATGCTAATTTTTCACCATCATCATTATTAGTACTGCTTCCGCTGTCATGAAGTTTATCACTCTCAAGTTTCTGCAGGGCAAAAAAGTATAATTTAACGAGGGCTACATTATACAATTCTGATGCCATTTTGCAACTCATTCAATCTAACAGCAGACTTGTAACTTTACTGCACATCAAACAGATGCTGTACGAACGAGTTCACATGTTTTTGCTGTGCTGCAAGAAACACATTAATAAAATGAGAAAAAAAATTCGATGCACCTTACCCAAAGCACAACCACCAGAAGACTCCCGAAGTACACTTCTGCTCTACACGGCCGATACGAAGGAAAAGAGAAGTTAAGTTTGGTTAGTGTTCAACGTCAGGCAAGTGGCACATTGATTCCGAGGTTTTATGACGGCTGGATTGCGTGACGATTTTTTCTGTATGCACAGTGCACGTAACAAGTGACACGATCTCTATCTTGCACCGGATGATCCAAAACTCATTTGACGGGATCCAATTTCAAACTTCTATCCCTCTGAAACGTAAGTCATCAGCAGGCAGCCGATACTGAGGACTGTGACTTCTGAAGCATGACAGCATGGACAGTGGAACAATAGGTTGAATTGCTCTCTTCTCCATCTTCATACTATTCTCCTGCTCCACCTTATCCCATACCTGTCTTCTCCTTACTGGCGCATTTCTTTACTTTTCTTCTTTCCATGGCAATGATTTTCCTTCTTTAACACCCTTATTCTTCTTTTCATCCCATCTTGTCATCATTCTCCTCCCTGCTATAATTTTCCTTCGAACCTTCTCCTTACTCTTCTTTTTCTCCTCTTCTCTTTATTTTATATCATTTACCTTTCCCCTAATTCTACTTCTTTTCACTTTCATCACTTTTTCTTATTGCGCTTTTTCTCTTTCTTATTCTCTTCGTGTGCCTCATGGCGTACTTTCTTTCCTTTCACAAACATCCTGATCTGAACCAGCCAATATTCTGTGTAAGCAGGTGACACACACTGCCTGTCTCCTCTGTGCTCACGATATTCAGTTCAGCGCCTTACAACGACCTCAGACTCGGAAAAACATCACAGCAAAGAAACTATGCGATATCTTAGTGCGGTCTGTATATTTAAATCAGAACAAAGACCGTGCAAACGAAATAAATAAGTCACGGAAAGATCTGTGTTTCAAACATGATAAATGAAGCCGCTACGAAAATAATGACGGCGATGGGACACAAATATTGAAGGTAAAAGAACAGTGGACGTTCCAAAAGATGCAGAGACTATACAGGGAATGACATCATGATTATGACAACAGTAAAACTTTCAGCCTCACATAGGATCTGTTGCAATATGGTCCTTCAACATTTTCCTCAATAAAGATATCTTAGCGTAGAAAGCAGCAATTTGCAAATACAATGAGAATTCCTTGGTACTAAGATACTTGTACCGGTATAACCCAGTTTCTCTCATGATGGCCGACACGCACCGATATATGTAGACGAAAGATGCGCCATGAATTGTAACACACAGAAACGTATCTGATGACATTAAGATATGCTGCCGTACAAGCGCAACAGCAGGAGTGCCTTAACAGTGGCTGTCATTACATTACAGTCACGTCTTTTACCTAAATATGTTAAACTCGTGATGTGAACAAGAGGGAAGCATGTCAGATTGTCTAAACTTGTCTGGAGAAATAAGGAGGTTTCCACCCCTCAAGGACTACAGAAGTCTCAGTTAGTACCGTACTGCCAATAACAGATATTGCGATTTTCGCTAATTTAACCGTGCCCCCTCGTCTCTGAAAATTCCATCGATACTTCTTCACTTGCACATCAGCCGACCTCATTTGCTGTCTCAATTGGACCTACCCGTCATGCACTACGACACTTACCCAAGATGAAGATCAAGTCCTATGATCACTACGTGAGTTTGGGGACATGTATGACCTCACCGTCAGGCCACTCTAAATGCCAGGCACGTACGCCAGGAGGATGAAGCAGCCATTGACAAAACTAGGTGGGCGAAGCTGTCGACGCGGACTGAGTCAGATCGGGGCAACTGAGCAAGTGGTTCTGCAGAAAGAGTTACCTGCTTTTCTGCGAGGATTGTGGGCATTCTGCCCATCTTTCGGTGTCACTGCTGAATATCCGGAGTGCAGTATTTTCTTCCTACGACAACTTTCGACAAAAAAAAAAAGGCATTACCAGCGTTGTTTGTGTGTCACATGGCTGTGAATGGCCCTCAAAATAACGCCTGATATAACTAATTTTGCACGATGGTGAAAACCAGGATTGTGTTCTTTGGGGTTACCAAGGCTTGTAATTCCGTAGGTATGAAATGTACGGCGCCATATACTGGAACAGTGCGAAACTACTGACTTGCATCATAAATATAACACATTCAGTTCTACTACAAAGAAGTAAAGGAACTGGATAGACGCAAATAAACTTAAAGCTCAATGCAATAAACATAACGTGAAACTACAATCAACAGTAAAGCCTCAACAAAACATGCATAAAAGCAACGTGAAAAACATCTAAAAACTGAATTAGGTATTATGAAACATTAAGAAGCAATGGACGTGAATGTGATGGTTAATTTAACAGAAGAATATATTTATAGAATGTGTTCTGAACTACTCAGATCAATTGCTTATATCCTGTCTAATTTCAAAAATAAATAAATAAAATAAAAATCTAAACACACACAACAACTTTTCGAGTTGTTATGTAGGCTGTGGCATACGTCGCCTTTCTTTCAAAGTAAGACCATAAATCGTAACTGTTTGAAAATGTAGTGTTAAGTACAACATGTTTACTGACATACATCGTAGGTCATCTGCACAGTCAGCTGGTACACCCTGCTGTGCGGAGGATGCTACTGTGAACAGAACTCGTAGCCCGGAAAGGGAAGAAAGACTGGTACTAACGTTAGTGGGAAAGACGTTTGCAATCTGCTACACCCAGTATTGCCAGGGGAAACGGGAAGATGTTACTTTAAAAAGTAATCCCAGGGAAGACGATAAAAGGGAGATAGGAATGATCCAGGATTGTGTCTAGCGACGGACTTTAAAACTAGCGGTCTTAAAAAAAATCCCGGTCTTACTACCAGATAATTAGTTGTCTCCTAAACCAAGCAGCTCTGTGCATGGTACTCGGTGTACAAATAATGCCACTGCAATTCGTCCAGGCACCTTATTGGTCAATCCTATCAATAACAACTCAATACTACTACTACTACTACTACTACTACTACTACCACCACCACCACTACTACTACTACTACTATTACTGCTACTACAAAAGTATGTTGTAAAGCCAGCAGCAGTAAGAATCCTTCATACTATGTTGTACCGTCTTCAAGAATGGGAATTTCAGCAGTCTCTAAGCTACGCCTGTGTCTTCCAAGCGGTCTATTACTTCAGTTTTCCCAGCAGCACGGTTTGCATTTGTCTTCTCTTCCAGGCGCCCCTTTCGTCTCATCTTTCTTGATATTAGCACTCTAATGCTATCTGGCGTAAAGGAATGGATCAGCCAATTTTATGGTAAAATCCAGCTGAACATTACTACACCAGATCGACGGCTAAGGCAGCACAGACGAATCTATTGGCCAGAAGACCAAAGACCACAAACGAGTTCTTAGCTGCTAAATGACACGCGCTGAAGTGCACTATCTCACTCCACGCCGAGGGACAAAGCAATCTACCGCCCTCTCTGGCACTCACCCCTCTCCCTCAAAACACAAACCAAAGAAACCACACGTGCACGCAGATTCAGTGTCGAAAAAATCAGAGTAGCCTGTTCAAAATCTCCTTCCCCGTACGAAAAGGTAAAACAAATATCTTATTTCCAGATATCTAGTAACGATGCTAACAAATAAAAGTTATATTCACGAGTTAATTAAGAACAGATTACACTCTGGGAGCCCTTGCTACCACTCGATCCAGAATATGCATCAGAACAACGTAATGATTCACACACACATTCACACACACACACTTCCAAAAGCCCGTAGTTTTACCTCTAAATTAACATGCAAAATTTAGCCTCACACACGCCGGGGAGAATACAGGGTAAGTGTTGGAAACACGGTGCTGAGAAGAATGTTTGGAGCTCAGATAAAGTAAGAGGAGGGTGAAGAAAACTGCACTGTGAGGAGTTTCATATGGACTCTTCATCAAATGTTATTGGGTGATCGGATAAGTTGCGACGGGAGAAATGTAGTACTTAGGTGACACAGACGTACAGGGTGACAAGCATACTATTAGAATGAACCATGACAAATACTGTGAATGAATGCGGTTCGTGCAGAGACCAAAGCAGGGCTCTTTAAGGGTAAGCATAAACCATCGGATTTCATAAAGTACGGGGAGTTTCGTGACAAGATGAGATACCAAAGTTCTTCAAAGACAGCCCTGTTCCACGCAAGTTCTCTGACATCCGCACGGATACAGAAGTGAGCCGCTCAGTTACCATGCCTTCGGCCACATTGCACAACACTCTGGACCGATTCTTTTCCTTGAACTTAAAATTGCGATATTTAACCGCTAAGTAAAGGTTTGGCCAATGTATACAGCCCCCCTTGTAACCGACAACAGAAACTTCGATTCCTTGGGGGGAAAACTTACACGTTATCTTGACTGTGGCCCTTCCAGCACCAAATGCCAGCGATCCTTATGCCAAATTGTTACAACTTACCTGAAACAAAAGCAAAGAGAATTTATATATTACGTGTATTGAAAATATAAACAATGTATTTGCAGTGGGTGTTTAATGCACAAGACTGAGTATTAACAGCAATAAACCTAATTTAAATATCGTCATGATTAGCATAAACATCAATAACAGCATAGTTAACCCACGCCACGCATTGGAATGTGTGACGAATATCTCCCTTTTAAACTAATAGGTTATATCTTGGTAGTGAAAAAAATCATCAGTTTACATACATGTACATAACCTTTTTTATGTTTGTTGGGCCATGCATCGACGTGATAACTGAAGAATAACAACCAACTAGATGCCACTTATTATTTTATTTACTTCTTATAGGCTCGACATGTTTCAGGTACTACTAATGCCCATCATCCGGAGCTCGCGACTATAATGTTGATTACCACATTGGTCGTTTCGTTCTTGGTTTGCTGTAGGTTGGAGGTTAGTTGCGGTTAGGCTGGAGTAGTGTCCGGGCTGCAGGCTGAGTCGTGCTTCAGCCTGCAGCCCGGACACTACTCCAGCTTAACTACACCTAACCTCTAACATACATCAAACCAAGAACGAAACGACCAATGTGGTAATCAACATTATAGTCGCGAGCTCCTGATGATGGACATAGTGGTACCTGAAACATGGTGAGCCTATAAGAAGTACAATAAAATAATAAGTGGCATCTAGTTGGTTTTTATTCTTCAGTACATAACCCTATTTGCCGAATGAGAACAAAAACAGGGAGAAAGAAACAAAGGTACGAAGAATGAACGTACATGATGGTCTGTTACTTTCATCAGACACGTATTTTCCTTTCAGAAACACGGAAAAAAAGCGTATTTTCAAATGACCTAAACAAGTACCAGTACGAATTTAACGATGACACTCGAACCTTCCTTGTATTCTTGTCTTACAATCAAAACGTACTGACGCTCTTTGTTAACTGCTCTGTATTTTACACAGACTGTCGGAAGACAAAATGATTCCTCGTTTGCTTTTAAAATTAACTCAACAGCATTATCATAAATGTTTTTTATATCGCTGACAAGGACGATAGAGAAATACTTTATTGCATCATTCTGTAACATGTCAATCCCGTCATTTCCTTTGTTACCTTCTTCCTTTTCTAATGTCAGACAAGGGGGTGGGGCAATGAAACAACATTATGACAAAGCATGTGTCAGTTACCGCCACCAGGAGCGCATCAGTCTCTGTCGCTCTAGACACACGACTGTCGGTGTTTTGAAGAGCCCATGACTATGAAGGGGAGAAGGAATGTGTGATATTTTACTTTTCTACTGTACGTTACAGCTGACTGACAGATGGAAAGGAATTCCGATAGTGTTACCGGCAGCTCTGCAAGGAAGAGGGGAAGAACTGCCACCATGAAGGAAATCCGTCATGCACAGCACCAAACATCGCATTATCAGCGGGTGACTGACAGTAGCTCGCACAGGATATATGGCAACAAGAAATGTATCCGATAAGAGCCATCAGTACAGGCGGTCTGTGATCATCACTGCTAAGTCCACCGATTGTGGGAGACCCCTTCCACTGCAGTTGGTTAAAACTTATAAAGGCAATGCACAATTGTCTATACAGGAATCCTAAGATATCTCGGTATTGCTTTCCTGTTCAGGCAGGTTCCCTTTTAATAAAATTCCTTGTTTGTGCTGCATCAAAGGAAAGAATGACGTCACACTTTAATGCGTAATATGAATCTGAAGTGTCTTAGCTCTGACTGCACGTACAGTAAAAAGCTACACTTAAAATACTCACTGGTCGTCTGAAGGAGATGCACAGGCAATAGGACTAAGAAATTTGAGGTTCTCAAGGGGATGGCTGTGCAGAATAGTGTGTATTCTGGCAGAAATTTACTGATGAGTTACTGACGTATTGGAAAGACGTCGATATATCTGTACCAAATTACACGGTAGAAGTAGGCAGTGTCCATCACGCACAGGGTATTTCAAGTGCCACAAGACTAAATGTTTTCAGGACGGTGAGTGTTCAGATTGTAATATTCTGGGTTGTGACTTACTGCAGTCTTCTAGGATAAAACCTAGTCTTTTAGCTATCCGTATAGTCTTCCAGGATGATTACTAGTCTCTTAGCTATCCATGTATTCTTCCAGGATAATACCTAGACTTCCAGCTATCCGTGTAGTCTTCCAAGATGGTACGTAGTCCCTTAGCTATCTGTGTAGTCTTCTAGGATGATACCAAGTGTCGTAGCTATCCGCATTGCCTTCTAGGGTGATACCTGGTCTTTTAGCTAACCGCGTATCCTTCTAGGATGACACCTGGTCTCTTAGCTAACCGCCCAGAACACGAGATAGGCATATACACTGCCACCGACCAGGATTCCACATGATATAGCAATTTCTTGCCCAGATATGTTTGAGGAATCGATAAGAAGTTTCCACTGCACTTCACAGAAAATAAGGGTCGCAATAGACTCATTAGAATCAAAGTTAAATTATGGCGAGATTTTAAACGTGGTATTCCAAAACCGTGTATCATCGAAATCGGTCCAGTAGCTTCAAATATGACATGTACCGAAACGGGCAGACAAAAAGAACGGAAATAAACAGTTGTTCTTCTTGTTCATGAAATTCCTGACAATAGGACATAGTGAGAAAGCGCACCTGGAAAAGAAAACCTGTACTAGATTAGCAGCTGGTTGATTCATATGCTGTACAATGACTAAAAGGAAATCGGCGCTAGGCGGTAAAGGTAAAGGATACAGGCAAAATTCTCAGTGTAAGAGAAATGTAGCGAAACCCGAAATAACAGCGAATCGAACGGAGAAGACATTCGGCCATGAAGTGCTAACTTACTTAGCGAAGAATGGAGCCAGTTTCATCAGACGTCAGAGAATGACATTACACACTGCAGCGAATTCGTCTGCTGGACAGTGGTCACTCGAGTAGGGCTATACACATGTAGGTGTTAACACGCCCAACGGAAAACGGCAGTTGAATATGACAGGAGGTTCTGCGACAAACTAGTGACGTATAATTCCTTCCACGTAATTTTCCTCGTCCAGTTTAATTCTTACAGCAATGACTTGGAGACTGAGTGTACCGCAAAAGCGCTGATTTCTGTTAATTGTTTGAAAGACTCCGTCCATCGGTAAATACACGAAAACAATCAACGAATTTTGGCGAAACTAAATACTGTGACGTCTACATTGCTAGGTTCATACATGTACACTACATGCAGCTCCAATGGCAGTTAACATTTTTAGGAATAGAAAAGTCTCACAATCCCACTAATTACATATCGTACAAAATAGAGGCCAATTAAGATCCACAATTATGACGCTTAAATTTTGTTGATATAATTTAACGGAAGCTATGCGGTGTGTTTAGATGACAAACACTATACTAATGTTTGTCATGAAGAAACACCCAAGCCAGTGAGGTACGAAAAATCACAAAGAATGAACGTGTAAGCCTTCTTCAAATTATACTAGACCCATACACTTTTCCAGTCCTTTTTTGGACAGTTTGTTTCCATTCAGTACAACGTATTATTAACCTTTTGTAAATCGAAAAAAATTGAAAATATTTTTTTATCGAATTCCCCCTGGTTTTTGGAAGGTTTCCAGGCTTCGGCCGTTTGTCATTGTGGTAAGCGCAACACGTGGAAAAAGATGAGTACAGAACATTGGTGGAATGATAGTGACGGGAGAAAACCGAAGTACTCAGAGGAAAACCTGTCCCAGTGCCACTCTGTTGACCACAAATCTCACATGGATTGGACTGAGATCCAGTCCGGGCGGCGACTAACTGCCTGAGCCGTAGCACAGCCTTCAAACCCTAATTACACGCAGCAAATACTGGCAAAATGTGCAGGTATTCATCTATATTTTGTAGGCCTAACGGTCATACAGAACGTCTGCCTATATCAATTGTTGACTTAAATATTGGCCTGTATTTATGGTAGGCATTTGGTACGAAGAGTTCAAGCGTACCGATCCGACAGCATGGTAATGAACAAGGATTGCGCCCCCCCCCCCAACTTCATCTTGAAAAGGAATGTTAGAACCACTAAATTTGTTTAGGGTGCTTGAGAAGAGGTAGAGATAGCGTCTGGGCAAGGAGGAGTGCAGAAACTGAAGACATTAATATTAATTACAAAGTTTTACTTTTCGTAGTGGATTTTAATGAAATTAGAGGTTTTACTTTACGATAGGGGTGGTTAAATTAGTTTAAAGAACCAGAAATGAAGTTACGGAACTACCAGTCTATAAGAGAGATAAATACTACGGGGCCGTGCAATGGTTGAGGCCTTTAGTTACCGGCCCCTGACGGCGAAGGCCCGGGCCCGGTCCCAACCCCAGGCCAATCCACCAGCGGTTCGTGGCGGACAAGGTCACAATGGGACAGTACTTTGGTTTCCTTCCGTCAGCATCATTCCACCAGTGCTTCTCCATATGCATCACCGACACTGTACAAACTTAGCAAATGAGAGCGTCGTTAAATAATGTACACACTAAATACGATGTTCGTAATTCAACAGCAATCTCGAAAGCACCCAGACAACTAACTGTACATTAACATGTATGTATACATAACTTAAGAGCAGTTGTATGGTTCCACTGCGCCCTACGTACTGGGACACAACAGGGGCCGTTTCAAGTCTAAGTACATTATTTGAATATGTGTGTATGTCACGTCGCTCTCACACTGAAGCAGTTTCAGTATACACATTCTGTCTTCGAAATCGTATCGCCTGAAGAATGAAGATGCAACAATTGTTTCAATGAACAAAGTAGCATGAATTATTTCAACGGCCTTTTTCACTAAGAACAAAAAAAAACACAGTTTATTTCTCCCAGAAAAAAATAGGTTATTATGTAGGAGAAGACAAGAAAGGAATAATTATCCCGCGAAAATCAACGGGCTTTACCACTAGTAGACCTACTGATAAAGCCACCAGGGGCGCGCGCTGTCACTACATGCGAACACAATACGCCGCACTGGACACACAACCTACACTGGGTGACACACGTTTAACATGACATTTCTAGTTAATATAACTACTATGTATAATGTAAGTCCAAGATATGAACGTAATGTAAACAAGAACCGAGATACTGAAAATGGCATAATTATGTGAAAACGAATATTAGTGTGTATTTTTATTGTTACACCGTGCATGTTGTCGAGTTACTCAATTATTACACCAACCACTGCACATATATAAAATTTACACATTAAAACATTAAAAACGCTCCGACATGTTTCGGTCCTAAGA
>Ga0123352_10011472_pt1 | contig 13968 bp, 10 predicted proteins | sample TergutLab28metaG_FD_89700 | JGI IMG/M metagenome (GOLD analysis project Ga0123352, IMG submission 89700) | Labiotermes labralis P1 segment gut microbial communities from Petit-Saut dam, French Guiana - Lab288 P1 | ecosystem: Host-associated > Arthropoda: Insects > Digestive system > Gut ...
AATTCTTCCCATAGGGGAGCTAAAACGATGGCCATGAATGCGATGAGCATCGGTGCTTGTGCGGCGACGGCTTCAACGGTTTCTTGATTGGTACCAAAGTTAAAGTCGCCATAAACCATCACGATCAAGAAGGTCACCAAGGCGCGCAATAGTAAAGTGACAACGTAACCGACAGGGATCGCCCATAATAAGGTAGGGGTCAATTTTCCTAATGTACGTAGCCCCTCTCCAAGTGGTCGTCTCAAAAGAAAAATATAAAAGCAGGTGGTGACGAGGATTAAGATGAACTGGAAAATGGGATTTAAGTTAGGACCTGGGAAAAAATTTTCGACGAGAGAAAAGACGAGGGGCGGTAAAAGAGTGAGGTGGATGGCGAGTAAGTAAAACAGGCCGATGGATAGTTGACGCTTTGTTATTTGTTGCATGTGATGACCTCCATGTGGGTATTAGCTATTCGGTTAGGTTCATTATACTTGTTTTGACCATCTAAATCGAGCAAGCTTGAGATATAGTTATTATACCTAATTTTAACTTAAAATGTAAAATAAGATGAAAGTTGGGAGAAAGAAAAATCAGCATCGTAACGTTTTTCATATCGTAATAGTGAATATTGAAAATGATTGTTTAATCGCCCATTTTCTATTCAAAAGCCAAAATAAAAGAGGTTACGCTATGAAGAAAACGCAGAAAAACATCACTATTTTTTTATCCATCCTATTAATAGGACACCTCTTTCAACTGCCAGTTGGTGCGGTAGAGACTGAGATTGAAAGTGTTGATTTGGATATTTACGAAGAAGATGCCGAAGATAGGGAATTAATTGAGAACGAAGAAACGTTTGAAGAGAACGAGGTGGAATTAGAAGAAGTTGATATTTTGGATGAAAAAGAAGAGACTGAAACATTAGAAATAGAAAATAACGCCTTAGGAATGGAGAGTGAAATCGAGAATAGAGAAATTGTAGGGGTTGACGATGAGCAGATCGAAGAGGTAGAGGGTATTCAATCTGGAACGCCTGGACTTGATGCGATTTTAGAACGGTGGGGAGAATTTTGGACGGGCGAATATGAAACCCATGAGAATGGAAGTGTCACCCTCTTCTTTTCAGCGAGTGATACCAACCAAGTTCCTCGTGCCGTGCGGAATCACCCAGAACGCTTTAATCTTCGACGCGTTCAAACAGGTGTAAATGTAGAAACTTCAACTGAATTCATCACCCATGGTAGTTTAGAAGCGGATGAGTTTCATGACCCTTTTGGCGCCCCAGTTGGGGTACCTTTCACGCGAACGGTTTATTCTTATGAATTTGATGGGAATAATCCTTTACCGGCGTCGTTGATCGGAGAGGAATACCAAGCTATTTATGAAGCGGGGGGCTACATTACCCGTATGGTGGACGGTGTTCCGATACGATTTAGTTTAGTTAATGCAGGTCATCATAGCTATTTAGATAGCTTAGTAGACCCTTCTAACAATGGAACAGCCAGCTGGAATTCAGCACCTGGCGATGGTGTCTACACTTTAAGTGGCTGGGTAGGTAGAACTGGAGCAGGTGGTAATGGTGGTGCCCATTTTAGAATAGCTGAAGGGCAATATGTGAACTTAGATGTGTTACAAAACGTTCCGATTGGAGATGAAATTCTCGTTTTCACCACCATTGAACGCTACAATCAGTGGGTCTTTAATCCAGCACATCGTGTGACACAAGAAACAGAAGATGGCCTCGTTTGGATGCGCCTAGTACGCGTACCTCCAGCAAGCGGTCCTGGACAGCAAAACAACCCGCGCTTTAATTGGCAAAAATTTGTTATTTCAAGTGATGTTGTTTTCAATGCTGTTACCTATTCATGGTCAACGGTGGAAGTCATCACAGAAACCCCTATCTATACTTATTTTTGGGAGAAAAGGGTGAGTGATGAAGACCCAACGATCCCAAGCGATCCAAGCGATCCAAGCGACCCAAGTGATCCAACGGAGCCGACTGATCCAACAGACCCAAGCGATCCAGAAACGACGGTACCAGAGACAACTGTCCCTGAAACCACAGTTCCAGAGACCATAACGCCAACGGATCCAGAAGGTGGGGATGTGGAAAGGACGACCCCAGCAACGATTCCAACTACACCTACCCCAGAGACGCCATATCGATCAAACTTACCACAAACAGGTGTGGCGGCATCTGCAGCATTGCTAGGTGGTGCGATGGTAGCAATGGCAGGACTAGTTACAAAACTAAAAGGAAGGAGAGGCTAAGTGTATCAGATGTTTAAAATTTTAAAAGATGCCTTAAAGAAGTTTCAACTATGAAGCTCTGAATCTATGCTTAATACAATTTCCCCAGCTACTTGTCTACCTTTGCTAATAAGCCATTGCGAAAGTCGAATTTTTATACAAGAGCCTCGATTATTCCATGAATTTGTATAATCTTTATACAAACACCTCGGTTATTTGATGAATTTGTATAATTTCGCAATTACCTAATCTTTGCTATAACGCAGAGTGATACTAAAACCATAGTAAACGATGATGAACGTCATGCGATTACTATGGTTTTTAATAATTTCGAAAAAATCGAGCAACCCTCTGTTGCATGTGACAGGCTCCTTGTGGATACAATTAAACATAAGGTGATCTTAGAAGCTATAGTTGACCACCATAAGAAGGATTTTATTACTAATCTTAGCGTAGTAAAGAAAAGAGGAGAGTTGCGTCCTTAAGACTTGTCAGCTTGCTGACATTTAGTCGAACCAGTATAGGCAGTTAGAAAATTGGAAACTTTCCCTGTAATGTGCTATACTAGTCAAAATATATATTAGAAAGAAGGATGTGTATTAAATGGGATTTATTAGAGCATTTAAAGGGGCAATTGGTGGAACATTTGCCGATCAGTGGAAGGAGTTTATTTCACCACGACCAGGCGTACCAGCAACGGCTGCTCTTTTTGAAGGGGTAGCAAACGGTCAAAATGCAGGACGCGGAGCTAACCGGAAAGGTTCAGATAACATCATTACTAATGGTAGTAAAATTGTGGTACCAGAGGGGACTGCTCTAATTACCATGCAAGATGGTGCTATTACTGGTTTTATCGCTGAAGCCGGTGGTTATACTTATACGTCTGACGATCAAAACTCGAAGTCGATGTTTGCCGGTGATGGGATTTTATCATCGACGATTATGACGTCGTGGGAACGTTTTAAATTTGGCGGCATTCCAGGATCGCAGCAGACGGTCTTCTATGTGAATTTACGTGAAATTCCAAACAACCGCTTCGGTACTCAGTCTGAAATTTACTGGGACGATGCGTTCTTAGGAACCCAAGTAGGAGCGGTCGCACGTGGTACTTATACCATGAAAATCACCGATCCAATCTTATTTGTGAAACAGTTTGTACCGATGAAGTATTTAGTACCAGGTGCACCGATTTTTGATTTTGCTGACATGGATAACGACGCCGGTGCACAGCTCTTTAATGAGGTAGTTGGTAGTTTAGCAGGTGCATTTTCGCATTATACCAACGATCCTGAAAAAGGAAACCGCATGAGCCGCATTCAAGGTGATCAGATTGGCTTTGCTCAATCCTTATCGGCGACGGTAGAAGACGGTTTCCAATGGCAATCTGGCCGTGGACTTGAAATTGTAAAAGTCGCCATTGTTGCCATTGAATACGATGAAGACACAAAAGCTCTATTAACCGACGTGAAACGTGCCGATGCCTTAATGGGTGCCCGTGGAAACTCGCACATGCAACAAGCGGTCGCTCGCGGGATGGAAGCGGCAGGATCGAATCCAAACGGTGGCGGCATGGGGATGGCCTTTATGGGCATGGGCATGAACGCGGCTGGTGGCATGATGCAAGGGATGCAACAACCGGTTAACCAACAACCGCAAATGCAACAAGGGCAACAGCCAATGTTTGATCCACATACAGGACAACCATTACAACAACAGCAACCAATGTTTGACCCAATGACCGGTCAACCATTAAACCAACAACCACAACAGCCTGCCTTTGATCCGCATACGGGACAGCCACTTAACGGGCAACCGGCAGCGGCGCCAGAACAACCAGCAGCGGCACCAGCTGACGATCCAGTTGCACGCTTAAAGAAAATGAAGGAACTTTTGGATGCAGGTGTGATTTCTCAAGAAGAATTTGATGCTGCTAAGTCACAAGTGTTAGGTATTTAATCATGGATATGACCAATGAAACCATTGTCGACACCACCACCAACCTCGATGATGGCCAAAATAAATGTCAAGCTTGTGGTTCGACGGACATTGCTTTAAACGTTAATAACGGGATGTTGCGCTGTAATTTTTGTCGTCATGAACAAGCAGCAACGAACTTTGAGAAAAGCAAGACGAACGTCCGTGATTTAGAAGGAAAGACCATTGGATCAGGTGCGAGTTCCATGGCCGCTTCCACCGATGATATGTTAACCTTTAAATGTAGCAGTTGTGCTTCAGAAGTGGTCATTGATACGGCAGCGTCCCAACAAGCCCGTTGCCACTGGTGTCGAAACACCTTGTCAGTGAACCAGCAAATTCCAAACGGAGCGGTTCCAGATAAAATCTTACCTTTTAGTATCAAAAAAGACGATGCCACGAATAAAATCGATGAATTTGTTGGCAAACGTAAGTTTTTTGCTCATGGGAACTTTAAGCGTGATTTTAGGTTAGAAAACGTTATGGGTGTGTATTTGCCTTACATGATCATCGACGTCAATGCCAAGGCTGATTTTGAAGGAGAAGCCGATCAAGTGGTGCGAAGATATACGATGGGTGAAGGAGAGAACGCGCGTCGATACGAAGACGTCGATACGTACCGTGTTGATCGTCGGTTTGATTTACTCGTTGAGAACTTGACCGTGGAATCCAGTGCCGAAAAACTGGATCATCGCAGTTCCAACCGTACCAATAACATCGTTAATGCCATCAAGCCTTTTGATGCGGAGAACAGTGTGGCATGGAATGCCAACTACTTAACAGGCTATACGTCACAAAAACGTGATTTAGACGTTGGTGATTTGCAAGGTGTTGTCACCGAGCAATCCCGTGAAATTGGTACCGTTGGCATCCACGACACCTTAACCGGAAATGCCAGTGGTACGAAATGGCGTCGCCGTGACGTAGATTTTAAAGGAAAGCAATACCATGCGGCCTATATGCCGGTTTGGCTTTACAGCTACCAAATGGAAGACTCTAAAGATGCGGGTATGATTCATTACGTCGCCGTTAACGGACGAACAGGAAAAGCATCGGGAAGTGTGCCGCTAGATAAACGTAAATTACTCCTATACTCCCTATTAATTGCGGCAGCGACTTTCTTCTTAATCGGCCTTCCAGGCTTGATTTTCTACCTTGTGATGTTATCCAGGTACCGCAACTTCAATGCCCGCCACCACTACGAAACAGAAACCACGTCGAACGTGGAAAATATGCAACGATCAGAAACCTTGATTAGAAGCGTTAAAGCCATTGATCGAGGCCCGGTGGCGACCCCTCAAAATCAAAATCGAAACAACCGCAATCAAGCAGGCGCTGTTGCCGCCGCGGTAGCCGCAACCTCTACCAGAAGAGAAACTCCTGCGACTGGAAAGACGAAAGCTTCAGCGAGGAAGAGGGATTCGCAAAAAAACAAAGCAGCGACGCCAACCTCGTCTTCTAGCAGACTAGGTGCAGCCGCAGCAAATGCAGCAACTCGCACAGCGACTTCATCATCAAACGCTCAAAAGGCGAAGGCCTCAACCAGTACGCGCTCAGCATCGTCTACGTCATCTTCACGTACGGGTGGTGTTGCTCGAGCGGCAGCTCAAGCTAAAGCAACCAAAGCTGCTACCTCAACTAGCCGCTCATCGAGTGCTAGTCGTCCGTCGAGCACAAGCAGATCCAGTTCGTCAAGCACGAGCCGTACTTCCAGTAGATCCAGCTCAAGCTCAAGTTCAAGTAGACGACGGTAAAACCATAGACGCTTTTAGGAGGATTGCCAATGAACGATCCACAGGATTTAGAAAAAGTAACAGTAGAAGAAACCACGGATACCGGAACAACCATTGTAGATACCAGCTCCAATCTCGATGACGGTCAAACGAAGTGTGAGGCGTGTGGTTCAACGGACATCGCCTTAAACGTGGAAACGGGCATGCTTCGTTGTCATTTTTGTCGTCACGAGCAAGAAGGGGAGACCTTCGAGAAGGCCATTACCGACATCCGTAACTTAACCGGTCAAGTGATCGGTTCGGGAGCTGCTAATATTGAAGCGAGTACCGACGACGTCTTGACCTTCAAATGTAGCAGCTGTGCGGCAGAAGTGATCGTTGATACTAGCGAGTCGACTCAAGCCCGTTGTCACTGGTGTCGAAACACCTTGTCGGTAAATGAACAAATTCCGAACGGGGCTGTACCCGATAAAGTCCTGCCTTTTGGAACCAACAAAGAGGCGGCTGAAAAAGAGATCAAAAAATTTGTTAACAAACGCCAATTCTTTGCTCATCCAATCTTTAAAGAAGAGTTTACAGCCGACAACGTTATGGGGGTCTACCTGCCCTATATGGTCATCGACGCCAACGTGAAAGGCCAATTTTCTGGGGTTGGGGAAGTAGAGCTACGGCGTTGGACGGAAACCCGTACCGTGGGGTCAGGCGATAAAAAAAGAACGGTTGTGACCACCTACTACGATGCGGACCGCTATAGCATCGATCGCGGGTTCGATATGACCGTGGAAGGCTTGACCATCGAATCCAATTCAGAAAAACTACAACACGGTAGTGCAGATAAAACCAACAACGTGGTCAATGCCATTAAACCCTTTGAAATGGATAAAGCCATGAAATGGGATGCCAACTACATGACGGGCTACACGGCGGAGAAGCGGGATACCAATGTGGACGACCTCCAGGATTTGGTAGACGTTAAAATTACCGATATTGCTCGCCATAACATCCGTGACAGCATTAGACAATACGACCGTGGTGTGAAATGGCAGTCGGAAAACTTAGACGTGATTGGTAAACAATGGAAAGCTGCCTATCTTCCGATCTGGCTTTACTCTTATCAACATGTGAATAAAAGCATCCACTACGTGGCAGTCAATGGCCAGACGTTGAGAACCATGGGAAGTGTTCCCATTCATGGGCAGAAATTATTCCTCTTCTCCTTGCTAATCGGTGTGATCGTCGCCATTCTAGGTGCCATTGCTGGGGCAGCCATCTTTGAAGACATCGATCCGCTGATTGCAGGATTGGTTAGCTTCTTCCTTGGAGCCATTGGTTATTACGCGATGGTTTATTCTAAATACCGTAACAAAGGCGCCCGTTACGCACACGAACGAGACGCCAAAGCCCATGTCCATAACATGCGGTCGACGGATAACATCGTAAGAAAAATTCGCCGGACAACTAAACCAAGTATGGGTGGCGACAACAGCCACGCCGTTAACTACAAAGGTGGAAGTTAAGGGAGCTATGTATTTGAAAGCTGTCGATTGATATCGACGGCTTTTTTTGATGCTGATAGCTTCTTGCCGATAAGTGGGGAATTTAGCAGTGTGTGATAAAAATAGCTCTTAAATGTAATGAAAACGCCTCTCATTTGGAGAAAGCGTTTTTATATTTGTCATTTTAGCAGGGTTTTTGAACTTTTTTGCGTATATAAGGGTGGACAAGAAATTTGCAATGAGATACAATTGTAGAAAAAAATCTATGATATAGAAAGGAACGATGTAAAATGAACAAAGAAACAGAGTACGAAACCGCCCCTCCACCAAAACTAGAAGTCCGGGAGTCGGCAGAGGAATACGTGGCAGACCAGCTATTCACTTACGAAGACTATTGTAGCTGGGGTGGGGTTGATCGATGGGAACTCATTGATGGTCGAGCAATCAAAATGGAGGCGCCGAATCGGTATCATCAAGAGATAAGTATGGGGCTGTCTGTCCGTCTCTATCTTTTTCTTGAACATAAATCGTGCAAAGTCTATCACGCCCCCTTTGACGTTCGCTTAAACGTAGGCGAGGGTAAAGATACGGTGGTCCAACCAGATCTCGTGGTTTTTTGTGATCACACAAAGCTAGATTACAAAGGGGCGAAGGGAGCACCTGATTTCCTGATTGAAATTCTCTCGCCGTCTACTGCTACGAGAGATCGTACTATAAAACTACAGAAGTACGAACAATATGGCGTGAAAGAGGTCTGGATCGTCGACCCTTTGTATCAGGCGGTCACCGTGTACGTATTGAATGAAAGAGGGAAGTACACCTATAAGGTCTATCAAAATGATGATTCAATTACATCGCTGGTTCTCACAGACTTTACCATTGGTTTAGAAGCGATATTTGTAGAATAAGGAGTTGAATGATATGAAAAAACTCCCTATAACCCTCGAAAACAGGGGATGTAGGGAGAGAATTATCCATTGCCCTCTGAAAAAGACTACTTTTGGATATTAAAATATCCATTACCCCCCGAAAAGAGGCACCTCTGTGTAAAAATTATCCCTCAACTCCCTTGAAACTAACTGCACAGGGATAAAAATTATCCCGAACTCATTCAAATAAAGTACTTTAGGGATAAAATTATCCATGGACAGTTAAAACAAGGCAATTATCCCTGATATAGGTTTACCAACAAAAAAAGTCACCGCCCTAAGCGATGACTCCTCTCAAACCTAATCTTCTTCAATTTCAACTGGTCGCTCGATGATCTGATCAACCAACCCGTAAGCAACGGCTTCTTCCGCTGATAAGAAATTATCGCGCTCCGTGTCTTGCTTGATCTTTTTTACGGTTTGTCCAGTCTTCTCCGCTAAAATGCGGTTCATCTTGTCGCGGGTTTTCAAAATGTGCTCGGCCACAATGGCGATGTCTGATGCTTGACCCTTAGCACCACCGAGGGGTTGATGAATCATCACTTCACTATTTGGCAACACAAACCGTTTACCAGGCTCGCCCGCTGCCAATAAGAAAGCTCCCATGGAAGCCGCAATCCCAATCCCAATGGTGGACACATCCGGCTTAATGTAATTCATCGTATCGAACATGGCCATCCCAGCTGAAATGGATCCACCCGGTGAATTAATATACAGATGAATGTCCTTATCTGGATCTTCCGCCGCTAAAAATAACAACTGCGCCACCACAATGTTGGCGGTATGATCATCAATCGGTCCACTTAACATAATGATGCGATCCTTTAACAAGCGAGAATAAATATCGTAAGCACGTTCGCCACCTGATGTCTTTTCAATAACCGTCGGAACTAAATAACTCATAAAAAAACCTCCGTTCATGGTGAGCTTATTTTATCATACCTAAAACCGATAAGCAAACGAAACGGTGGCAACTTTCATAAGAAGTTTTGTCACAATTAAGCAGGCCCTGTCACACCCTTATACAAAAACGTTACCTCATGAGCCAAAAACCCACTCTTCTCATAAAACTCAGCCAGAGGCAACACGTTGGTACGAGCCGTCAGACCAGCTAACTCATAATTCTGCCCATACTCCTCTAAAAACCCTAAAACCTTTGTGGCGACCCCCTGATTCTGAAACTCTTCCTTAATAATCAGCTCATCTACCTGTAAATAATCCTTATCAAACCACGTGCGAAGATGACAAAACGCAAAGCCAGCTAACTCTTTCTTATGAAGGACCAACAGCCCGACAAAACGTGGCTTAAAAATAATTTCCTGCAAATACAACAAAGCTTTGTGTTGATCAAAACTGCAGCCGTAATCGGGGTGGTTGTACTGGGACATAAAAAGCTTCCCACAATCCTGCAAATAATTCTCATCGTAGTAAATAATTTTCATCGTCCGTCACCCCTATATTAATATAAAAAGTATATGCAGTACCACACAAATAAATGCCGAATAAGTGCCTCTCCTTTTTGCAATTCTCTCAATGAAAATAGTCTTGAAACGTCTAGTAATGTTTCTGATCTACCGCGCTGTCGCTTGCTGCACTGCTTTTCACTGTTCAGAACCTACGACCTAGAACCTAAACAGCAAAAAGCAGTCTTTAAGTCTAAAGTAGAGTCGTAGCTTTATGACGCTCCTTCATTGATTTAATGCGAAAATTGTAGTATCATGGAGGTAAGCAAAAATGGCAAAAGAAAGGAATTTTTAACATGGCTAAAACAAAAGCAGCAGACGTAAAATTAACAGAACGTATTACCGACGAATCAGGGCGTAAGAAGGCATTAGAAGCCGCCTTAAAGCAAATTGAAAAAGACTTTGGAAAAGGGTCCGTGATGAAGCTTGGTGAAAAAGCGGACATTCAAATTGAAGTGACGCCAACGGGCTCTTTATTATTAGACGCAGCCCTTGGTGTGGGTGGTTATCCACGAGGACGGATCATTGAAATTTACGGACCGGAATCTTCCGGTAAAACGACGGTGACTTTACATGCCATCGCTGAAGTACAAAAAGCAGGCGGCGTCGCGGCTTTCATCGATGCGGAGCACGCTTTGGATCCAGTGTACGCTAAAAAACTTGGCGTTGATACCGACGAATTACTGATCTCACAACCGGATAACGGTGAGCAGGCTCTTGAAATTGCGGACGCTTTGGTACGCAGTGGCGGGATCGATCTCCTCGTTGTGGACTCGGTTGCGGCCTTGGTACCAAAATCAGAAATTGAAGGTAGCATGGGCGACTCCAGTGTGGGACTTCACGCCCGCTTAATGTCGCAGGCCATGCGAAAGCTGGCCGGTCAATTGAACTCAACAAAAACCGTCGCCATCTTTATTAACCAGATTCGTGAAAAAATCGGCGTCATGTACGGGTCGCCAGAAACCACGACGGGTGGTCGCGCCTTGAAATTCTACTCAACGATTCGTCTTGACATCCGTAAAACGAGCAACAAAATCAAAGAAGGGACGGAGCACGTCGGAAACGAAACGAAAATCAAAGTCGTTAAAAATAAGGTGGCACCGCCATTTAAAGAAGTCTTTGTTGACCTGATTTTCGGTGAAGGGATTTCTCGCTTCGGCGAATTGGTTTCCCTCGGTACGGAATACGACATCATCGGTAAAGGCGGCTCTTGGTACTCCTACAACGGCGAGAAAATTGGTCAAGGAAAAGAAGCAGCTAAAAAATTCCTTGTCGACAACCCTGAAATCGCCGATGAAATCACAGAAAAAGTACGCCTCGCCCTAACGACTGGAGAAGTCGGCGACGCAGCAAATATGGAATCAGAAGAAGAGTAAAGGTGTGATCATCCACACCTTTTTTACCGAGCGACGTAAACTATTTTAGATCTTGCATACAATAACGACGAAAACATTAAAACAGGTGATGAATATGAAAAAAGTAAGAAAAGCCATCATACCAGCCGCCGGCATGGGAACTAGATTTCTACCTGCTACCAAGGCCATGGCTAAGGAAATGCTGCCCATCGTTGACAAACCGACGATTCAGTACATCGTGGAAGAAGCGGTCGCCTCAGGGATTGAAGACATCATCATCGTAACGGGAAAAGGAAAGAGGTCCATCGAAGACCACTTTGATCATGCCTTTGAACTGGAAGCCAACTTGGAAAAAGCCGGCAAATTCGAGCTCCTAGAAAAAGTCAACCTACCGACCAACTTAGTGGACATCCATTACATCCGTCAAAAAGAACCAAAAGGATTGGGACATGCCGTTTGGGCAGCCCGTAACTTCATTGGTGACGAACCTTTTGCCGTTCTTTTAGGTGACGACATCGTTGACCACCCAGAAGGAGATCCAGGTTTGAAGCAATTGATGGATCAATACGAAGAAACCTACTCCTCTGTGATCGGGGTTCAACCCGTCAACGAAGACCAAACCCACCGTTATGGCATCATTGACCCTTTGGAACAAACGGGTCGTCGTTACCAAGTAAGAAATTTTGTCGAAAAACCAAAGCCGGGTACCGCACCGTCTAACCTGGCCATTATGGGACGCTATGTCCTAAACCCAGAAATTTTCAAATTCCTAGACGAGCAGGAAGTCGGAGCCGGTGGCGAAATTCAACTGACCGACGCCATCTCCAAACTAAACGAGATTCAACGCGTCTTCGCTTACGATTTTGAAGGAACCCGCTACGACGTCGGTGAAAAACTCGGCTTTATCCAGACCACCATCGAATTCGGCTTGCGAAACGAAGCCATCAAAGACGAACTCCTTGCTTACCTTAAAGAAGTCGTGGATTGCGAATGCGATGAAGCGTAAGGGGGAAATAAAATGAACGTTTTAATTACAGGCGGCACCGGCTATATTGGTAGCCACACTGCTGTCGAACTTATCGAATCAGGACATAACGTGGTGATCCTAGACAACCTTTCTAACAGCGAGATCGCTGTTCTTGACCGAATTAAAGACATAACTGGAACCCGTCCGACCTTTTACGAAGCCGATCTAATGGATCTAAATGTTACGGAAGCCATTTTCGACAGCCATGCCTTCGATGCGGTCATCCACTTTGCTGCCTTAAAAGCCGTCGGTGAATCCGTGGAGAAGCCATTGGCTTATTACCGCAATAACCTGATTGGAACCTTGAATCTTCTGCAGGTGATGAAAAACCACAACGTCAACCAATTCGTCTTCTCCTCTTCTGCCACCGTCTATGGGAATCCAGCCACCAACCCGATTTTTGAAGACTTTCCTCTACGGACGACCAACCCTTATGGAGCAACAAAGTTGATGATTGAAGACGCCCTGCGTGACATGCATCACACCGATCCCAATTTCCACATGGCGATCCTACGCTACTTCAACCCGGTCGGCGCCCATCAAAGTGGGCTGATCGGTGAAGCACCAAATGGCATCCCTAACAACCTGATGCCCTACATTACCAAAGTGGCTACTGGCGAACTAGCCCAGCTCAACGTCTTCGGATCCGACTACGATACGCCTGACGGAACTGGCGTCCGCGACTACATTCATGTGGTTGACCTAGCGAAAGGCCATCTGAAGGCGCTGGAAAAACTACAGAACGAACCAGGATTGGTGACCTACAACCTAGGGACGGGTATTGGATATAGTGTGCTAGATCTAGTTAAAACCTTCGAAGCGACCACCGGCATCAAAATTCCCTATAAACTCACAGGCCGTCGCCCTGGCGACATCGCCACCTGCTACGCCAACCCAGACAAAGCACGCACAGAACTAGGGTGGATTGCTGAGTACGGCATTGCTGAGATGTGCCGCGACGCCTGGAACTGGGAATCACGAGATACAGATTAATTTACGATCCAAAGAAGCTTGCCGGATAGGCAGGTTTCTTTTTTAATGCAATAGTTGATTATATTCTACATATCTGTTAAAATGGAAATTAGCATAATATACAGGAATTTGGCAAATTTTGTAGAATATAATATGTAAATTGTGTAAAAAATGTGTAAATTGCGAAATTTGGTAATTTTTAGCAGGGTTTCTGGATCTGTTTTGCGTATATAAAGGTAGGGGAACTTTATACCAAAGCAGGAGACGCAAAATGAAAGAAACAATAGAAGGACTAGAGCAAGCCATCAATTGGGATGAGATTACGATTACAGACCCCTATTTGTTTGCATCGGTTATGTTAAATGAGAAACTATGTAAGCATGTGTTAGAAATCTTACTAGGGAAAGAAAAGGTATCTTGTATTGAGTACCTTGAAATGGAAAAGACCATCAATGCTGGTTATAAAACAAAAGGTGTTAGACTAGACATTTATGTGAAAGATGAGCAAGGGGTTACCTACAACGTAGAACTTCAAATGGAGGATACAAAAGAATTGCAGAAGAGAACTCGTGTTTATCAAGTAGCTATTGATTCTGGAATGTTGAAAAAAGGCCAACGTTATAAAGAAATTAAAGATAGCTATATCATCTTTATTAGTCCAAAAGATATTTTCCAACAAGGACATCATCGCTACGATTTTGAAAATACTTGTCAACAGGTAGAAGGACTGAAACTTGACGATGGTGCATATAAAGTTTTCTTTAATACGAAAGGTACTAAAGGGATA
>Ga0123352_10011474_pt1 | contig 13966 bp, 6 predicted proteins | sample TergutLab28metaG_FD_89700 | JGI IMG/M metagenome (GOLD analysis project Ga0123352, IMG submission 89700) | Labiotermes labralis P1 segment gut microbial communities from Petit-Saut dam, French Guiana - Lab288 P1 | ecosystem: Host-associated > Arthropoda: Insects > Digestive system > Gut ...
GCACAAGTTTTTGTATACCCTCCTCATAGAATGCGGCCGCCTGCGATGTTAGCCACTACTGACATGTCATAGAGTAGAGTCCTTGAAATCTGAGGAAAGTGCAGGGACAGATCAGAAATTGTGTAACGTCTGTCGTCACACACTCTTTCGTTGACTTTACGCACCAAATCATCATTCACCAAAGATGGACGCCCACCTCACGCCTCATCGTGCACGTTCTCTCGTCCTTCATTGAACATCCGAACCAATTTCCTAACCATGCCATCACTCATCGCATTGTCACCATACACTTGACTGATCTGGTGATGAATCTCACTTGGTAGCACATTCCTAACGTTCAAAAAACGAATTACAGACCGTATTTCACAATCGGCGGCCCCTTCAATTTCAATTGTCTTAAACATGTTTAACGCACAGGAATAAACATAAACATAAGACGAATTTCACGAAATGGCGTCTGTGGCTTCTCAATAGATAGAGGAAGTCACGGCACATGAGCAAAGTGACAATCTTGAGGATGCGCGAGAGAGATGAGCAGACGGTACTTACTTTCCGAATAACCTACGTAACATGGCTTCGCCGGTTGGTTGCCGTCCTGTCGCCGTGGAGGCCCGGGTTCGATCCGTGCCACCGCTTGTGGAATTTGTGTTTGAAATAGTATAATTAGGACAGGTTTTTCTTCGAGAACTTCGGTATACCGTGCCAGTATCATTCCGTCGATGCTATGTAATTGTAATAGGGCCGGACCGAGACATGTGGTCGCCGATATTGTTTGAACTCTTTCGGCCTAGGGCGGAGCTGGCTAACTTTTTGAGGGCGCGTGCCCAAATTGCGGGTAATTTGAGGAAAAATTCTGTTGCGTGTGCAAACCTGAGTTTCCCGGGACCGTATTTCTGTTTATTCCAGTGACGTCTTAGCCCTTTTTATAGGTTGGCGCCCCGTCCAGCCGCCCGGCTGGCAAGCGCCTGGTAACAGTTGACAGCATCGATAAGTAATGACTCTCCATTTCTGTTCGCTTTGTCATGTTATGTTTATCGCCGCTGTAAAACGGGTAGCTGATGCGGCGTTTGTGCAGATTTTTTTAAATTTTATTTGGAATCAGCAATCAGATTACAAAGTATTCTGTAAGCTAATGGGCTGGCTATGAATCAATCTTGTTATACGTACTAGCGTGATGAAGTCCCCTCCTGCGAGGAGATCTCGTTCACCGTGTTACAGGTCAGCTGGCCACCGTCATTTCAGTCTTCGTACGACGTTATCTCGTGGAATGGGGTGGAGTAGGGGGTTCGAGTGAGTTTCTAGCTTTATACGGTGCTTGACACTTTTGGCGTGATGACTTCTTACACAGTTGGAATACCTAGGTCTTCGTGGATCATAGCATTGGTGACGTACCATGGGGCGTCAACAGTTGCTCGTAGTATTTTAGACTGGCATCTCTGTATGGTTGCAGTATTGGACTTGCAAGCACAGTCCTATAATTCAATGCCGTTGGTCCATGTAGGAGTAAAGAGAGATTTGTACAGCACGATTGTATTGCCTACCGAGAGAGGAGATGACCTTCCAAGTAACCAATAGAGTTCTTTGTGTCGTAGCTCCATCTGTTTTCGTTTCTTGATATGTTCCTTCCAGTTTAGCGTATTGTCCAAAAGCAATCCAAGATATTTTACATTTGTGGCTGGGGGTATTTCTACGTTATTTAAATAGATTGGTGGGCTGGGATCGCGTCGTAACGTGAAAGTGAGATGTGTTGACTTGGACTCGCCGCAGAAATAAATCACAGAAGTCGTTCCGTCCGTGGGGCTGACTTTATAGTGACAGGAATCTAATGACAGTGTGTCCCCGCGGGTTGGCTTTGTCATCAGACCGGAAGACTCCCACTGTTTCGGAAGAAACAGTGGGAGTCTTCCGGTCAGAATTTGTAGTAGAGGTTACGTATATATAGTATTTATAGTTGTGGATACAGTAGGATGATTTTCATTGATGAATCTGCAGGAATTTGCACGGAAGTTGTCATTGGTTTCTGCTTTGTGTTGCCGGCTGAAGTTTCCGCGACGCTAAAGTGGCCTGGCGTGAAGACCAGGGACCTCAAGTGACGGTCGGAGTTAATGCTTGAAACTGTCACTCCAGCCCCACGTATGCCTTCATGCTGTAATGCTTATTTTTAGTGGATACGACACATTTCTTTTTAGTGCCGTAGTTAGCCCCTTGGCAATGCTACCACCTAGCGTCGACAGTACCTCAACTATCTGTAGGACGTGGTCTTGATTTAAAGTGAATATTTCCTATGAAGGAATGAATATATCGGTAAGTGAATGAATAAATAAATGGAAATAAGTAGCCTACATAAGTATATACATAAATACGCACACAAATATAGGAACAAAAATAAATTAGTCAATAATAGTCCACGCTGTGGAGGCGTATAGGGGTGACTGCAGGTATGGCTCCTTCATTCCTAACGTCGACTCTTAATGGAGGTGCCCCGGCCGCTGTATTGCCGGGAAAAAGCCCCGATACACGTGGAGTGGGAGGTTTATGGGGACCCAGAGGTGGTCTGGACGTTTTGGAAAAGAGAAAAACGTATAGCCCCTGCCGGGATTCGAACCCTAGATCTTCCAGCTCGTAAGGTATTTATTGTATTCACTGTGCTATCCCGATTTCCTTCAAATAACTGAATTAATAAATGAAAGTAAATAAACATATGGCATTTGGTGGGCACGGTTGTGGTCCAGCGTCTTACCGCCTGTGGCACTGTCCGAGGAATGTAGGAGTATGCCCCCCTGCCACAGCTGTGCATTCTTACCCTCACCTGTAAGCAGTCTGTATTAAGGTCACGATCCCTTATTCATTCCATCGGTCTTTTTAGTTGTGCTGCCTCGTCCCATGCCGTAACAACCCCACACTCGCCTTTCGCTTTGTGTGTCAGGTGCCACTGTTTTCGTGGAGGGTAAGGTGCCTTAGCGATGTTGCCATATAAACTGCATAAAGTAGTTCAGTTCAGAAAACATAAGCTCTTAGATCTGGAGTGGCCAGGCTTGTGGACTCGGTGATCTAATCTAAAGAAAAGAAAATCTTTTCGCGATATACCATAATGCATAATGTATTAATATTTGGTCAACTAGGAAAGGAAATTTAAAATAGCATAATAACATCAAACATATAACAGTACAGTTTTTTTGTTTATTAAAAATTGATCTGTTCAAACTAAAACAATTAACCATAATTAAAAGATGTTTTTCATTAACCGTCCTGTTGCAAAGTTGATACATGGCATTGCTTATCTTGTGGTAACTTACTGGAAGAGGGTTCATAAGTACTTGGGCACTAGTGAAAGTGGTTCATTGGTCTTCTTCGTGGAGGTAGGTTGATCCAAAAACTGCTGTCAAACGAAGAGCTGTTGATTGTACTGAGCCGGCAGATGTTGGCAGAGACCAAAATCGGCCGTGAACGACCAAACACCTGGATTTTACCCTGATGATGGAGGCAGCCAAACACTCTGAAACGTCGGCGCAATTCTGCCAGACTGCACACTGTAACATCCCTTAAGACTTCGTGTATCAGTATTTGTGAAAGTATGAGGGATGTGGTTGTTGACGGCCTTGAATATTAGGTTATCAGTTTTGCGTATGAGATTCTACCCTGTTGATGGAGGCAGCTGGTTAATCAAAGACTTTGTATTTACCAAATTACGTGGCGTCATATCCCAGAAGACCACACATGTAATGTGAAGTTTTGAGGCTTGCTCGTGTGCAGTGGATTCCGCAATGTCCGTTGTGTCCTGTCCGCGTATTGAAGGTCCCCACGCCTAGACCATTGTAATAGGATCGCGAGGAAGCTTAATTATTTTACTATCTAATTATGTATTGTAGTTTAGGAGCCCGGTTAGCTGAGTTGGTATGGTGATTAGGCCGTGAGCAAAACGACCTGACGCCTTGGCCGGGAACGGAACCCCATTGTCTAACCGTTAGCCAAGTCACTGGACCGAAGTAAGCTATTGCGTTGTTGGTGTTTGTTTCGGCTTTTCGTTAGTAATGTGTGTTTCATTTTGTCGTGTAACTTATATTAACCTGGTGATAGCGGTATTGTGTTTATCCAAGAAAAAACACAACGCCCTACCTCCAAGAAAACACACAATGACGTAATGAAGTAAAAACACCCGTGAACGTAATCCACAAAATCGCCGTTTATTTTCGAAACTAAGTGGTCAGATTTATTTACCTTTGGGGCTGGTGGTACAAACGATTACCGCTGATTTGTACATGATGCCATTCGCTGTGTATTGCTCAGTTACGCGTAGAAAATACTTAACCCGTGTATGAAATTTTTTTCATCCTAAAAAGAAGAAGCTCCACGAGTTTTGCAAAAGTGTGGGTGGCTACAGATTGAACAGTTTGGCCCCGGGGGGGGGGGGATGTCCGGCTCCAGTTCAGGATGCAAGGCTTTTTGAGATGTTTACTGTGCAAGGAGTTTCATGTTTTTTTTATAAACCGAGTGTCCATTACCCTGTTGCTAGCGTCCGTTGTCCGCTGCTAACGTTTTCTCATTTAAATCTCTCCCATCCTACCTATCACCAAAGGTCCTGAGTATACATTGACAGATTAAGTTGCAACGCATGCCATGAACCGTCCGTAACTGACGCCACCAATCATAAGAAACAACTATATCAATAAAGTTCGGCTACAAGCGATAGGGGCATGAGGTTGAACGTTCAACTGCACCATTGTACAAAGCTTCATAATGACTGGAGCTGTACCTCCATTCCTCCACATACATTCATGGTATGCACGAGTACAGCTTTACGATACGTTTATTTTGTAATTGTCTCTGTTCTGCGAACACATGTGACAGTTATTGCTGAGTGCCGCTTAAGGTAGGAGGAAGGTAAAGGTAACAGAGACAGACGGAGGCGGCGTGTTGCTCCGGAAGGTCGATAACCACCGATAACACAACACTCTCACAGACAAGAAAAAACTGATCTCAGTGAGAACAAAGGTCAAAGGTTAAACTGATTTGGACGCATAAATGTCGCTTTTTCTGGAGTGGCGTAGCTAGATTTTTTTGCGCCTGGGGCGAATAATCGCAATGGCCGCCCCAAACAGAAATTACGAACTTAAAAAAAAAACCCAGTTGTTGGTTTCTTGTCCTTCTGTTTGGCCAAATAATTTAAAATTTGTTAAATGGAGATTTTTTTTATTGCAAGTATTAAAGCTCTTATGGGCCGATATAACTCAGTCGGTGTAGCGATTCACTACGGGCTGGATACTCCGGGGATCGAATCCTGGTGGGGGCGAAATTTTCCACACCCGTCCAGACCGGCCCTGGGGCCCACCTAGCCTCCTATGCAGTGGGTATCGGGTCTTTCCCGGGGGTACAGCGGCCGGGGCGTGGCGTTGGCCACCCACACCATCTAGAGCCGAGGTTAAAGAAAGAGTAGAGCTATACCTCTACTCCCCCTCTGGGACTTCGTGGCCTTTCTCTAGGGTAAACTTTACCTTTACTTTATTAAAGCTCTTATCGTTCAACATAGTGACCACTTTTGTCTGGAGTATGTATGAACGGCCACAATATATCTGACGTTAGCTTTGCTTGGTTCTGTGCTCCTCAAAATGATAGCTGTAGGACTTTTAAGTACAGCTTCTGGCGTTGCAGCTACTTTGTTCTGCATTGCGAGTCATGCAGCGTGTAATTCAGTGTTCCGCTAGCAGACAAATTATTGACATTCCTGTGTAAACATGATAATATTAGTACTGCAAAGCGCCACGTGAAGAGTCACATCTTAACTTGAGCACGTGCTGGTGCCTCTGTCTGTTGTAACACTTCGTTTGCGCTAAGATGCATGCAACAGATGGAAAAGTAGCTCACAGCGAGTCGAGTCGAGGGTTCTTTGCAGTTACTGATTTCATACCTTAGCTTCAGTCTCGTCGTAATGACACTGTGGCACTTCACCTTTGAACTGCATTCTGCGGACACGGTGTAAGACAGGTTGCATTTATTTCTCGCCGTGGACATTTTACCTTGTACGTACCAGGGAAATAAACCAGCTCGGTACTCGGCTCCAGTTCAGGATGCAGGGCTTCTTGAGATGTTTACTGTTCAAAGAATTTCATGTTTTTTTTAAATAAACCGAACATCCATTACCCTGTTAATAGAGATTGTCCATTGTACCGTGTCTTGACTCACATCTCACATTCTGCTCTTTATGGCCCATTTTAATAATATCTTCCAACCGGCGACCGGCTCTTCCGAAGGGTCTGCTTGCCCTCCCTTCCACATATCATAGTAGGCTTTCATTTTGTGAAAAATAACCAATACTATCATTGTATGAATTATATATCTTACCTTGCACATTATATTTTAAAATTTTTTAACAAATATTGGTTTTGTAGATAAGTTGTTGTAATCTGTGATGGGTAGCCATTAGCGTGTTGGATCGGTGCCAAACTACTGTAATTGGTGCACATCGTTGGTATGTTTTCCTGATATACGAAATGCACGGTAGACATGTTTGTTATAAATTTGTTTATTGTGTATTTATTATCCAGACACAAATTAAAACCAACTAAATTCGCTTTATTTTAGGGGGAACCCCCTGTTAGAACTAGGGTTTAATTTATGAGAACAGGGATTTGTTTTATGCATAGCAGTAAGGAATATGTTTCTTGATTTGAAACGCACTGTGTTTTGTTTGTGGTAGGAAATGAATTTTTAAGTACCTGGTACTGTTTAGATTAACTTAAGGCTTCAAAGGGATAAGTCATACGTCTTCGTTAATTAGCGTCTTCTTGCTGTGGTCTGTTTCAAATTCACTCACTTATTCTTCCTGAAATGTGTATACGCTAGACTAATTTTCCTTCAGTTAAAGGAAGGAAAGACTGCGCCATCGTCCCTTATCACTGTTCAGCCCACGAATGGTGGGGTGTCTTTGTGGAGTGGGTTCGCGTGTTGACAAGAGGAAGGCCAAATGTGAAAATTGTGTCGCGTCCACAGGAAGTAGTTCGCAGTGATGAACACATTTCCTTAGAATCATCCATCGTTCCGTCCGTTGGTCGAGTGTTGTTTAAGGATCTGTTGTACATTGGGGGTACTGGTGTCGCCTCTGATAAGGCCTAATGCCGGTGCAAAGAGGCTGTTGATACGTTAACCCATCGCTGACTTCCGCAAAATAATTACGCCTTTTAGTTCCGGGATCGTTCTGGCTTCTATTGCATGTCTGCCAACATGACAGCCATTAGGCTGTACGGAATTTGCTGGATTCCATGCTGTGTGTCGCTGAATTGCCATTGGCACGGGTGGATGTAACTAGGTTCATTGGCCCTTATGAAACCAGAGCTATAGTAAGTGGTAACTGCGGTATGGAACCCATGAAGGTGTACTAAGTATATGTAAACTTTCGCTGTGCACCCTTCAAGGCTTTATCCCCAGGGGAGGGTCCCCGCTACCCATTGTTGTCCGGACGGTCCGCCAGACCACGATTTCGCGGTCGTCCATTCGTTAGCCTGGTCACTATGCCGACTGAGCCATTCCGTCTCAACGGGAAAGTTGTGGAAATGTAGGGTGAAGGGCAGGCGATCGGTGTGAAACACGATAAACCGAACTGCCGTTTGTTACAGGTACAAGCGTTTCCCCTGGCCTTGCAGTACGCGTGAAATTATTCCAGACATTTTCCCGACGTTGTGCCTGGCGTTGAATAACGTTATGTTGCTTTGGAAATAAAACGGCGCTGTTTGAGCATCAAAACTGGAAGGCGTATCCGTACCAGAGTTCTGAATGAACACGTCACTCCGATAAGACATTTTGGTTAATGAGAAAGGAAGAATTTGCATAGTATGATTATGGTCCTTGGCATGTGACGCCCTGTACCTTGATGTACGTACCTGTGTACCTAACTACACGTCGTCTCTTAAGACCGTAATATGCAGAAAGAAAAAATAACGTTGAAAGAAGAAACGAATATATACAGAGTGGGTCTCAGCTGTCGGTTTCATTGGCGCAGTACTGAACGAAGCCAATTGCTGGTCTTTCTCGTATTGTCAAACCTTGTACGTGTTGACAAGTGTCAGTGCTTGCAGTGCCCATTCATCATGATCTTTCTGCTACTATCACATGTCTGCAAACACACGCACAGACACGTCATAGTGCTTCGATCAGTATCATTAGACACCTGCAGATTTTGTTTTATCTATTTTTAAATATTGTCCTTGAGCTCCTTTTTCATCCATCGTTTCGTACCTCATATTGGGTTACCTGCTGGACGTAAACCTGAAGTTCTTTGGAGCATTGGCCTGTTACGCCATAACTTGAAACAATGAACGGAAGTAGGGCGTCCTTGAAGCGAGGTCTTCCAGCACACTAGGAAGAAGAATATTGCACCACCTCGTGATTTTGATATTTGATAATTTGTTAAGTGAAACAATAAAAAATCTACACAACCAAAACTTAATTTCGTACAGTTCCTGTACTTTAAATCTGATGCTTGAAGGGTTAAAATGAAGTGACAGCTGTTTGTCTGGTGTAGCATAGATTATCAAAGAATCATGTCACTTTATATGTAGGTAACGGTGTAAGGTAAGGTAAAGTGCACCCTTGTACAGGCGCTGAGACTCTGTACAGGCCGTACGGCCCATAGGGGAGTAGAGGTATAGCTCTACTCTTTCTTGACCAAGGGGGTGAGGGGTCAGCGTGACGCCCCGGCCGCTCTTTAACCCCGGGAAAGACCCGGTACCCAGTGTACAGGAGGCTGGGTGGGCCCCAGGGCCGGTCAGGATAGGTACGGAAAATCTCGCCCCCCCCCACCGGGATTCGATCCTCGGACCGTCCAGTCCTTAGCCAGTCGCTATACCGACTGAGCTATCCGGCCCACAGGTAATGGTGTACAACCTTGCAGTAAATACTTCCTGTAGTCTGGCAAAGAACAGTACAATATCCTGCTTGTGTTTCTGGTCTTCTGTGATACGACTTTGACCAGTTATTTATAAATATGTGCGTCGTGTGCGGACCTGAAAGACTGCAGTGACATAGTTGTGGATATAACGTGCGATTTATGGTTGTAGCAATTCCTTATCCAGTTAGGTTTGTTGCGTAAGCAGAGAAACTCTTCTGTAACAGATGGCTGTAAAAATATCCATTTGCTAACACATAGTGTCTTCTTGCTTTAGAATTCACGCTGCATCATTTTGTAACGAGAAAGCGATTCATATTCTTTTGCGTGTTTCTTTTTTCATAGCTGCAGGAACGGGCATATTGCCCAATGCGTTCATTTCCTCCTCCATAATACACGCGTGAGTCGGAGAGCTGTAGCACGAACAACTCTCCATTTAACCTTTCAAAGCCTAGCGGTTTCTTTACGTACTAGCGGGGTTTTTTTTTCTTGTGGCGCTGCGGCCCAACACGAGCCATGGCCTCCTCATTCTTGAGGTATCTTGATCACATACAGTGACGTATCACAGTCGGTAGGACTCCTCTGGACGAGCGATCAGCTCGTCGCAGAGACCTCTACCTGACAACACACAGCACTCACAACAGACAAACATCCATGCCGCCGGTGGGATTCGAACCCACTATCTCTGAAGGCGAGCGGCCGCAGACCTACGCCCTAGACCGCGCGGCCACTGAGACCGCCACTAGCAGGTTTAACATTCAAAAATTCTACATGATGTTCGCTGTGCGTTGAGTGTTTTGTACCGCTCTCAAAACAGACAGCGGCCTTTGGTTTTTACGTCATTTGGTTTTTATGACCGTGGTGGAAAGTGTTTACAGCGCGGTACGGGCTGATTCCTTATATAAAGCAGATTACGTTTCGTCTTTAAAAGGTTTTAATGTATTCATATAAACACGCTGGTTATTCACAAATGATTACATCGTGCTGGATTTGGGATGCGTAGTGTTACTGTGCCTACCTTGATAGCATTAACACAAAATTGCATCCAGTATTTCCTGCATTCAAGTTACATAGAGCAGTTTGCGATATTTTTCATAGGCATGGGCTGTTGTGAAATGTATGCTAATGCTCTCTTTCGGTATTGACATCCACAGAATGCAGTAAGACATGAAAGAAGCACGACGACGTGTGAATGACAGTTCATGGGGCATGGAGCGGTAGAGGATTGTGATATTGCTATATTGCTTTCACTCGAATGTTTTGCGTGAAGAACGTCGTTCAGCCGCCGATCGTATCGTTAATCATAAACTTTGTTTTGCTGTTCTCACATTGTCTGCTACCGCGTTTTCATCCAAGGTAGCTTTCCCCGCGCTTACAGTGCTTTGCACTCAAGTCCAGTACCACATACGTGGACTCTAATGCACTCGCGAGAGGAAGCTGATTCGCTTGGCTGTCACCACATGAAAGTAAGGGTCGAACGGTCATCCGCCACGTTTTCTGTTGTTAGGTGTTCTTTACAAAGCAACAGATGCCACGTCTTTGACGTAGCACCGGCACCTCAAACGTTGGACGTTTTTTAAATTCGTTGTTGGAGAGACTCACTGGAAGTCGTCGGGAAATTCCTATTTTCGGGCAGATCGATGTGTGTTAAACCTTTTTTTTTTTACGTAAGCCTGACACTGGATGGACTTCCACGTATAGCCGATAAACCGTTTCGCAGATTTCTTAGGTACGCGGTGGTGGTACCTGCCGCAAGTTGTCGGGCCACGCTACTTTTAGCCACATTAGTTAAAAAAAATCAATCCCTGTACAGACCTGGACAGGCCCTTAGGGTTCCAGGAGGTTGAGGCTCCCAGGATTTCTAGACATTCTGCACATGAAAGTGGTAAGGCTGTAGGCTGCACGCACCGGCCGTCTTTACCTTCCAGGAGGTTTTCCTGGTACCCGTTTCTGTTAGAGGTTGAGTAGACTCCAGGGCCATAGTGCGACTGAAAGGATAATAGTGAATAATTCATTTGACTCCGTCGGGAATCGAACACGCGACCTCCGGCTTGTAGTGCAACCAACTCTACCACCGCCCACCCGGATTTATACCAAATCCCAGTTTACGTAAGTCCCAAAACCTTACGAATATTTTTCTGTTGAAATGATGTATGGGGAGAATCCCGTTATTTGTATTTCATTACCACCTTGTTGAAGAACGCTTAATTAATCTGAGAGAACGGCGTTGGTAATTCTTTGTACTGTTAATGGAGACCCTCTGATTCTGTTGATGCAGTTCACAAGTCAGTCCCCTGATCCACAATACGGGGTGCATCCACGCCCAGCGCAACGTATACGCGTGGTCAATGTTTCCTAACGCACCTTAGTACCGTGCCAATCCTACAGGCTGCTCCAGATTACTGTGCACATGTCTATCTCTCTTACTCATACATTGAGGAACTTAACATTGCTATATACTGGGAATGATAGAAGGGTTTGCTATATACTGGGAATGATAGAAGGGTTGGACAGTAGTCTTACACAGCTGTGCACTTACTGATGATGGGCCAGTAAGGCCCGAAACATGTAGGAGTTTGCGTATTAAAACATTATTGTAATTCTAACGAAATGTGTGCAGTGTAACAATTGAATCATAATGCACGGAATGGAAAATGTGAAAAAACTAGCGATTACTATCTGTGCAAATAACATTTATCACGCACATTACAGTGTTTTTGCCGGATACAAATGTTTTAGCGGGCGATGTACTGTTTTGGGACCGGTATTTTTCCACCGACTTCTAGTGCCAAAATATAGGTACCAGCCTCATACCCTCCACCTCTCTTTTGCTTGTTTCTTATCCCACTTCCTCACCCCGGAAGTTCAGTTTAGCTGAGCGAGATTTTCCGCAACTGTCCAGATGGTCCCTGGGGCCACCCCGCCTTCTGTACATCGGGTACCGCGTCTTTTTCCCGGAGGTAAAGCGGCCGGGGCGTAGCATTGACTATCCAACCGATCTATCCCCGAGGTTAAAGAAATAGTAGAGGTATACCTCTGCTCCCCCTTTGGCCCTTGGGTTCTAGGGCGAACTTTATCTTTTACTGTATTTTGAGCACTAGAGTAAAAGAAACCCTGTTTTTGCTTGAGCGCTGCATGATGTGAGGGGGGCGGTTGGAATCCCCTTGCAGTACAGTCGTCCCTCGCTTTTCGCTGTCTCGTTTTGCGATTTTTCGCTGTAGCGACTCGCAGATCTTAATACCCAAAATTCGTTATCCGCTACTAAGACTCCGCATCCGACAAAATGTCCCATTTTTATTATTTATCTTTATTGTTCCCATTTAAAATAATGGGAAATACGGTTTCACTATCCGATTTTTGGCCATCAGACCCGTTTTCAGGAAACGAATCAGGTGGATAACAAGGGTTGACTGTACAGTCAAAGAATATTTCCCGTGATCGCTAGCTGACCATTAGAACATCCACAGTGGGAATCTAGCATTAGATTCAAAGGTGGAATCTAGGAGCTATGGCTTTATTATTTTCTCGCAGATGATGATGATAATAATAATAATCTACAATTTGGTTGTCACCCGGTGGCACTGGTTATTTTAAATGTATATAGAATATGAAATTGGTTACTAATAATTTTAAGTCGGGAAGGCCACATGAGAAGCATGTAGTGGCAGCTTAGAATCTTGGGAACCATCTCAGCATTTGCTTATAGACACAGGGAGACCAAAAAAATCCTATGTCGCAGAACCTTCCGAATACTGACTTCTAGCCAGCAGTCCGGCATCTGAAGTAAAAAAACAACAATGCACACATAGTACAACAAATACACATAAGGTAACAACACCCACACAAGACAACTACAACAATACACACAAGACATAAAATACAACATGTACAAGCCAGGGGTGCTGAATAGTTTATATGAAATATATACAGGAAGTTGTAACGTTTGACATATGAATTGCCATGTTTATGTTTCTGCACTTAACTAGGATTGTTGGCTGTGCATGACAGTGACAAACGGCTGGCGTTTGTGTGTTATTACATGTACCATGAGTGCAGTGGCCCATTGTTGTCTTAGTGGCCCAAGTAGGTTGAGATAACTACACTTTCTTTATAGTATCCTGCATCACTGTTATAGATTCAATGAAACATGATCTCACGTCAGTGATTTTCTGGCGAAAGTAGACATTTAGCGAGTAGTTTTATGACCATGTGCCTGCTTCGTATACCTTCGTCAGAACAAGATTCTGGAGAAAGCAGACGAACCCTGGAAGTCTGTCGAAAAATTCTCCTGGTTTGTGGGCTCAATTGAACCTCTGAGTAGGTAAGAAGACGTGGCGGCAGTGCTGATAGAAGATCGTCGCATCAAAACTTGTCGTTCCAGAGGATTCTGTTTTTATTATTTGCGAAGAAAAACTGCGGCCTGTTGTCTTTTGACTTCTAAGATGTTGAAGCGAGAAGAGGAACCTGCATATAAGTTGTGATGTTCTTCGCGACACTTTTAAGGCCTGTTCGCAGAATTGCCTAAAGCGTCTGTTAGCTTCGACACGTCCGCCTGCCTGCCCGCATGAAACAATTCGGCTTCCACTGGTGGGATTTTCATGAAATCAGAATTTTTCGAAAATCCGTCGAAAAAATTCAAGTTTCATTAAAATCTGGCACGAGTAACGGACACATTACATGAAGACTTGTGTACATTTATTGTAATAGCTCGCTGAATTGTCTGTAGAATGTGAAATGTATTAAAAAAAGGCGTAGAGAAATCCGCATCACGCATGTTATGTCCAGTGGACATGTCACCTCCCCCCCCCCCAAAAAAAAAATCGTGCCGTTTGTGAGATAATGGAGGAAAATGTGGTAGATCCAGACTGGCCACATGAGACATTATACAGCGGCGCATGCGCTTTGCGTGCTGGATAACTAAGGCTACATACACACACTCAGAATATGCAGTAGTTATTGCTTCATAATTGAGTAACTCCACCCGATCTCGTAAAATCTTTTACGGCACCCCCCCCCCCAAAAAGTATCTTCCGTTATCCAAAATGACAGTTTAAAAAAGGCAATGGAAAAACATAAATACTTTTATTA
>Ga0123352_10011476_pt1 | contig 13966 bp, 6 predicted proteins | sample TergutLab28metaG_FD_89700 | JGI IMG/M metagenome (GOLD analysis project Ga0123352, IMG submission 89700) | Labiotermes labralis P1 segment gut microbial communities from Petit-Saut dam, French Guiana - Lab288 P1 | ecosystem: Host-associated > Arthropoda: Insects > Digestive system > Gut ...
ATAGGTGGCGGACGCTTGTGAGTGCGGTAATGAACCTTCGGGTTCCGTGAAATGCGGGGAATTTCTTGACTAGTTGCAAACCAGTTAGCTTCTCAAGAAGGACTCTGCACCATGGAGTAAGTATGAGTAAGTATCAAGAGATGAAACTACAACAGACATCATTCAGAGGAGAGTAATGTTATCTGTGTAGAAAAGGCATTCATAATCAGCTGATAAAACAGAACAAGACGCACCCCATCCAATTTATGAATACAACCAGAAGTTACTATTTGCTACAGTCTGGATTACAGTTCAGCTGCCTTCAGCAACGGAACTGTTCGTCTCTTTACTGCCAAATCCGAACATCTTCCAAGTTCAACAAACACGCTTTCCTGTACACACAGTGGCCTTTCTCACAGTTAAGGCGGTCGGACCGTACAGTTGACAGCTCACACTCGCGTAGTTGATGCCAAGTATGTTACTGTTAACAACACTCACATACACAGCCTACGCCCCAAATTACACATAAATTGTTTACCAAATTCAGTTCACTTCGCAGAAGGAAGACTGTGGATTTGATTGTAGAGGCTGCCGTGTCGTTTACAAATCAAGCGCAAGTTTCTGTGTTTTGAAGACATGATGTCGCTCTGTAGGAACGCAAACAGTTAGAAGACTGATGCATATTTTGGCAAGTCTGGAGCTTTCGCTGTGCTAAACACTTTCAGCCACAGTGGTCACTATATGTACTACCAAGTTTAAGACTAAAAAATTCTACGTTCTGCCCACACAGCTGTATTTATGTGCTTTGTGTGGATCTGAGAACAAACAGCGATTATATCCCTATACAACATTAACTGACTGGTTTTTATAACCGAGACGGGGTGTGTTTACTGCGCGGTACGGACTGGGGTATTTGAATGCAATTTGGGTTATATGCTTTATATGGATCTGAGAACAAACAGCGATTATTCCCCTATACAACATTAACTGACTGTTTTTTATAACCGAGACTGCGCAGTACGGACTGCAGATTTAAATGTAATTTGTGTTATATGCTTTATATGGATCTGAGAAAAAACAGCGATTATTTCCCTATACAGCATTAACTCATTGGTTTGTATAACAGAGACGGAGTGTGTTTACTGCGCGGTACGGGCTGGGTATTTAAATGTAATTTGGGTTATATGCTTTATATGGATCTGAGAACAAACAGAGATTGTTTCCCTATACAACATTAACTGACTGGTTTTCATAACAGAGACGGAGTGTTTTTACTGCGCGGTACGGACTGGGTATTTAAATGTAATTCGGGTTATATGCTTTATATGGATCTGAGAACAAACAGCGATTGTTTCCCTATACAACATTAACTGACTGGTTTTCATAACAGAGACGGAGTGTTTTTACTCCGCGGTACGGACTGGGTATTTAAGTATAATTCGGGTTAATTTTTGTCCTATGAAGGGTCACTCTGTCTACAGATATCCCAGTACGGTTATGACGCAGCTCAAATGCCGCTTCACTTAACGATTTCAAAACCACAGCAGCAGCAGCAATATGTGGCAAAATCAGCGTGTGTTGCGGGTTTAGCTAGAAATTCTTTTTCGACACCATGTCCACTGAGATGAACAGGTCTGTTTGTGAAGTTCGAGAGAAGAGCCTTTGTGGTCGTCATGCAGGAGGGATTCTCAGAGATTCGCAGCTGGGGTTGCGAGACCCATCAACAGCGTTATGCACTTGAGGGCTCAGCTGCGGTACTGCGCACGCGTTAGTTCGTCTACGCGATTTGAGATTTTGGGCCGTGGACAGGAAAGCTTGAGGAATTGCATTATAAAGTGTAATTTGTGATTTTAATCACAGCTGCCACATATTGGGAACCTTTGGTACCTCCCGCATCGGCCTTCATTAAAATAATTTCAGTGATGATGGAGTTAAGTGATACATGTACATCCCGGTGTGCGTCGTGCTATAAATAATTAATAAAATGACCGTCGAACACAACATTTTTATAACATTAATATAGCTGCATGTTTCGGCCTTGCGAGACCGTTACAACATTTTAAAAAAAGAATATACAAAGTGCTGGAAAAGCAACAATTTTGTTGTGTTGGCGGTCATTTTTGTCGTTACCTACGGACAGACATACGACAATGCTAATAGGTATGTTCGTGTCACTGTTCGTCACTATCGCGCCAAATTTAAAACGAGGCGTTTCTGTGCAAACGTGTACAATGCGTGCTACATAGGTTACTTACCTCTTTCTTAAGTAGAAAATGACGTATATGATGACCCCGTTGCCCATTAGCAATACGCATATTATTGTTGTTGGCAGTATTATGTCTGAAATAAAGCAGACAGCATTAGTTGAAACCTGGACGTCAAGTTGTTCTGTTTGGTGACGTGGTGTGGTCTTTTGGAACGGCTGTAGGCTTGATCCTGCAACATGAAGACACGATAATCCTTCGAGACGTCAGCAAGCATTCACATCCCAGCCTGAACGCTCGGCTGCAGCAGCTCACATTACGGCAGGCCATAATGTGAGCAGCCAAACTGACTGTAGCTCAGTCAGTACAGTGACTCCAAACAGCCGGAGCGTCAGCACAGTGTCCCGCCCAGTTCCAATCCACCCAGCCTTCTGGCGTCATTACGCCAACCACATTCATCTGTACGAAGGTCAAGAAACTGTGGAGTTGTACCTCCACAACGACACTGAGGCTGATAATGAAGTCAGTCTATTACCTTTAACCTGAGTCGAAGCTGTGCAAGTTGTCATATTTTTATGTTGTTCAGTGTAACGACGCCGTCAGCAGTTCAGGATGTGCGATTAGTGAATAATGAACTGTCAAGGATGTGGAAGGAAACTGTCGCAGTCTAATATGAAGCACTGTACCGGCACTTGTCTAGCAGCACTGGCTCGGAATAGCTCATTCTTTGGCGATTGGTCTACTGGCTGGAACACCGAGAAATAGCGTTCGATTCCCGGTAGGGTCAAGATACTTTTCTCGTCTCTAAATCGTCCAGACCGTCTCTGGGGCCCAAAAAATCTGTCTTTAATTATTGCTTTAGGGTGAGTTGTGGTAGCGCAGTCGGTAAAGCGACTTGCTACGGGCTGGTCGGTCCGGGGATCGAATCCCGGGGGGGGGGCGAGATTTTCTGCACCCGTCCAGACCGACCCTGGGGCCCACCCATCCTCCTATACAATGGGCACCGGATCTCTTTCCTGGGGGTAAAGTGGCCGGGGCGTGGCGTTGACCACTCACCCCATCTAGCGCCGAAGTTAGAGAAAGAGTAGAGCTAAACCTCTACTCCACCTCTGGACCTTTACCTTGACCTTTACCTTTATTGTTTTAGGGGCAGCAGCTGGCCACTCACCGCAATCAGGTGCTTCCGTTAAGACTGAATGACACCGTACCTCCTGTCCCCCCACATGCCTGTATGACATGCACAAGGACGACCTTCATCTTTACAAGCCGTGGGCCAGGTGGCCTGTTATGTGCCCTGGACCTGCCCCTCAGACTTTCAGTATACTGCCGACTGTCTGTCTGTCGCGACTCTTACCGTAAACAAAGTCGGACTCCTTGACGACTCTCGCCATTGCAGTTGTGAGGTTTGTCTGAGAGTCCGGTGACGTGACGAACGAGCCTTTACTGGTCCAGATGGTGACTGAGACGTCTGAAACAGGTTACAGCGTCACATTACTCAACTGTACTGCGGGGATTGATTGATTGATTGCTTACGGAATTAGCGAACGAGCTTGGAAGTATGACTGATTGCTTTTAAATGTTTCAACTTCAGTGCAGAACCACTGAAAGCTGAAGTTGACCCTTTAAGGGCGAAATGAGATCTGTTTTATTTAAAAACTTAACTCGTACCGCGCAGTAAACACACTCCGTCTCGGTTATAAAAACCAGTCAGTTAACGTTGTATAGGTAAATAATCGCTGTTTGTTCTCAGATCCATATAAAGCATATAACTCAAATTACATTTAAATACCCAGTCCGTACCGCGCAGTAAACACACTCCGTCTCGGTTATAAAAACCAGCCAGTTAATTTTGTATTGGGAAATAATAGCTGTTTGTTCTCAGATCCATATAAAGCATATAACTCAAATTACATTTAAATACCCAATCCGTACCGAGCAGTAAACACACTCCGTCTCGGTTATACAAACCAGTTAGTCGATGCTGTATAGGGAAATAATCGCTGTTTGTTCTCAGATCCATATAAAGCATATAACTCAAATTACATTTAAATACTCAGTCCATACCTCGCAGTAAACACACTCCGTCTCGGTTATACAAACCAGTCAGTTAATGTTGTATAGGGAAATAATCGCTGTTTGTTCTGAGATCCACACAAAACACATAAATACACTGTGTGGGCAGAACATACAATTTGTGAATGTTAAACTGGTCATATAGTAGCCACCGGGCTTTAAGGGTGAATACGTAGAATGTATTGCCTTCACACGAGTTTTTTTTAACAGCGGCAGCACGCATATGGGATATGAGGTTTGACTGTAAAGACTTCTGGTATGTGGCGACGTGTAGTTTAGTTGCCAATGCGCACCCAACAGACTGCGCGGTTCTGTAGCCCTGAAGACCTCAGTGCAAGTGTTCACCTCACCCTCTTAAGCCGCGGTGCAGATCTGTAATGACTTTATCGTTACAGAGGCCTGTAACAGTTTGTTTGTGAAACCTGATCTCCCACCTTCCCATCTGTATCACGTCAAACGGCCAGAGTAGTCACTTACTGATGCAGTCCGGCAAGTATGTGGTCCAGGTGTTCCCATTCTGGCAGTACAGACTGCGGTCTCTCCGCGAGGTGTCCGGGAAAACAAATCCAACACAGCACATATACAGCGCGTGCGTGGCATTGCGGTCCACCAGGTAGCCGTCCGCAGGTGTCTTCAGGGGCGGACAGCCCAACGCTGCAAAGAAAACTGAAGTTTGCAAATATGTTTCTATTTAGAGGGCCTTTACTACAGTTGATAACTGCAGTTCCTCACTTCCTGTTGGCTCTCTTGCCTCAGCGCATCCGCACAGCGCAGTAGTGCTGGAGTGTGAGACACTCTATGTGTCTAAAAAAAAAGATGGTATATTTTGAATGTAAGGAAATATCAAACCTGCTTAGTCAAATTCCGTTCCTAACTGTTAATTTCAGTTTTAGTTTAGTTTGTGTTCACAGTACCATAATGGGGATGATCTGGACACGTGGCAGTCCGTAGACAGGACGAAGAATGTACATCTGAATATGGCACACATGTAGTGATTTGAAAAGGTGCTAGAATGTTCAGTAAACTTAGTTAAGTGCGACTGAAACACTTAGCAGTCCGACGCATTTTGTTTCTCTGAAACAATAGTATACACTTTCGATATTCATCGATATTGTTTTTATGCGCGCATTTCCTTTAGTTTCCTATTCATAAATCGCACACATCTGAGTGATATAAATCAGAGGTGACAGTAACCGTTCTTCGTCCATATTACGGTTAATTTCACTGTCACTGTTGCAGTACACTGCACAGATCCTGTACCCTGCAAATGCAGCAACTATAGAGTACCCATACCTGCTGTCGCTAACTGCGTTACAGAACCGAACCTTCCTTGTCACGCTTGGTTCTTGTCCAGTCTTTGAAACTCTCTGAACGAGAGCAACAACAAAAGGCAGTGTGTCGCAGGTGGTTCACGTGCCTGCGCAAAGGCGGCGTCAAGGTTCGGGTCTTTCAACCGGCAGGCGAAAGTCGAAAGGACGCCCGTATCGAAGGATGCAGTGACGTCAGCAGGGAACATGGTCCAAACTTCTGCAGGTTCGAAAATGGAGACTCTAAAGCTGAAAGGCGTTACAAGGACCAGCTGCGTTCATGTGGCTTGACGGCGGTGTCTTTAGAGCACTAGATGGTGGGAACGGAACGGAACGGAAAAACACTTGACTGAAAAGTACTTGCTTCTCCTCGTGAAGTGTTTCTTCCTAGCGTAGACACAAATCTTGAACTCTGCGTTCAGAAATCGATCAGTCAGGGGTGTCGAAACCCCCACACCACACAGAAACTGCAAAAAAGGGCCTTTCTCAAAATACTGGGGCAAGCAATAAATTCGGTGACATTGATACCAATTACCATATAATTTAACGTTGTGGAACAAAATGTATGCTGTGCTTTTGATGACCGACAGACGCGTGCCTGCAAGATTACAACCGTCGGTGTCGAAAAAACTTCGATGCTGTGTACGAACGCGGTAAATGTGGAACAGTAATTTTCGTGTGTGGTGCTGGTCACCAAGCGTCACCAAGCCACTCCAACGAACTCCCCGCCGTTTCCCTTCAGAATATCTCTTACCGACTGCGAGAACCGACAACACTCAAAAGGAAAGCAAGATGGCGAGAGGGTACCTGGTTGTAATTGTTTATTATCATGGTGTCATCAGCAGCATTACTTATTGTTATGGTGTCATCAGCAGCATTACTTATTGTTATGGTGTCATCAGCAGCATTACTTATCGTTACGGTGTCATCAGCAGGATTACTTACGGTTATGGTGTCATCGGCAGCATTACTTATTGTTATGGTGTCATCGGCAGCATTACTTATTGTTATGGTGTCATCAGCAGCATTACTTATTCTTATGGTGTCATCAACAGGATTACTTACTGTTATGGTGTCATCGGAAGCATTACTTATTGTTATGGTGTCATCGGTAGCATTACTTATTGTTATGGTGTCATCAGCAGCATTACTTATTTTTATGGTTTCATCGGTATTACTTATTGTTATGGTGTCATCAGTAGCATTACTTATTGTTATGGTGTCATCGGCAGCATTACTTATTGTTATGGTGTCATCAGCAACATTAATTATTGCTATGGTGTCAACGGCGACATTATTTATCGTTCTGGTGTCATCGGCAACATTACTTATTGTTATGGTGTCATCGGTAGCATTACTTATTGTTATGTGTCATCGGCAGCATTACTTATTGTTATGGTGTCATCAGCAGCATTACTTATTGTTATGGTGTCATCGGCAGCTTTACTTATTGTTGTGTGTCATCAGCAGCATTACTTATTTTTATGTGTCATCAGCAGCATTACTTATTGTTATGGTGTCATCGGCAACATTACTTATTTTTATGGTGTCATCGGCAACATTACTTATTGTTATGGTGTCATCAGCAACATTACTTATTGTCATGGTGTCGTCGGCGACATTATTTATCGTTATGGTGTCATCGGCAACATTACTTATTGTTATGGTGTCATCGGCAACATTATTGTTATGGTGTCATCGGCAACATAACTTATTGTTATGATGTCATCAGCAACATTACTTATTTTTATGGTGTCATCGGCAACATTACTTATTGTTATGGTGTATTCGGCAAAATTACTTATTGTTATGGTGTCATCGGCAACATTATTTATTGTTATGGTGTCATCCGTCATACTGTATCGTGCAGTCTGCTATTATGTCTGCAGTTTTCCCAAACCTAACCTCCCTCTACACTTGACCGCGGTCTGTCCTCCATCTATCGGCTTTACGTCCATCATCCAATCGTAAGTGTTGTTGCCACGACTGGTGTATTTGACAAATGTCCAATAATTGTCATGCTGTTTTTACCAACTCTTTTTTTGGCCACTGTTCCTAGCCGGCCACACTTCTCACATGTTTGCCTCTTCGTTTGGATCACCTTCTATTACCTGGCCACTCGAAATATCTTGTTGACGTACAAGTCACTTTGTATGTCTGTCAGTCTGTCAGATGTAAGCAAGACGTGTGAAGTCACCATCAGGTCATAGTTAATATGTAAATAAACAAGGCGATGCCTTTGACTTGTGTCGCATTTAGCGACAGGCGGTGGGAAAGAGAGCAGTGGCCAATCTTGGTAAAAGTGCACTGTTCCCACGATGCGATATCCAAGTGACAAATGTTTGTGAAATATACATGCTGTGGGAACGCATCTTTATACAAGTACCTTTGTACTGGAAAAGGACACCTCGCTTGGGGAAGATGTTCTTGCTTCTGATGGAGAAGAATACATCCAGTCCTGCACCGACGGACTCAATAACGATTGAGTCCTCTTGCTCTCCGCACAGTGACAGCATGTGTCGGTCGCCTTCCTTCACTGTCAGTTTGTCTGTACATTCTGTCTCTGAGGACCCAATACCTGCGCAGAAGAGCACCGAAGTGTATAGGAATGTCCGACTGAGCTACCGAGCAGTATGATAATATTCAGCTAGCCAGAGTATTAAAATGTTCAGCTAGCCAGAGGATGATAATATTCAGCTAGCCAAAGTATGAAAATATTCAGCAGGTCAAAGAAGGATAATATTCAGTTAGCCAGAGGATGATAAAATTCAGCTAGCCGAAGTGTGAAGGTACAGGGTAAATTACTATAATGTACAGAGTACAAAACGCTTGCCACCCTTGCGCTTCTTGATGGCTCCAAAGGGGTGGAAGTCCCTGGGCCACGTACCGTCAAACGGACTTGTGACTTTACGGTGCTGCGGCTTGGCGGGTACGGACAGCCGTGGCTGCAGGCCCGATGTCGCACTTGCTTATTTCGGACCGGTTAAGAAGCGCGAGGCTGGCAGGAGATTTGCAGCAGACGTTGACGTGAAGCAAAGCGTCACTCCTTACTACAGACACTGGACACCGATACAAGCCTTGTTATCAGTGTGCGACATGACGAATACGTGGTGCTGGTGAGTGCCACCTGCCACCCACTTGCTGCACAATTTCTGTAATTACCTCTGAGCGAAATGTCGAGCAGTGACACCTGCAAGCGCTGTCCCTCCTGCGTTCTCAGCCTCCACGTGCAGTTGCTCTCCACGTTGAACTGTGGGTACCCTGGAGTCTCGACAAATCCCTCCCCCACTACAGCAATATCTTGCTGACATTTCTTTATGATGTGCTGCTCTGGGAACAAAAGGAACTCACTAAAACTCTGTCTCATGTCACGTAAGATTTTCGCAGCAAACTGTAATTGTCTGTTTGCACACCCTCATTCCGACAGACACCGTTTTTGCTTTAGCAATATACCGAACCGTTAAATGTTATTCATACGAATTTTTCGTCTGGGCGGGGTAACCCTCTCCATGGTGTACCGTGCAGTTTGTCGTCAAGGTTAAAGAGGCAGGAGCGTCACGCTAATTTACCACCTCTCTTTATTGCCGAAGGTTAGGACAGACTGGAAATGTAGCTCCACCAGAAGACCAGAGCTGATACTGCAACAGTTGTATCGTCTAGCAAGTGATCTTTAATGACAGGGTTTACTTTAAGGGTGCAGAGGGCACTGTTCAGCTGTACGAAGCCTGGAGAAAACTGCGCAACGAGGAGTTTCATGAGCTATATTCTCCACGAAATATTACTAGAATGAACCAAGGAAGGAAGAGGAGTTGGGTGGAGCATGCAGCACGAGCAGTAGAGATGAGAAAATGCACGAAAACGTTTAGGTGGGAAACCTGAAGACAAAAACCGCCCACTCGATAGACACAGACATAGAAAGAATGGCAGGATGTGGTCTTTGGTGTGGGATGTGGCGTCGTCTCACTGGGTGATTGGTGGCCGACGTTTCGGAATGGCGCGTTTCGCTCATCTTGGCAGTCGAGTTGTAACTTGCAAAGAAGACAGCATGGCAATGAAGTATGTGCAGGTGTGGAGTGGTGTGATATGGTGCGGGCGGGGGATCGGTGACGGGCTGTTGTGGATATGGCACTGAACTTGCTGGTCACACAAAGCTGGGAATGTCTTGACCAGCTGAGAGAGAAACTTCTTTCTACTTCTAGCTGCATGTAAATAGTTCGAGAGAGTAGAGGATGAGAAGAGGTGTAGCTGCAGGTATTCTTAACCTTGGCTCTAGATGGAGGTGTGCGGTCAGAATCACACTCCGGCCGCTTGAACCCGGAGCAAGAGCCCCGGTACCCATTCACTACGATGCTGGGTGGGCCCCAGAGACCGTCTGCGCTTTTTGGAAGGAGGTACCTTGCTCCTGCCGGCCGCAGTCTAGACACTACCGACTGAGCCCTTAGTGCCCGTAACTAAAGGCTAACACAAAAGGGGTTCTGTGAGTTCTGTCGATCACACAGTCGCCTGCCTGATCTGTTGATGCCCTGACGTGGTGCGGTGTCTGCCGTGATAATTGGTCCTCGTATGGCAGAAGGGGTGTGAAGAATGAAAAGATGACGTGGCAGACCGATTGCTTGCCGAATGACTAGCTGTGGATCCATAAGGCGACAGTGAAAATGTGGACGCGATGCTGACAGTCAGTTGCAGACTGCTGCTAGCAGGACAGCAGTGGAACGGTGGGGCGTGTCTTGACTAGCTCAGGGACTGTCAGCTGCCCAGGGACGGGATTGCTACGTCTAACCGGAGTGTTGGATTGGGAGATGAGAAATCCCCAGTGTCGCTGTCGCTGCACCAATGCTGCATACGACAGACCGCGATATGATTTCAGAAACACGAAACAAAAAGATACGAAATTCGACGAACAAATATTTCGTAGGCATTCACTCAAAAATATTGTGTAGAAGCACGCTGTACTGTTGACAGTATGCCGTACTTCCCACACCAGATTATAAACAAAACACAGTTCCATCTCACATCAAAGTAACCTTGGCAGTAGCTGTCACTGTCTGTATGTCTGGGAACCGGAAAGTCAACTGGCGGGTAGTTGAAGATTAGCTTCAGCTTTTGTTCGATTTTTTAAAAATTAGTTTCACATACGTTTTACCGCCCCAATGTTGGTACTACTGACAATAATGTGTTATCCTTAACGACATATAAGTACAAACTACACGTATTATTTATAAAAAGGCCGGCAAACAAGATTTTCATAGTTTTATGTTTTGTTGGCCGTGCATTCCTGTATAATCTTTTTCAAATGAAGCCAAATAGGTGCACACTGCTTCTTAGTACATTTATTTCAACTTCTCTACATGTTTCGAACAACCATGTGCCCATCATCAGGAGACCTTATTGTATCTATGCGACACTGGTCTGCCAGCAGACCAGACAGCCACCTATAGAGAGTGAAAAATACCAGTGTCGCACAGTTACAGTAAGTTCTCCTGATGATGGGCACATAGTTGCCCGAAACATGTACAGAAGTTGAAATAAATGTACTAAGAAGTAGTGTGCACCCAGTTGGCTTCTTGTGAAAAAGTTTTCTCACAATTTTGTCCTCAGTGGGTTGCTCACCAATGCTCCATAATCATACTTCATTCATATACCGCCGACGTTACGCAGTTTACCAACTGACCAGCGTCGTTAAACACACAAACTGCGAAGCTGACTGTCGGAAGACAACAGCCTCTTTGCAGGCGTACGCCAGAGGGGGAGGTAATATTAAGTTGGGTGTTTGCGGGGGGGGGGGATAACGTATAGGGTAAATAAACTGGATCCATTGCACTGATGAAGATGTCAGGCCGCTAAAGGACTGCGCTCTGTGCAGTTAATGGCAAGTAACAGTCAGTGCAGCGGAACGGGGTCCGCTGCACGAAACATGAACGTCAAATCACTTGTTACAACACGTAGTAATTATAAAACGTGATTCCCCGTGTAATGAAACAGCGTTACGATATTAAATTTAGCCCCGTTTGTTTCCGCTGTCAGTCCCGTTCACTTCTCTCTTTGTCGGCCGCCAGTTCAATTCGGCTGTTATTTGCAGGCTGTTTGTGTTCGCTGTCACAGCTAACGGTGGTCTACAGACGTGATGCGAAACACACCTTCCTTCGCTACGTATAACGGCCGCAAGCAATGCCTCCTTAGTCCAGTGCAACTTTATTGATAAAATGCCCTTGCTGAGACGCTGGTAGTTCCTCTGCCGCTAAAGAAATACCCCACGTTGTTTGCAACTCGTATGTTCATTAGCGTCTGCACACAGGCGCGCCATTTGCCCTGATCCTCCCCCACTGTAATTCTGTAATATACACTTCAACATTACATCCCATCTACGCCTGGATCTTCCAAGTGGTCTCTGTCCTTCAGGTTTCCTCTCAGAAAACCTGTATGCATTCGTCTTATCCCCAGCTACATGCGAAGATGAAGTGTGTTTACTGCGAGGTACGAAATGAATCTTTACATATAATTCAGATTCATGGAGCTTGTATGGTTTGCTGCATGGTGCCTATATCTGCTACCAGTAAGTTATCCTGTCACAGACCGACAGCTGCTTATTCCAATGTATTCCAGTCCCTCACGTGTGTCATCAGCATTCCTAATGGCAACCTATCTTCGTTTCACGACAAACTGAATAATCGGAATGAGTCAGAGCTCGGTAATGGACCTAAATATTGGTGAATGTCAGTTTTCAAGCCGGTGGGTTGAGGACGGGAACGCAGGGAGGTAACTACTTAAGCCTCCATGAGACAGAACATGTGGCCGACGCGTGTGTAGAAGGCATAAATCATTGTGTCTGTCGCACGTGCTGCTGCTGCGATCCAGATTTGCCAAGTAATATCGCTGTTTCCAATGTCGGCGAGAATTTCGAAATGCCATCTGTTACATAGCTGAGTCCAGCTGAGTCTGCCTGTATGCATACATTCAGGCGCCAAACTTGAATTTCCTTCCTAACGTACTACAAGGGGGCAGGTAGGCCAACTGTGCCTGTGACGTGTGAGGATGTGGGCTTAACCGCCACCAGGAACGGAAATTCAGGGAGCCCCTCTTTTATTTTCAGACAGCCCAAATTTTGACGTGAGTATTGTTAAATTCCGAGGGTTGATATTCTCCCCCTTGTAACACTCCTACCCTTAAAATGGAGACAGGATTTTACTCTGGAAAGCTGGCATGTCTATACCGAAATGCAGAGCGCCATATCGCAGAAGACCCTGCTGTGTAGTTACTAGTGTCCACGTGGCAATCACATGACGGTCGCCAAAATAACCATGCCCTATCCCACAGTCTGTCTCTGTCTTGATTATGAAGAACCGTTTCGTCGCCAAGAGCGCGTACCTCACAGAGAACACAGCTAAGTAACAGTGGTTGTCAATATAACCGCGTGTAACCCACTCTCCCCCACTATTCCTATTTCACATCTGTACGCTTCTCAATACCACTGTCCGTTTGGTTGGAACGTATCTTGCTGTAATTACGTCACGTGCTTTTGTTTTGTCAGTCTGAACACTGTAGGACGGGCGGCACCATCGGTCGGCACGCAGTAGCGAATCGCCAGTGCGGAGATAAAGAATACATTTGTACTGGCAAGCACGTGTGAATTGAAAATAAGTAGTAAAGAAAGGTTTAGTGTTAAATTGTTAACAACAGACTTGTGGGCCCTCGTGGTGCGTTGTACCGTAATATATGGGTTCTGAGTTAATCAGCTGCACCCGGAACCACCAAGAAAAAAGAGCTGCAACGTCCACTAAATCGGAGGGCTGGTTGGTCCGGGACAGATAATGTGCAGAAGAGAAAACCTGTTGCCCCTGATTGGAAAATAACCCCGAGTGGTACAGTCCATTACCTGGTCACTTAACAGGACTGTTCTATTCTGTTCTGTGTCTCGCACTGTACAGCCCTGTGTCGTAGGTCACCCTGAAGTCTCTCTTGAAAATTTGATGAACCTTGACTGGAATTCAATTCGTCCGGTTAATCTGCGACAGCCATATCTGTCTTGATGCAACGCAGTTTGTATCGGCTGTATGGGATGGGAGGGTGAAGAATACGACGCTCATGTCTGCCGAGACAAGAACAAGTGCAGCTATACCTCTTCTCCCACCACATGCCTTCATGGCATATTCAGAAGTAACTTAAGAAGCATTAGCATTTGAGAATTCAGCGCAATTATGTTGTTTCCCAATTAGGTACTGAAGTTTCGTACAGGGTGTTTACCCTATAGAGCTGAGATGGCCGAACAGTTTATCATGACCACTTTTTGGTCTCTATCAACATTTACTTGTCCCCTCAGTACACTCAGCAGCTCTTCCTTGGACAGCATTGTTTTGGATCAGCCTAGTTAAGCGAAGAAGCCTTCTTCCAGATGCAGAAAATTAA